>Ga0306910_1000728_pt1 | contig 13738 bp, 16 predicted proteins | sample AntRauMFilla2698_FD_190438 | JGI IMG/M metagenome (GOLD analysis project Ga0306910, IMG submission 190438) | Saline lake microbial communities from Rauer Islands, Antarctica - Metagenome Filla 2 #698 (v2) (version 2) | ecosystem: Environmental > Aquatic > Non-marine Saline and Alkaline > Saline ... | reverse complement strand
AAGAGCAGTTCACGCAGGAATACGAAGAGCAAGACCCTAAGCCCATGTGGCGCTACACCACGGCAGAGTTCTCCAACACTGCCAACCGCCGTGAACGCATTGAAGCCATCATCCGCACCAAGTATCCCACCGGTAGCGCTGAACTGCGTACTGCTGATAGCCTGGCGTACCGGTCACTGGTGGACAAGGCGGAAATGCTGGCGCTGGAGTCTTTCGGAAAACCGCTTCCTGACAAATATGTGCGCGAAATGCAGCGTCGGCAGTATCAGCGTGAACGTGACGCAGCGCTTCAGGTCATGACGCACACGTTTGACGATGGTGCCGTGGTGCAGGTGCGCCCCCAGGACATGGGTAACTTCCAGGCTGCTATTGCTGGTGGTGAGGATCAGCAGTGGATCACGGAAGACAACACCGTTCGTATGACCACGGTGGAAGAGCTGCAAGCGGCCATTGCGTCAGGTATCGCTCAGGGAAAATCCATCTGGGATGACTACGCGGACAAAGTGAAAACGCTATGAAGAAGACCGCCATTGTTGTTTTGATCTTCATCATCCTGCTGGTATGGGCGGGGTACTCCCGTGCGGATGATGGCTTCCGCTTCTCCATCGGACAGTCTGTCATCAACTCAGACCTGAAGACCGGTGAACTGGGTTATGAGGTCAACAACTGGGAGTTCAACGCTACCCTGATGGAAGCCGGGGATACGAAGAATGGTCACCAAGGGCAGCTTGCCATCTATTCCACCAGCTACCTGACACGTCCTGAGGCGTTCCGCACAAGCTGGGCACAACCCTTCCTTCGACTCGGTGTCAGCTACAATGACGGTTCTGAGATGGTGGGAAGAACTAATTTCCGCCTTGGTGTAGGGGTGGACTTTTCGGACGTGTGGCGACTGGAATACAGTCATCACAGCAGTGCCGGAATTCACCAGACAAACACCGGGGTCGATTACGTGACCGTCACGTATAAGGTGCCGATGCCATGGTGATCCTTTCGCTTCTACTCGGTCTTATGACGCTGCCCGCTATTGTCGGGCTTCTTGTCGTCTATCATGTGTTTGTAAGGGGTAAGCGAAGCCCTGCCGACAAGAGCAACCGCATCAACCATTTGCGCCTGGTGTGGTTTGCCTTGACCCGTGAAGATGAATTCGTTGGCCTGTTTCCGTGGCTGAAAAATGACGAATGGGACAATCGACAAGGGTAAGCCGTGGCTGATGAGATGGAAAAGCGTCAGGATCGTCTTGAATTGGAAGTGGGCGTTCTGAAAGAGCGCTACAACCACATGAACGACCGCATCGGTGAAATGTCGATCCGCATGGATCAGCAACACCGTGAGCTACTGGCAGCTATCAGCAGCCTGAAAGACGATAGAGCGCGTGCTGAAGGGATTGAGGCAGCCGAAATGAAGGTTGCGCAGCGTGATAGAGATAGAATGAAGGCGATCAGCATTGTCATTACAATTCTTGGCCTTATGGCGGCGCTTGGCTGGGTGGATAGCAAAGATGCCGGGGCGCATACAGTCCCACCGGGAGAACGCAGATATGAAGAACGTGACTTTGCAGACCCGTAGCCTGTTCATCAGTGCGGGTCATTCGGACACTGACCCTGGAGCCACGGGGAACGGGTTCACTGAAGCGGATGTAGTGCTTGAGTTCCGCGATATGCTGGGTGATGCCTTGCGACGCCGGGGGATCGTCTTCGACAAGGACGGGACGCCGGGATGCAACCTGCCACTGAGAGATGCGGTAGGCGCTGCCAAGACGCATGATATCGCCGTGGAGTTCCACTGTAACGCATTCAGCAACCCGGCTGCCAGCGGTGTAGAAACGCTGTCTGAGCGCCAGCATTACCCCCTTGGTGAATCCATCTGCAACGCCATCGCGGGTGTTCTGGGGATCAACAACCGGGGTGCGAAAGGTGAAGACAGCGGACAGCATTCACGCCTTGCCTTCATCAGCGATGGTGGCGGGGTGATCGTGGAACTGTTCTTCATCACCAACAAGTCTGACCTGTCTACCTACCTGGCGAACAAGCACCGGGTGGTTGACGCGGTGGCAGACGTACTGACGGACGCAGCCATGCAGGAGCGTGACGTATGACAATATTGCTGGGCATCTTCATGGCGGCTATGGGTCACCTGATCCACCTGCTGAAGAAGGTCGTGGAGCTGCGTGCCTCTGGTGTCACCATCGGGCTGGTGGAGTACGTCAAGGGGCGTCCCTACCGCACCCTGTTGGGCGTTGCGGGCAGTGCTGCTGCCATGGGTTACCTGATCGAATCATGCGATGTGACCGCCATGGGAGCGCTGGCAGTGGGCTACATGGCAGACAGCGGGCTTGGCATGCTGCGGAGGAAATCCTGATGGGTATGATCTACCGGTGGGCAGCGAAGATTCTGGCGGGCCTGGTAGCAGTGTTGCTGGTCTGGCTCAATGCCACACAGCGCCAGCGTGACAAAGCTGAAGAGAAAGCACAGAAGCAAGAGCGCCGTGCCGACACAGCAGAATCACGCATTGACCAACGTCACAAGGCTGATGAAGTCAGCCAGACAGCAAAGGAGACAGGTGATGCACGGGTTGAAGAATCACGCGATAAGGCTCGCACTGGTAGCCGGGATCATTTTTCTAGCGGGATGCGCGACGACTGAACCGGTGTTCGTGCAGGAGCCGCTACCTGTGCCTGATCGTCCCAACCTGCCCACACTCAATGCGGACCATCTACAATGCCTCAGTGACGAAGCGTATGAGGCACTGGTAGTTCGCGACACGATGTTGCAGGAGCATGTGAAGCGCTTGGAAGCGATCATCAGGACGACTCACGAACCCTGACCAATTGCACTTTTCCGCTCCCCGCTGGAAGAATTACCCAATCCTGCGGGCTCTCTAATTGTGTTTGTAGGGTACTTAGGTTAATCGGTGTTCGTGGACTGTGCGGCTTCCTGCACTTGCTGGATGCGCTCGCCTATCCATTTCATACAAGGCACGGCCATTGAGTTGCCCAGAGCTTTGTAACGAGGTCCGTCCGGGCACTTACCAGCGGTTTTGTTGCGGTATGGGATCTGCGTGAAGTTGTCAGGAAATCCCTGAAGGCGCTCACATTCTACTGGAGTTAATCGGCGAACGGCCATGCCTTGGCTGATGGTTGGCGTCCCACGCCCTGTTCCATCTTCACTTGCGTCGAACCCTTCGCCTCGCAGCGTGTGCGCGACTTTACCCCCGGCATTCAGGCAATGGCTGACATTTTGATAAGTGTTTACTGGCTGCATATACCCGGCAGCGGCGTGATCTACGCTGTTGCTCCAGCCACCGCTGCTAGCGCAAGCCTTAAACGTTCCGGCAACGTCTTCTTTCGCTTCTCTGCTCGGCGCAGGATTCCCCGACAAGCTGTCGCGCTCAAAAAGTACCGCTGCGGCAGGTCGCCAGTCACCAAGGTATCCGACAACAAACACACGCTTGCGTCTTTGGGCCACGCCGAAGAACTGAGCGTCAAGAACTCGGTAGGCGAACCCATACCCGAGCTCTGCCAGCACCCCGAGGAAGGTTCCAAAATCCCTTCCTCCGTTAGCTGACAAGACGCCGGGGACGTTCTCCCATACCAGCCATGTGGGGCGTAATCGTTTAGCAAGCGCACCGAACCCAAGCATGAGGTTGCCACGCGGGTCATCCAGTCCTTTTCTAAGGCCAGCGACTGAGAAGGACTGACAGGGAGTTCCTCCAACAAGAAGGTTAATTGGCTCATAATCGCCGTCCTGAATCGTTGTGAAGTCGCCGTGAAGCGGTACTTTCGGATAGTGGTGCTGCAAAACTGCGCAGGGGAAAGCGTCGATTTCGCTGAAGAATGACGGCTTCCAGCCCATGTGGTGCCACGCCTGGGTAGCGGCTTCAATGCCAGAACACACGCTGCCGTATTTCATTTTGCACGCTCCTTATTACTTTGCACTCCCTGCACATAACAATCTGCGCAATGACCCATCCACCCGATGAAATCCTCTTCGTGCCAGCTTGTAACGGTGGCCTGGCATGATGGACAAGAAGCTTTGACTTTCTCTTGCCTTAGCGCGTACATGGTGATTTCTTTTTTGTGGTTTGTGTTGATGGTTTAATATTAACACAAGTGGGGTAGTCGTCACCTGTTGCGCTATATTCGCAAGCCACTAAAATTCTCACTGTTTTTCTCCTACCATGATCGTCACCGATGTACTGGTGCCGCTAAATTGATTGTCTCTCAGAAAAAATTGACATCAAGGTCATTGGTGGTGATGCCTTCACGGTAACGCTGCAAGGCGGACTTCAAGCCTTCCTGATCGTCTGTCTTGCGCTCCAGCGCGTCAGCAACGGCAAGGTCAACGGTGTCCCTGCACAGGATGCGGATGACGGACACGGGACGCTTCTGGCCTTGTCGATTGATACGACCGTTCATCTGTTCATACAGCTCCAGGCTCCAGTTCAACCCGAACCAGACGACGATGTTCCCTGACTCCTGTAAGCCGTCGATACCATGCCCCATGCTGGCAGGGTGGCCTATCAGCAGCTTGATTTTACCGGCGTTCCAATCGTTAATGACCTTCTCGGTATCCTTGGACGCCACGGCGATCAGGTTCACCGGTTTGTACTTCTTGAAACGCTTCATGATGCGTGCCGCGTCTGACTTGAAAGTGTAGCTGCACAGCACCGGTGACCCGCCAGCTTCCTCCAACACGTCTTCCAGTGCGTCCAGCTTGGCGTCATGCACCGCTTCAAATTCCGTGGAGTCGGGTAAGTAGGGGCTACCGTTGCAGAACTGAAGACACTTATTGGATACGCTGGAACGGCTGAAGACTTCGATTTCCCGGCCCGACTCCAGTTGAGTGAACATCTCTTTTTCGACTTCCTGATACCACTTCCTGGCCTTTTCCGGCATGTCCACCATGAGGTTCGTGACCTTCACCGCTGGCATGTCCAGGTAGTCCTTGGCGTCCATCTTCTTCGTCATGTCGCTGATCAGCTCTTCAATTCGCTGCTTACCCATTTCGGTAGGCGTGTAGTTCCAGCCCATGTAATCGGATTTGAAGAAGTCCAGCTTGTAATGCGTGATGAATGCCCCCAGGCGCTGACCGCCATCGACTGCCAGATACTGCCCATGAAGATCAAGATACCCGTTGCTGGCGGGTGTGCCTGTCAGCCCGGTGCGGATGGGGATATGCGGGATGATCTTGCGCCAGCCCGTGACCTTGATCTTGTGAACCTCACCGTGTCGATCCTTGCGGTCACGACTGCCTCCCGCCATGCGCAGGCTGGTGGAATTCTTCAGCTTGGAGATTTCGTCATAGACCACCATCTGAAATGGCAGCGGCTTGCCCTGGCTGATGTAGTAGTGATCCAGCGTTTCCGCCAGCCAGTTCATGTTTTCGTAATTGGTCAGGTACACGTCCGCATTGGAGAACAGCGCTCTTATACGCTTCTCTTTGCTTCCGTGCATGACGCTGAAGCGAAGGTGCCGGGTGTGTTCCCACTTCTTGGCCTCACGACTCCATACTGCCTGGATGACACGCAGCGGGCCAAAGATCAGCACCTTCTGCACCTGCCCTGCCCGCATGCGGTCAACGATGGTCGTCAGGGTGACGGGGGTTTTTCCCAAGCCCATCTGAAGCCACAACATGGATTCATCGTTGTACAGCTGGTGCAGCACGCATTCGCGCTGGTAGTCATACAGTTGTTGTGGTTTGAGCATTCATCACCTCAATAATCAGTTGATCAACGCCTTGATGACCGTAGACCGTGCGCACCCTGACCCCCGCGTCCGTCAGGCGTTGATGTTCGCGCACCTGATCCGAGGACAGCTTTCCGTCACTGGTCTTGACCTCCACCAGCCAGACACCCCAGGGCACGATGACGATGCGGTCAGGCACACCACGCATGCCGGGGCTGGTCCACTTTCGAGACGTGCCACCAAGGGCGGTGACACGTTCATGCAGGTAGCGCTCCACCTTGTTTTCACGGACACCCATACTTCTCACCATCCCATACTTCGAGGGTTTCAGGCTTAACGAAGTCAGACGAACGGCGGGCTTCTTCCAAAGCATCTTCACGATCTTTCGCGCCAATCATGACCCAACCGAAACGATAAGAAGTCAACCCCGGTGCTGCCAGTGGTTTATCAGTCAAAATCATGGTTTATAAACCCTCACTGGCATGATGGCAACGCGACGGTTACCGGACAGTTCAATCGCTACGACTTGATTGCCAACACCAATACTCCATTCCAGCAGTGCGTCTGGGTCTTCCATGCTGACAGCTTGATTGACGTAATCGCGATTAGTGCAAACTTGATCATTGAAGCGGTAATAGTGGTGAATTTTATTACTATCGTCTGTCAAATTACCCGTTGGTAGGTCATCTACTTTTGATTCAAAAATGTTACGACCATTGCCACGTAAATCCGGCACCATGACACGTTCAATATCAGGATAATGAGCGTGTTTGAGATCGTGAATTTTGACGCCTGATTTATCGTAAAACCCAGGTTCTAAATTCTCACTGTTGGGTGCCATGTGAACACGATGACCGTCAGTACCCACCATGCGTTCTTCTGTCACATGCACGTAACGCAAGTGCTCTCGTATATCTTTCCAGCCTGCCGCTTTAGCACACCATTCAAAATAACTTGCAGGCTTTTTTGGTAATGCAGGTTCAAACATGGCGTAAAGTCGTGCCAATTCGCCGTGGAGTTCTTCGCGCTGTTCGTCAGTCAACGTGCATGCAATGGTTTTAACCGCACGAAACGCCATGCCTTTGTTTTTCGGTGTTTTAACGGAACGTGCTGATTCTTCGATATTGGAAAGTGTGCTCATAGATCCTCCTGTGTGTTTATGTTGTACATTGTATAACTACTATTCTTGCAGCGTCAAAACCAGTTTCTCAGCTTCCTTGACGTACCAGTCAATGTTCAGGTCATCCATGTCCAGACCGCCACGAAGGTCGTTGCACAGCGTCACCAGCCAGCCGGTATTGATGCCGGTGCGGCGTTCGGTGTAAATGCTCTTATTCTTGGTGTGGATGCGCTCATCCCAGGCGTCTCCCACTTCCGCCAGCACCTGATGGTAGTAGTGGTCAGGTACGCCGTTCTTCTTCTTGTAGGCACCTTCCGGGCCTGCTGGCGGCATGATCTTCTCCAGCGTCTTGCCTTCGGTGCTGATGTAGTACCGGACGATGTTTGCCACACGCTCACCGCCCCATTCCAACATGGACGAACGGGGCACCTTGGTGCGCAGCATGAAGTCCATCGGGTCATCGTGGCTGGAAATGAATTCACGAATGCTGACCTCATGCACCAGGGCGGCTTCAGCGGCTTTCGGTACGATCAGGGCGCTATGGTTCTGGTGCCAGCCCAGCTCATATTCATAGGCACCTTTGCGCTTCAGCTTGCCATCGGTGTATTCCGCGACGTAGTTGTTCACGTCACGGATGAACATGCGGCTGTATTCCGCTGCCTCAAGCTGCAAGCCTGTCATCTGCTCCCACCAGTGCTGCACCTGCTCTACCCAACCGGTGAGCTGACGCGGGCAGCGGATGGTCAAGCCATCAGTGTTGATCTGGATCATCTGCACCGCGTCCACCTGCATCAAGGCTTCCGCCAGCATGCACAGCAGCAGTTGTCCATTGATGGTGATGCTCATGGTGTACTGCGGGTCATAGAACGGGCTGTACTGGTTGTTGGAGTCACCGTAGACACCGTTCAGCGCCAGCTTGAGCATGGCGTTTTCAGCGGTGCCCTTGGCGTAACTCTTGCGCTGTTGGTACACGTCTTCATAGATCGTACAGAAGGTCTGCCCCAGGTGTTCAGGATAGAAGCCATTGGCAATGGCAAGGTTGGGGTAGTAGCTGGCAACGTCCAGGTCGATGATCACGTGTTCATCGTCTGAGGCGACAATCTGCGATTCGATGGAGCCGTGAATGCCCCCGGTGCCGAAGTCGAACTGGAAGCCACGCACGGTGCAATGCACGTCCTTGAAGACGCCTTTGGTTTCGGTGATCGTCTGTGACTTAAACCAGTCAAGGATGCGCTGAAACTCAGGATCACGGAAGCCGATGTAGGGAATGATCACGTCAGCAAGGCGGATGCTGTCACACTTCGTCTGCACCATGTGACGCTTGCCGTCGATGTACTGATAACAGCAGCCGGGGTTCTGTTCCTCCAGCCGCATGATGAAGTAGTCCTTGCCTATCTTGGTGTCGTTGTGGTTCATGAAGTTGCGGTTATACTTCACCGTCAGCTCTTTGCGGAACCGTATCTGATCCAGTGAGTGACGGTAGAACTTAAGCGTCTCCAACACATCATGCCGGTTGTAGCGCTTCAGCACGTTGGCCTGTTCACGGGTCAGTTCAACGCCCACATCAAACGGAAGGTCTTCAACATTGTCGCTGCGCATGTTGAATTCCAGCACCTTCAGGCTGGTGGAGCGTGCGCGATTGTCGAAGTGGTGAATTTTGAACAGGTCGATCTGTTCAACAATGCGATCAGACTCCCACACCATGTGGGCGAACCTGGCGTTATCCGGTGCGCGGATGATGCCCATGGCCTTCTGATAAATCTCCCACGCTGAAACGTTGCGGGCTTGGTGGATGAAATGCACCACGGGGTAGTCAAAACCCACGTTGTTGAAACCCACCATACGGCAACCCTGCTGCCGCATGGTGTTCAGGTAGTCCAGCAGCTCGGGTATGTCGTGACGCCACGGGCTGGCTTCAAAGACCCATTCCCGGCCTGTGTCGGCATGCACCGCGTAGAAGGTGAAGACGTTGGGGTATGTCTCGATATCGTAGGCCACGTCACCGGGGGTGACGCCGAAGATGAAATCAGGAGTCATGGTTGTGTGCCTCAGAAGAAAACCGCCCCTGGAGCGGGGCGGTGTTTGTCGTTATGCGAAGCTGGGGGCAACGCCACCTGGCGGCAGCATGATGCCGTGTTGGACCAACTGCTCATCGCTCCAGCCAGCCTCGTGATACTGTTCACGGGTCAGACCGTTGGCCTTGTCGGTCATCTGGTACTTGGGGGCACTAGGAGCGGCTGCTGCCGGGGCTTGCGGTGCGCCACCTTGCGCCACGTCTCCGAACATGCCTTCGACAGTGGGCTTACCATCCAGGCGGCCAAGCTCACCTTCTTCACCGGTCAGCATGATGCCGTTCAGACCGCAACCGACACCCTTGTTGACAGGCTGGTTGTAGACGAAGCTGTTGAGCGCTGCCCAGACCACGGCACCGGCATAAGCGTCTGCCTGATTCATCACCGGGTTCATCTGCATGTCCACGGTGCGAGGCTTGCTGTCCGCTTTCGAGTTGGCGCTAATAATCATGTAGCTGTGCATCTCGGGACGGTCAGGATACTGGACAGCACCGTCTTTCATGAACTGCTTACCGTTCGCCGGGAAACCGTTGGGCCAACCATTAGCTTTATCGGTATCGATGACCTGCTGAATCTGCTGCACCTGTGGGTCATCCTTGCGAACAAGGATGCTGGCGCTGAATTTCGGGTCATCACCGGGGTTCACGCTGCGCGGGGTGAACAGGTGCGGATAGCTCAGGATGCCTTTGACTTTGAATTGCATAGTTGTGTGCCTCTTCGTGTGGGTTACAGAAATGATGGTATATCATCTGTTGTAGTTTGTACAACATCTTTGAACGGTACTTCTTCTTTTTTACCGCGTGTCACCTTGGTCAGCTTCAGCTCCCCAGCCTTGACGGTGACATACTGCTTCTCGATCTTCTCCTTCTGGTCGTCAGTGAGGTTCGGGTTCTTCAACACCTGAGCCGGTGATGCCAACTTCGGCGGGTAAATATAGTCACGCTTGAGTTTACGGTTCTTGAGAACCTTGACAATCTCTTCCTCAGGCTCATTCCAGATACGACTGGAGCGTCCCGGTTTCAGCGCGTACCCATCCACTTCCTGGCCTTGCTCCAGGCGAGCGAACAGCTCCTTGTCTACCCGGTCGAACGCGGCTTCGATTCCAGCGCGTGCGTCCGCCAGCTCAGTCAGGCGCTTAGTGTCCATTTCGGTCACGTCGCCTACTACGCCTCCAATCAGTTCGAACAGGCTTTGCCCGTCCTGTGTTACTACATCGTTGCTCATCTTGAGTACCTCCAGACTTTCATTCGCCTGCGCGGTGCAGTTGGGTTTGTGCTTGCACCACTGGCAGTGTTTCCCCGACACCAGGGGCGCATCGTCCCAATCCGTCTTCGTTGCTGCCCATGACAAGTCAACCAGCGCATCCACTACGTCTGACGTGGTGTAGTCGTGGTAGCGCACAGGCTGTGAGGTCTTCGGCTGGACAATGCTGATTCGCACACCATGGGGGATACGCTCGGGACGGAGCGGGCGCACAAGGTCCGGGCCTGATGCGATCCATGGACGTATCCTCCCGCCTGCGTAACTCAGGAGCTGGGAGTTGCCTTCTACGTGTACCCAGCCGCGACCGTCCTTGTAGTCGATCACTTCCACGAACAAGCAGGCGTTGTCATGTGTGACCTCAATCGTCACGTCACATGTGCCCTGCCAGTCCTTGCGTCCGAACATGCCACCAGGGTCTGAACGGCTTTCCGCCTGCACGGTGATCGTGGCTTCGGGGAACTGCTGGTGCAATTCCTCCTTGCGACGCTTGATGTAGTTCAGGCACATTTCCACCCGTTCAATGCGATCCTGATCCATCAACCAGCCTTCCGGCTTGTCTTCATGTTTGGTGCCAATGGTCCACCCTTCATAGTGACTCGGGGTGTAGTAGTAGTAATTGTTCAGGCACATTTCCAGTAGCAGGTGTGTGCCTGTACCGTCTATTGCCGCATCGCCTGCTATGTCAGGGTACTGTGCTTCCAGGGCAACCGAACCGGGGCAGTGAGGCCACCGGTGGTTGCTGGGGCTGAGTCGTGCGTGAGTACCCATATCAGAGCGCCTGCACTGCGGTGATGACGGATTGATACTGTGAAGGATCAAGATCACTGATAGACTGCACACCGTGGTCATGTAACACCTTGTCAATCGGTTCCCGGCCACCCAGGCGCTTGAACTCCCCTATCAACAATTCGTTGAGCTGCTGGGGTGTCATTGCTGCTGGAGCCTCAGGGGCAGACGGTGCTGCTGGAGCCTCAGGGGCAGACGGTGCTGCTGGATCCTCAGGGGCAGACGGTGCTGCTGGAGCCTCAGGGGCAGACAGTGCTTCCAGAGCAGTAGCGATACGCTCCAGTGAGTTCTCAATTGTCATGGTACATCTCCTTCATTGCATCGGTAGGGGTGATCTTGACGCGACCTTCGGTAGCGGCAATGACCAGTTCGCGCACTACTTCAGAGTGGCGGCGTTGCAGCTTCTCACTGCAATACTTACGGAATTCGTCCAGAGCTTCTTGCTCCATGCGGACAGTGAGGAATACGCTCATTGATTTACCCTTCGTGTTGTTGATGGTTTGACAATACGCCGTGACGTGGTACATTGTCAAACAATAAATGCACGTTGTCAAACAAAGGCGAACACACATATGGTGTCCAACCACGAATTTTTAGGTGCCATCTTCGGCACCATGGCGGATGTTGCACACGTGACGGACTTCCGCCATGACCCCAGCAACATCCCACCGAAGCATCACTTGATAGCCTGGAAGGGTGACTACTTCAGCCGCTACCGCTTCCAGCAACCCAGCAACCAGTATTTCACGATCAGCACGTTCCACCCTGACGAGCGCGGCATAGCCCGTCGCCGCAAGGCGCTGTATAAGCAGACGCACTGCATCGTGCTGGATGATGTGCGGGAAAAGCTGAGCATCGAAGCGGCAAAGCGTCTGCCTGATCCAAGCTGGATACTGGAAACGTCACCGGGTAGTGAGCAGTGGGGCTACATCCTGGCGCAACCATGCGGTGACCGGGGTAGGGTAGAGAACCTGCTAGATGGATTGGTATCAAACGGCCTCGCTCCTGAAGGTCGTGACCCCGGCATGAAGGGTGTCACCCGGTACGTGCGGTTGCCGGAAGGCATCAACAACAAGGCATCCAAGCTGGTTGATGGGCAGCCGTTTCAATGCCGCATGCTGGACTGGCAGCCGTTCAACACCACCACCCTTGAAGCCCTGGCGCTCCCCTTCGCGGTTGACCTTGATGCCGAACGCCGGGAAGCACGGGTAGACGGTGCCGCTAATGTGGTGGGTCACCCGCTGCTGGATGTGCCTGACATGATCCGCATCAAGGAGGTGCGCAGCGACGGGCGTTTTGACGTGACGTGTCCATGGGTGCATGAGCATACAGGCAGTGACGATAGCGGCACGGCGGTGTTCACCAACGCAGACGGGTCCATTGGATTCAAGTGCCACCACGGGGCGTGTCAGACACGCACGGGGCGTGACCTGCTGGCGTGGATGGAAGATCAGGTTCCTGGCTTCGGCTCCCGGCTGACAAGTTGGAAGGCAACCCGCATGCTGGCGGACGTGAGCGATGTGTCATTTCTTGGTGACACGCAGCAGAGCGAAAGCGTCAGTGAGCCTGCCTTGCAACAGCTATTCGACGCGGCAAGGCGTGAGCGTCACGATTCCCCTGAAGCCCGCGAGCTGGTGGCGTCCCTGCTGCGTGTCGTGGACGAGCTGCCGAAGATGGAGCAGATAGGTTGGCATAAGGACATTTGCGCCATGATGTTCTGGAGCCAGCGCGAGTTCAAGGACATTATCAAGGAGCTGCGTCAGCAGTGGTATGAGCAGTCCAAGGCGGAAATCAACTTCTTCGATGATGTGATCTACATTGCCGAAGCCAATCAGTTCTACGACCGTCGCAAGCGCATCTTCTACAGTGCCGAAGCCTACCAGAACACCTATGCCCACCTTGATCCTGATGCACGTAAGGAAGCCCTGATGGGCGGTCGTGTCACCAAGGTGGACAAGCTGGACTATGCCCCGAAAATGCCCCCGGTGTTCGAAGAAGGCGGGGTACGCTTCGGCAACTCATGGTGCAACCTGAACGAGATACAGGGCACACAGGGCGATTGCAGCAAGTGGCTGGAGCATTTCGACGTGTTGGGGTGGGGAGAGCAAAAAAAGCACATTCTCCAGTACCTGGCATTCACGCTGCTGTACCCAGAAAAGAAAATCAACCACATGCTGACGTTGGGTAGCGCGGAAGGTGGCGGTAAGGATTTCCTGCTGTACCCGTTCACGAAAGCAATGGGTGACCACAGCCACACGATCAGCGGTGACGAGCTGACGGAAGACTTCAATGACTTCCTATTGAGCACCAAGCATCTGTTGGTCAACGAAACCGAATTGGGCGACCGGAAGGAAGCCTTGATGATAAGCGCCAAGCTGAAACCCCTGGCAGCAGCCCCACCGGATAGGCTGCGTGTGAACCAGAAAGGCGTAAAGAAGGTGAGCGTGCGCAACTTGCTGAGCGTGACCCTGACCACCAACAGCCAGTTGCCTTTCAGGCTCCAAGGGCAATCACGGCGCATCTTCGCTGTGTGGTCTGATATCAACACGCGGGATGCCAGTGGTGCCATGCGGCCTGAGTGGCTGGACTACTGGCAGGATCGTTGGGAATGGATGGAACAGGGCGGCTATGAGGCATGCATCTGGTATTTGCGCAACTGCGTTGACCTGAGTGACTTCAAACCTAGCGCTCCACCGCCTGTGACTGAGTTCTTGCGCGATATCACCGAAGCGAGCAAGTCACCCCAGCTTCAGACGATGGAAGCGTTCATTGCTGCTGGCGCTGGGTCATTCAAAAGTGATCTGGTCACTG
>Ga0306910_1000723_pt1 | contig 13761 bp, 9 predicted proteins | sample AntRauMFilla2698_FD_190438 | JGI IMG/M metagenome (GOLD analysis project Ga0306910, IMG submission 190438) | Saline lake microbial communities from Rauer Islands, Antarctica - Metagenome Filla 2 #698 (v2) (version 2) | ecosystem: Environmental > Aquatic > Non-marine Saline and Alkaline > Saline ... | reverse complement strand
CATTGAAGCAGCTTTTCGTTTCGTTTTTTGTGTGGTAAAATGAACTTAAACTGATCAATAAATACACCGCGATAAACTGGTGTGATTGGTTCAGAAGTTTGATAGACGTTTGTACAGCCTGAAATCATTATTAACAAAAATATCAGAAAAAGGAAGAAATTTGAAAGCTTTCTCATACTAAGAATTCCGCTGAAAAATGATTAAAAATCCCAGCCGATGAGCATATCAAGGTTTTCTTTAGAAATCGGGTGAAAGGGATCTTTAAAAATGGTTAGGGCTGTTTTCCCAGCGATATTGTTCCACGGTTTTTCAGTCAGCAACGAACGCTGTATGGCGAGGGCTAAATTGGTTAAAAATTGCTTGCCTTTCAGTTCGGCTTCATCGCGGGAATCAGCCATGTTCAGTTCTGAAAGCTGTTCGCATAATCTGGGGATTTCTTCATCCTTAAATTCAGAAATGAGCAGTGGGATTAATTCTTCTCCGTGTTTTTGGAGAACGCGCAGCTGATCGAGCACCATAATATTTCCGGAACCTTCCCAAATGGGCAAAACCAAAGCATCCCTGTGAAATTTTGGAAAAATCCCATCTTCGATGTAGCCAATTCCGCCCATCAATTCCATCGACTCGCGCGTGGCGAATACAGTGAATTCAGCGGTTGTCCATTTTACCATTGGGGTGAGAAAACGTAACAGCATGGCTTCTTTCTCATCGCCCTGTTCTTCTTTATCCATCGCCTCAATAGCTCGCCACATCAGTGAGTAGAGTCCGAGCCAGCGGCTTCCCAGCGTGGCGTAACTTTGGCGAACCAAAGCATGACTGATTAGTGTTTTCCCAAAAGTTGTGCGTTGATGAGCGTATTGCCAGGCTTCGGTAATAGTTCTGCGGGCAATCCCCATTGCCGAAACAGCATTGTAGATACGGGAGAGATTGATCATCTCCGTCATGATTTTAAATCCGTTGCCCTCGTCCCCGATGCGGGTTGCCAGTGTGTTTTCAAGCTTACACTCAGCGCTGGCCATGGATCGCACGCCCAGTTTGTCCTTCAGGCGAATGATATTTATGGGATTTTTTCGCCCGTTTTCGAGGTGTTTTTCTATCAGAAAGATGGAGAGTCCGCGCGTGCCGGGTTTGGCGTCGGGTGTTCGGGCGAGAGCCAAAATGAGCTCCGCGTTGGCATTTGAGCAAAACCACTTTTCCCCATTAAGCTGATATCGGAGTTCACCAATGGGGCGGGCTTTTGTCACATTTGCGCCGACATCACTACCACCCGATTTCTCTGTGAGATACATAGCGCCGGTGTAAAAATCTTTTACATCATCCGCTGCTATCTTTGGGAGCAGAGTTTCTTTCATCTCATCATTTCCATGTCGATCGATGATTTTTGCCACACCGTCGGTCATGCAAAGCGGACAGTAAATGCCGTTTTCTCCAAGTGTGTAGAGATGTCCCAGCGCGAAAGTCATGGCATTGCGCTGACCTCTGAACAGTTCTTTTAAGCCACTCTCCCACTTGAGCTTAAACATCCCTGAATCAACCGCAATTTTTGCCAGCTTTTTATACGCGGGATGAAACTCAATCTCGTTAACATTCTCTCCCCAAAAATTCCGCTTTTTAAGTTCCGGTCCCTGTTTGTCGGCCGTCATGGAAAGTTCATCCATCTCATTAGCGGCCTGGTATCCCAGTTTTTTCAATCGCGGAGTGAGCCAAACGTTGGCCTGTTCGTTGAGTAAATATTGCAAAATGGTTTGCAGGTGGTGATCGCTTTCGAAAAAGTCGGAACTTTTCTGATAAGCTGACGGAAGAACGCTGTTGGTACTCAAAACAAGAGAAGTTAATTACGGGTAATCACAAAAATGAAAATAGAGGATAACAGAGGTATTAGAAAATGCTGACTTCTTATTGATTAGTTTTGCAATGATTCTGATTCGGCAGAAGTAGTTTCGGCAGGAAGATGTATTGTAAAAGTACTTCCTTTATCCGGGTCGCTTGCAACATGAATAGTGCCACCCATAGTCTGAAGGAATTGGTATATATAATGTAATCCTATACCGGATGAGGGTTCTGAGGCTGTGCCTGTTCTGCGAGTTGGTGTAATGTAGCTATTGATGTTATTAATCATATCTGAATACATTCCGATTCCCTGATCCTGAACACTGAGTGTAAATTGGTTTTCAGCAATATCATAGGCAGCGGTAACCTGAATGGTGCTGTTAGCGTGTGAGAATTTGATGGCATTAGACAACAGGTTTCCCAGGATATGTTTAAGTTTGTTGCCGTCGATATATACCTGATCGGGCAATTCTTCTTCAGCATGGATTTCAATTTCAATACCTTTTACCCGGGCCGATGAATGCTGTAATTCAAGAACATCGCGCAACAGTTCGCGCATATCGATTTTTTTAAGATCGTTGCTGAGTTCCGAATTGGTTATTGTTGATACCTTTAAAAGCTGGTTTACGATTTCATGAAGATTATGACTGCTTTTTTGAATAATGGATGCGAGTTGTCGAATCTCTTCACGGTTAAGGTCGTCAGATTTTTCCAAAAGATCACTGACACCAATAATTCCTGACAAAGGATTACGCATATCATGAGAAAGAATATTTAAAAAATTACTCTTCAACTGATTTAGCTCCGTAAGCTTAACAATGTATTTGTTAAGCTTTTCCTGAGTTTTCTTCAGGGTTATTTGATACTTAACGCGTGCAAGAACTTCTTGCGCCATAAAAGGTTTTGTGATGTAGTCCTGCGCCCCCATGTTAAAAGCATTCACTTTCACATCCGTGTCTGTTAATGCGCTGACCATAATAATCGGGATGTGAGTTGTAGTGGGATCATCTTTGAGCTCTTTACAGAGTTCTATGCCGCTTTTTCCCGGCATCATGATATCGAGAAGTACGAGGTCGGGATGACTTTCTTTAATTCGTTCGGCTGCGTCATCGGCATTAAGGGCTGCTTTAACCTTGTAGCCTTCATTAGAGAGGAAACGCGCGAGAATACGAACATTTTCAGGAATATCATCTACAATCAAAATGTAGTTATCATCAGGTTTGTTCATCACATATCCTCGATTTTTTTGCCAATTTTAATGAGAGACTCAAAATCAAACTCTTTCTCTAAGCGTTCAGCAAATCTGTGCATGTGCTGGAAAGTATCTTCAGAGATTGTATAATAAAGTGATTGGGTGAATGTGACAAGATCAATAAAGTCCTGATTCCGAATGATAGTTTTGACCTCTTTCTTTTGTTCAGAATTGAGACTATGCAGGACAGAAACGAAGTCCTCAACAGAAAATATCTTTACGGTTTCGGGTTGTTTTTGCTTCAGTTCTACCGCCAGGTTTTTGTCTATGATTTCAAACAGTTGGTTTTGGGAAAAGGGTTTGATCATCACATCTGAAAAACCGATGGACAGGAGCTCACTCTTTTTTTCATCAAAACCGGAGGCTGTAACAGCAATAACCGGAACATCTGTATAACCGTCTAATTGTCTGATCTCATTATGAGCTTCAATACCATCTTTTTGGGGCATTCGAATATCCATAAAGATGATATCAAACACGATTTCTTTAGCCTGATCAATGGCATGTTGTCCGTCATCAGCAATAGATGTATCAAACCCGATTTTTTTCAAAAGGGCGTCCAGTACGAGACTATTAATCTTTATGTCGTCGGCAATGAGTGCATGATAGGTTTTGGGCAGTTTAATGGTTGTTTGTGATTCAACCGGTACGTGTTGATAATGATGGTATTTTTTAACAGGGATTGTGACCTCAAACTCAGACCCCACGCCGGGTGTTGAGCGAAGAATAATAGTGCCGTTTAAAAGATTCGTCAGGTTTTTAGTGATGGTTAAACCAAGGCCTGTACCTTCCTGCTGATACGTATTGCTTTGTCCAAAACTCTCAAATATTAATTTAGTATCACCTTCCTCAATCCCCGGACCTGAATCGGATATTCTTAGTATGAAATTCATATGATCGACTTGTTCAACGGCCGAGCATTCAATCTTGACAAATCCATCAGTAGTAAATTTTAGTGCATTTCCTATGAGATTGATTAGAATTTGCCTGATTTTACCTTCGTCGCATTCAATTGACTCCGGGAGCCCGTCTTGAATATTGAGTTCAAGTGTTAAATGCTTTTCATCTGCTTTGGGCTGAAACATGAGCTTGAGGTCTCTGATAAGATCAATAAAATTAAACATCTCTTTTGTGATCTTCATCTGCCCGGCCTCAATCTTAGCCAGACTTAGAATATCATTAATCATTGAAAGCAGATGCTGCCCGCTGGATTGGATTATTTGAGAATTTTTTTTGTTAATATTACCTGATTCGAGCGAATCTGCGATGAGCTGAGAATATCCTATAATGGCATTCAGAGGTGTTCGCAGCTCGTGCGACATGTTGGAAAGAAATCTCGTTTTGGCTTTGTTTGCTTCTTCTGCCCGCTCTTTTTCTTCTTTGAGACTAAGCTCGATCGTCTTTTGTTTTGTAATCACTTCGGTAAGCATGATGATTCCACCAATGTCATCATTTCTGTCGTACCAGGGTTTAACAACCCACTTGAGCCATTCCCGTGCTCCATTTGAGTTAATGAAACTATCCTCAGGGTTTTCAAGGGTTTCTCCGTTCAGGCACTGTTGATGAATGTCTTTCCAATGCTGGGAAATATTTGAAAATACTTCATAGTGGGATTTACCAATAATCTGTTTTTCCTGAATTTGATATTCTTCCCGCCAGGCATCGCTGCAGGCCAGATAGCGGACTTTTTTATCGAACATGGCTATTGGGGCGGGCGTATTTTTGATCATCCCTTTTAGAATGTCAAAGCTTTTTTCACTCTCTTTGGTTTTAAGATCATCTTCGATCATAATACCGATCAATGAGCCCAGCATTTCAACGAATGCCACTTCCTCTTTAAGGAAATATTTGTCGCTTACTTTGGGCGAAGAAAAATTGAGTGTTCCGAAAAATGTATTATCCACGAAAATCTGAGAACCTATATAACTCTCTACTTTAAAAATTTCGTAGCAGGCATGTTTGGCATACTTGGATTTCCCCATATGATTAGTTGCCCACGAGCGGCCTTCATTTATGAGGATATCACAGTAGGTGTCTTTATAATCAAAGGAATCATTTAGATCTGCGGGAACATCATGAGGCCGAAAGTATCGGATGAAATAATCATCACCGATTATTTCACTTACGATTCCCACATCGAGGCTTAGGTATTCAAGTGCCAATTCAAGCAAGCGGTTGATGCGTGATGTTAGCGATCCCTGTTGCTCGCTGATCACTGTCTTAAGAATTTCCAGGCGTTTACTTTGTCGGTTTCTGTAAAAAACATTTTTTCGCAGATCGGTTACATCCCTTCCGATCATAACAAGAAGATCATCCTGAGAATGAATTTCCCAGCTTACGGTAAGAATCTGATCTTTTTCAGCAACAATATCTGATTGTAAATAATAAACGGGGCGTTCACTTAGATGCTTTGAAATATCAGGCACGGAGCATTCCGGGCAAATGGTTTTTACCGGTTGGTTAATTAACTCCTTTCTGAACCTACCTAATTGATTGGCAAGCGAACGATTAACATCCTCAATCAGTCCGGTTTCAGGGTTGATTAATGAGTAATAAAAGTGCGAGTTTTGCAGGAAAGAGGTATCCATACACATAAAAAAGATTGCTGATTATAAAACAGAAACGAGGCCTGTTACAAATATTCTAAGTATGCCAATATAACTTTTCAGGTGAAATAGTTGTTTATTTGTTGTCCGGGAATTTTGAGGATTGGGACAGTTGGCATTCATCGTGGATCAATAATTCCGGGCAGATGCTGTAGTAAATAAAAAAATCCCGACAGGTTTTGTCGGGATTTTTCGATAAAAGATTTAGTATGATGAATGGCGAGAGTTACTCGTCGTCGCTATTTTCATTAACCACAGATTTCTGTATCTCTTTCGGCACCATCTCATAGCTGTGGAACGACTTCTTAAACGAAGCTTTTCCCTGCGAAGCTGATTTGATGTACGAAGCGTATCCGTGCAGTTCTGCAACCGGTACAAGAGCTTTAATCTTTTGGAATGTACCTTCCTGGTCCATTCCCAGAATCTGAGCTCGGCGGGTATTTAAATCGCCAAAAATATCACCCATATATTCCTGTGGGACCAAAATCTCAATTTCGTAGAATGGTTCAAGGAGTTTGGGTTTTGCCTTCAGGAATGCTTCTTTAAACGCTCTGAAACCTGCCATCTTAAAGGCGGCGTCGTTAGAGTCAACCGGGTGCATCGATCCGTCATAAACCGCAACACGCACATCGCGAACGTAGCCGTTGATTAGCGGACCGTTATCCATCACTTCCATAATTCCCTTCAGAATGGCGGGCAAAAAGCGATTGTCGATTACTCCACCGGTAATGCAGTTGAGGAATACCAGCTTTCCGCCGTGTTCCAGATCTATAAACTCCCGGCCACGCACGTTCATTTCGTCCGGATCGGGCATGTTATAGGTCCATGGGTCGATCTGAAGAAAGACTTCACCATACTGTCCGGCACCACCGCTCTGTTTTCTGTGTTTATACTGCGCTTTCGCCGAGGTTGTAATGGTTTCGCGATAAGCGATCCGTGGCTGCGTGAATTCAACTTCAATTCCGTATCGTTCTTTCAAATGATATTCTGCCACGCGCAAATGCTCTTCTCCCTGAGCGTGAATAATCATCTGTCTGAGTTCTGCATTATGTTCAAACATCAGTGAAGGATCTTCGCGATGCAGTTGTGTAAGTGCCTGTGCCAGCTTCTCTTCGTCTCCTTCAGTTTTAGGCGAAATAGCCATGTCGATAACCGGATCAGGGAAATGAATGGGCTCAATGGCGCAGTCGAGACCTTTTTCACAGAGCGTGTTGCCAATATTTACATCTTTGAGCTTAACTACAGCGCCAATATCTCCTGCTTTTAACTCCTGAACTTCCGTTCGTTTCGATCCCGCTGTCACAAACATACTTGAAATCCGGTTGGTACCACCCGTTGTTTGATTCACCAGATCCATCCCACTTTTAACGGTTCCGTTATACACTTTGAAATAGATCAGGTCGCCGATATGTGCTTCAAGATGATCTTTGAAAGCGTAGATCATAGTCGGTCCATCGGGATCAACTTTCCAGGGCGTGCCGTCAGTTTGAAGCGGATCTTTGATATCGAGCGGTGAGGGAGCAACGTTGTCGATGAAGCCCATGAGGCGGCCGGTGCCCATATTTTGTACCGAGGAAATACAGAATATTGGAAATAGTTGGTGCTTGACCATGGAAATCCGCAATCCTTCGCGCATCTCATCTTCATCGAGACTTCCCTGCTCAAAATAGCGTTCCATGAGCGATTCATCGTTTTCAGCAATCGATTCAATCAGTTCGTTATGAAGCCGCTCTGCTTTCTCTTTTTCGCCGTCGGGGATGGGTAATTTTTCGGGCTTTCCGCCACCTTCCGGAAACTTGTACATGGTCATTTTAAGGACATCAATAATAGAGTTGAAGCCGATTCCTTCGTTAAGCGGATATTGAACAACTACAGATTCTCTTCCAAAATGCTCCTGAATTCCTTCTACGCTTTTATCAAAGTCGGCATTTTCCTTGTCCATTTTATTGACCACAAACAGCGAGGGTTTGTCATATTTCATGGCGTATCTCCACATGCGGTCGGTTCCCACCTCAACGCCCGTCTCGGCATCGACCACAAATACAGCAGTAGCGGCTACTTTCAGGGAGCCAACCACATCACCAACATAATCAGCCGTTCCGGGAGTGTCGATCAGGTTGATACGATATCCCCGCCAATCGAGCGCCATTACGGACGAATAAACTGATTTCTGTTTCTCTTTCTCAATGTCATGATAATCGGAAGTGGTGGTTCCCTGCTGCACCGATCCCATTCTGTGAATTGTCCCCGACTCGAAAAGCATAGTTTCGGCCAGGGTTGTCTTTCCCGATCCGGCATGTCCCAGCAGAACGATGTTGCGGATCTTGTTGGTATTGTAGCTCATAGGCTTACCCCCAAAGGTTTGTTATGGAAGGTTGTGTGTAATAAAAACTAATTTAAGAGTTTTGTATCTCATATAGAAAGGAAAAAGCGGTTTTTTGTTAAAGAGGAGAGAATTGAGGAGGGAGGAGGGTAGGTGGCAGATTAGCGATTGTTAGGGACAGCCTTCTTTTTAATGTAGAAATCACCCTAACTCCTCTGCCATCAAATTTCAGGATGGATTGCTTCTGATGCTGATAATGTTGTGAATATATTCAATGATCTAAATCTCAGAAACTCGAGTCCGCCAGCCGGTCGGAGGCTCCGCCGTCCCGCATTAATGGATGGATTGGCCACTATTATACATAACGAAAGCAAACATCCATGGTGAGCTTGTCGAACCATGACGAGACTAATGTATCCAACGGCTAAAAGCTTATAATTCATAATTATTACATAAAGCCAGCGTTTGGGATTAGGTTCATCTCCTGTTCTAAGCCCCGTCCCACCACCCTTCGACTGACGCCTGGCGGCTGCTCAGGATGGATTCCATAACCTCAACTTCTCAACCCCTCAACAATTAAACCCCCAAAACTCCTCTGCCATCAAATTTGTATTTTGCGGAAAATGAACCAATCAATCCAGCTTCAACATCATGTGTCTGATTTTATTTGGCAAGAACGCGCATCCTGATTACAAACTTATTTTGGCGGCGAACAGAGATGAGTTTTTCAAACGCCCCACGAAGGAGGCTCACTTTTGGGAAGACTATCCGCGGCTGTTAGCGGGAAAAGACCTCGAAGCGGGCGGAACGTGGATGGGAATCAAAAAAGACGGACGCTTTGCGGCGCTGACTAACGTGCGTGATTTCACCAAACTGAACAATCAGCCCAAATCACGCGGAGAGATCCCGATTGATTACTTGACGGAAGAAAAATCTCCGGATGATTTCGCGCATTCCCTCGATCAGCATTTCGATGATTATAACGGATTTAATGTGCTCTTGTACGATCTGAGAACACTGGACTTTGTGCATTACAGCAATCACGAGCGCATCATCAACAGAATTTCAGATGGAATATACGGACTCAGCAACGCCTCACTCGACACGCCCTGGCCCAAAGTCCGGCGTGGGAAAAAGATGTTTGAACAGGTGATAGAACAAAACTCCGAAAGCGTCGAAGAACTCCATGATGAATTGATCAACCTTCTCTCCGATTCTCAAACCGCAGCTTATAAAGAACTGCCCGACACCGGCGTCCCGCCCGAAATGGAAAAACAGCTTTCGGCAATGTGCATCAGAATGGATGAGTACGGAACACGCTCATCGGCCGTGGTGACGGTAGATTCAGAAGGAAAAGTGAACTTCACAGAGAAACGATACGGACTGGGAGAGGATGAAGCGGGAATTTCGCGGTTTAAGTTTGATGTGACGGATTGAGAAACCGATGCCGGGCATTTGTTCTCTCGGGGCAGGATGGATTGCAGAAGAATGAAGATTGCGAAATTATCTATCTGTAAAGGAAATCCAGTTTTCTTTACAGATGGATGGGGATGTGTAAAGAATTTGGGGATTTCTTTACACGTTAATGCTGATGTATAAACATTTTCTCATTTCTTTTACATGTCAAATATTCAAAAAGAGTGGAGCTGGACTCCCTTGCCGCCGCAAGCAGATCTTGAAACACCGAAAATCTTAAAGAAAGCACTTGAAGCTCAACAATATCTCTCTGAGCTGAAGGGGATTTCATACACCATTCCAAAGCAGGAGATAATTTTAAATACGCTATCTATACAGGAAGCGAGAGATTCCTCTGAAATTGAGAATATTGTGACAACGAGTGACGCTTTGTATAAGGCATCTATAGATGCTGACGATCAAATAAAACGAACTAAAGTTATTTGTTTCAAATTATAAAAAAGCTCTGATAAAGCTTAATAATTATATATGCCGAGGTATATTTAAGCCCCACATTTCGCTGATTTACCAAGAAGGCATTTTAAATAGTTTCCCTTCGTCTCCCTGGTCATGTAATACCCTAATAAGTTCATTTTCCTTAAAATTCAATTTCTCACCATTTTCCTTTATAGGTAAATGAGTGTCCAATACTGTAATAATTTCTTGTAAACCTTGAGATGCTTCCTCATAAAATAGCTCGATTAGATTCAACCTCATTCTATTTTCTAGGGTTTCTAATACACCATCATGAATAACAAAATGAGGAAATTTTTTATCTAAGCTATTCATGACTATAGCACTATCAAAAGCTATGCATTGGAGTTTTTTAAAAGTGTGTCCATCGTCTTCACTGGTTGAAGTTCCTTCATCATCTACAAAAGGAGCATCAAAAGAATAATTTCCATTTTTGTTTACTTTCGTATTGATAATTGCGGTTCGGTTTAGAACCTTTTTAATGTTCGAGTTGTAGCTTGATTTGATTCTTGAATACCTTTTAGAAGGGTTTTTTAGCACTTCCTGCATTTTTTTAGTGATAGTGCTTCTTTCTCTATTTAATCTATCCAACTCATCTTTTGCTTTTTCTAATTTCTGCAAATCTTTCTTCAAGTTTTCGAGACTTAAAAGACTTAGCTTCATTTCTGAGAGTTCATCTCCAAGCTTTTTATATTTATTAAAAGTTTCTCTTTCCTTTATTTTTGATAGGGCACTTATTCTTTGTGTATTAAGCTCTGAAAGTCTATCAATTACTTTTTTCTTCTCTACTTTCTTTTCTTTAAGCTCTAATACAAGATATTCCTTTCTCTCTTTAGTAATCCTTCGATTAAAGTCGATAAGTTCTTTATAGCTCTTCTTAACTTGTTCACCGAATAATACTCCAGCTTCATTGAAGATTTTTTCGGTATTTTTTAAAGAAAAATTACTCTTAGTTTCAATGGATTCATTAATAGATTTAATATCTAAATCTATATAGTATTTTTGAGAATTTAATTCAGATATTTCTGATTCAATTTCATCAACTAAGTTTTTGTTTATATCGTCTTCAACATCTTTAAAATCGAAATCTTGTAATTTTTTTTCATACGATTCGATTTCCTCTCTTTTCAATTGAATTAATCCGTTTAACCTATCTGGATCATCTTTAAACTCAGAAACTATCGCTTCAAGTCGAACTATTCTATTTTCTAATCCAGTAATTGATTCATCAGTCAAATAGGCCTTCTCTATCAACCCCCCATTCAGGCCTAATAGTTGAGCTAACGGAGGCTTCCAATCTATGTCTCTTCCTGCATGTTTAGCTAATCTGAATATGTCCGAATAATCATCCTGAATTCTTAGAAGGTAAGATGTGATTTTGCGATAATTCCAAGGTTTGATTATTTCAAAATCTAAATACCCATCTAAAATATCTTTAGCATTACTTAGAGTTAATTCTTCATGATTCCAGGTAGTATCATCTATTGAAAGATCAAGATCTTCCTCTTGGTGTTTCTTTATATTGACTCTGCTGTCATTGCCAAATGACCTCATAATTGTTATAAATCCATCAGAATAACTAAACTCTAAGAAAAAAATGAATTCACTAAATACATCTTCTTGTTTTCGCCAAAAGGAACTTGATGAATGGCCTTTTAGTAGACAAAAATCAACAATTCTAATGAAAGTGGTTTTGCCAATGTTGTGCGTAGTCTTTCCCCTGTTTTTAGGGTCTCTTATTTCACCTAAAACTACGTTGAGCCCTTCATTAAAATGAATAGGAGGAAAAATCTTTGGTTTATTGCAGTATAGCTTTTTAAGCTTCATTTGAACCGAGATATTCTATCTTGTCATTATTAGGGTGGTATTCGATCAGATTTAGCAAATATAAGAATTGTAAAGACGGTAAAAATAGTGCATCTGCTCTATGATCTTTTTCATGAACTATAGTTCTAAGCTCTTCAAATGATTTAACATTAGTTCTCCGTAATCTCATAATCATATATGAGGCAATATTTAATACTGTCAAGTCAGGATCAGTATGTCTATTTGGTACAAGCATCTATGAATTAACCCCTAAGTCACATTTCCAAAACATATAATAGATAATAGTTCTAGTGAGTGATTTATTTCTATTCAAATCTCCATCTCTGTAAAAGAGCCTCTTCAACAGCTCATTTAAAATGCTATCCATTTTACTTTTCTTATCAAACCTCTCAAGAATTTCAGCATTAAATTCAGCGGCAGTCTCAATATACAGTTCTTGTAAATCTTCGTTAGATGGATTAGCTAAAAATTTATCAACCTTATAAAATTCTTTGAGGTAATTTTTTAATATGAAGGATTTTGTATTATCAGTTAGGTTGTTTGATTGACATTTTTTGTCAAAGCTAGTCCTATTAAAGTTTTGTGCTTGGCTTCGGTCAAAAGTCAGCTCTTTAATTTCATTTTTTAGAATCAGAATTATTTCAGCTAATTCATCGGGGATAAGTCTCAATGGCTTTTCAAGATAATCAATTGCAGCGATTTTAAGTGCTTCAGGGTATTGCTTTAAAAACATATCAATATTTTCTACTCCATACACTGTTGCACTCTTAAGCCCTAACGCAAGAAACTTATTTTCAATTTCAGAAATTTTATTAGCACTATCTCTTCTATTGGTAAAAAATAAGTAGTGATCAACTTCGCCCTTTTTGACAAGTATTTTTACCCTTTTAAGCTCCTTATTTATAATGCAGTCGGCATTTTTATCGGAGAAGAAATCCTTGTCTGACATTTTGGCCACAGGATTATCAGTATGCTTAGCTTGTATTATAAAAAGGCCAGAATTAGGATGTTTGGAATTGGGAAAGTTAGATGCTTTACCCCTGAATCTTCCATCTCTTCCTCCATCAGCCCCAAAACTAAACTTTTGAGTGGCTATGCCTAAAATCTTCTTACATATAGCAACAGTCAAATCTTCAAACTGTTGATAATAAATATCGTGATAATCAATTTTCATTATACTGACTTATGAAAAGTATATTGGGTGGCTGTCAATTTTTATTAAATAAATAGTAGCCTTGAATCTTGCAAATTCTACATGATTATAAGAAAACTTCCGATTAATACTAAGTCCACCAATGATAAGTCTTTTCCATAAATTTATTGTCCAAAACGCAAGGAGTTTTAAGTAGCCCACCTATTAATAATCATTAAAACAATATGTTATTCATTTACGAAGGCGGTAATATTTTATTAGCTAAATGCTATCCATTTCCAGAAATGGTATAATGACAAGAAGTATTAAAGATGACTGCTGCAGACTATCACCTTGACGATTTTAGAAAACTTACGTTTGAAGGCTATGGAAAACAGTTTCAGTTTTAATAAAGTACTCAACTTTCGCACTTGAACCCTAACGGTTTGAATACGATGGAGTTATAGTTCAGATTCTGAATAAATTGGTCGATAATGCCACAAATGGCACAGGCAGTTTCTATGATTTCAGGAGATATCTTTTTAGACAGTGTGATTATTATTTCCAGAATAATAACTTCCATGCATTGTTCTATGGTAGTGGATTGCAATTCTTGGCAACCGGCATAAAACAGGCCCGGTATAGTTCGTTCATCCTCGCACTGACGCCTGTAATAGCTCAGCATCATATAACGCAGAAACACAATACTGGCAAAGGCCACACAGGCTGTATAACTGCGCACTTGTACCTCTCCGGGTAATCCAAGCTGTTGTTTTATCTGGCGGAAAAACACTTCGATAGCCCATCTTTTAGCATAAATTCGGCACATACGTTGGGGAGTAATATCCAGATCAGTACTCCC
>Ga0306910_1000719_pt1 | contig 13815 bp, 13 predicted proteins | sample AntRauMFilla2698_FD_190438 | JGI IMG/M metagenome (GOLD analysis project Ga0306910, IMG submission 190438) | Saline lake microbial communities from Rauer Islands, Antarctica - Metagenome Filla 2 #698 (v2) (version 2) | ecosystem: Environmental > Aquatic > Non-marine Saline and Alkaline > Saline ... | reverse complement strand
AACCCAGATCGTTGAAAACGCCCGATGCGCAATTCGGGCGCCGATCACCTATGGGCATCCAAAAGCAAAGGGCCTTCAAACATCGCCCCACGCGCCAAAACAGGGGCTTCATGAATAATTGCGGCTAGCATGCTGATCGTCACCGTGTGGTTCGCACCCAAATCCAGCGCGATCCAGTCGGTATCGCCCCCTCTGTCGAGTGTACCGTTGAATGTATCGCCCACATCCATCGAGTTCGTGGTTGCCGCAGAGTCCGCAGCATTGACGTTCTCGGCGACAATGCGGCTTTCCTCGTTGTTCATGCAGCCCGCACAGCCACAGGAGCGTGCGTGGGTGGTACCGATAGTCAACGATTGGGGAAAAAACACGGTGTCAGCTCCGTTGAAGAAGATTGGCGGAAATTCAAAGTTATATAGCTTTCATTCCTGCCTCTCTAAATCAATTTTTGCCATTTAAAATCGGAAGCTTACGCAAGCTTATCTGTCGGCAGGCTGTGTGTGATTTTCGACACCATTTATGACATAAATGGGCCAATTTAGAACAGTATCAGATCGTCCGCCAAACCGGTCGTATCGGCCAGAGCCGTAAGAGTGATTGTGTTGCCTCCACCAAAGTTGAAAATAGTATTGCCACCGCTGGTTTCGGCGAATTGCGCAATCACCTGTTCTTGCGTCAATTCGCCGTCCCACAGAGCGTCATCCAAATGCAGCGAATCAACGCCAATCGTATAGTCGGTGATCACATCGTTTTCGATCTTGTCGCCATTAAATATGAACATGTCCGCATCGGCTCCGCCAGAGAGGGTATCATTGCCACCGGAGGCATTGATCGTGTCGTTTCCGTTGCCAGCAAGAACGCGGTCACCGCCCATCCAGCCTGTTTGGCCGTTGTCGGTAAAGCTGTCGTTTCCGTTGCCAAGAAAAACGGTGTCGCGGCCAAAGCCGCCATCGACCACGTCATTATTGTTGCCGGCAAAAATTCTGTCGCCGCCGCTGCCACCATAGATACTGTCGTTACCGTTCCCGCCAAAGATAACATCGTTGCCGCCACCGCCGTAGAAACTGTCGCTACCGCCGCCGCCCTCGATCCGGTCCACACCATTTCCAGCAAAAACGCGGTCGCCGCCCAACCAGCCTCCCTGTCCGTTATCTATGAATACATCGTTGCCATTCCCCAGGAATGCAGTGTCGCGGCCAAAGCCACCATCGACGGTATCATTTCCGTTATCGCCGTAGAGTCTGTCTCCCAGACTGCCACCCACAATCAAATCGTTACCGTTGCCGCCATAGATCACATCAAAGCCGTTACCGCCTTCAAGGATGTCGTCGCCGCCATAGCCTTCGATGGTGTCGTGGCCCAAATTGCCGTTAATCACATCATCACCGACCGCACCGCGAAGTGTATTGCCTGCGGCATCCCCCATCAGATCAAGATCGGCGATGCCATCTGTATATGAAAAGTTCTGCGTTATAAGCAAGGCAGGCAGCGATGTGCCGTTCGAGAAGGTCAGTGGCCCCAAGGCAATCCCAATCCCGATGTACTCCAGCGCGGGGTTGAGGATGTTCGCGCGATGTCCAGGACTGTTCATTAACCCTCTGTGTAGCTGGTCTACCTCGTCGAGATAGCCGTCGCTGGAATAAATTGGCGCAGCGGCAATGTTCTCGGCCGATCCCCATGATCCGGATAGATCCATGCCAGCCTCACGGATCCGAAGCAGCGAGGAACTGCTGTCTGCACCAGTGTGCGAGAATGTATCGGTGCGTGACATCCAGACGCTATGAGCATCCGCAGAGGCATTGAGGTTTTGTTCCAGTTGCAGAAGGTTCAGTCCTCGCGATGTCCGCTCTTCATTTACGAGGTCGAACATGTAGCGCTCTAGATCTGTTGCAATCGTCATCGACTGTCCTCTTTTTAGGGCTCCGTTTTCAGGCAGTTCTTTGTCTTAATGATAAAAGTCGAACATTAAGGTGGCTGTAATAAGGAAACATTGAGGGCGTGCCCCTATTTATATTTATAAAATTTATTTCACTTGGGCAGGAGGAACGGCCTGCCAAGAGCGGGTTTGCGCCCGTTGCTATTGCAAGGTAAACGTGTGAAACCGCAGGTAAATTGGAAAAAATAGGTTTTTATATGCGTATCTTGTTAGTTGGGGCGGGTCTTTCTGGTGCTGTTATCGGGCGCAAACTTGCTCAGGCTGGGCATGATGTTGCCATTTTTGACACTCGGGACCACGTGGCGGGAAATTGCCACACCGTGCGAGATGCGGATACGGATGTTATGGTCCACACCTACGGGCCGCACATCTTCCATACCGATGATGAGGAGGTCTGGAACTATGTAACCGGGTTTACGCCGTTCCGCCCTTACAAGAACCGTGTGAAAACTACCGCGCAAGGGCAGGTGTTTTCTCTTCCGATCAACTTACACACGATAAATCAGTTCTACAACAAGACCTTGCGGCCCGAAGAGGCCCGCTCCTTTATCGAGGATCAGGCTGATACAACGATTGAGGATCCGCAAACCTTCGAAGAACAAGCGCTGCGTTTTGTTGGGCCGGACCTCTACGAAGCGTTTTTCAAAGGTTATACCATCAAGCAATGGGGGCTTGAGCCGTCCGAGCTGCCTGCCTCGATCCTCAAGCGCCTGCCGGTGCGCTTCAATTATGACGATAATTACTTCTTCCATCGCTTTCAGGGCATGCCCGAGAATGGCTATACTGATCTGGTTGCGCGCATTCTGGATCACCCGGGCATCACGATAGAGTTGAGCCGCAAGTTTAATCGCGGCGAGGAAGAAGAGTTTGACCATCTCTTCTATTCTGGTCCGTTGGATGGATACTTTGGCTACGAGCTGGGACGCTTGGGTTACCGGACACTGGATTTTGAGCGTTTCACCCATGAGGGCGATTATCAGGGATGCGCCGTAATGAATTATGGCGACTTGGACGTGCCCTTCACCCGCATCACCGAGCACAAGCATTTCAGCCCTTGGGAAAATCATGAAGGATCGGTCTGCTATCGCGAGTTTTCGCGCGCCTGTGGGCCCGACGACATTCCCTATTACCCGATCCGGCAGGTTCGCGAGAAGGCCCTGCTAGCTGATTATGTTGAATTGGCGCGAAAGACCCAAGGTGTCACCTTTGTGGGGCGTTTGGGAACTTATCGCTATCTCGACATGGACGTAACCATCCGGGAGGCGCTCGATACGGCAGAGGTTTTTTTGACGGCTCCTGATGCGATGCCTGCCTTCGTTCAGAACCCGCTTTAGGCGCGGGCTAGGACGCTGATCCGTTTCAAGAACGCCCGCAGGTCTGCATCTTGCAGATGTATCGACGCGTCGCGGACGAGGGCAGGTAACGCCTGACGTGTGACGTCCAAAATGTGCATGTCGGGAGGCGTCGCCATAGCATCAAGATCAAAGAAGAATGGCCAGCTGCCGGTGAGTTGGCACAACCACTCGTGGATGTCTTTGAACGCGCGGTGCAGGGCCGTGCGCGTTCCGGGCGCAAAGAGCTCCACCTGATGGTTGGACGGCAGCTCCAGCCTTACAGCGGCCCGTTCGAGATAGGAGATGAACGCGCGCGATCGGGCTTGCGGCAGCGCATCTAGGCTTTGTCGGGCAATCTCTAGTAAGGCATATGGCAAACCTGAATTGGTGTCGGGTAGGGTGACGAGGTCCGACGGCAAACCCAGACCGGGCAGGGCGGTAAAGCTTTGGATTGATCCGCCTTGCGCATGCAGACGATCGTAGGATTGTAGGCATAGGTTGGCTTCTGGGAAGGCCTGCAACCACGGCTCCAGCGCGGCGCGGTATTCGAAATGAACGGTACCAAGCCAAGCTTCGGGCGGGTCAGCGTGTAGGGGCGCGAAGGGCACGCCGAAGCGCAGGCGCTGGGTTTGCCATGATGCGATGGCTGCGTCGGGGCGGCGGATGTTGGCAATCAGAGTGGTATCTTGAGTTCCGAAGGCGCGGGCAAAGCGCATTGGCACCGCAGGCACCATCAGGCTCGCGCGGCAGAGATCCTCTGAGCAGAAAATCAGCGTGTGCGCGCCTCGGGCTTGCTCAGAGATCTGCGACAACGCCTTGGCGACGGTAGTCATTGGCTCGTGGACAGGAGGGAAGACGAATCCAGGCACCGCCTCATTTATCATGCGGTAGGCTAGTGCGTTATGGCCCATGTAATCATTCAGGACGGGCATCGATGCCAGGCTCCGCTGTTTAGCGTCGGCGTTGAAACGCGCTAGTCCCTGCTGGGAGACGGGCGGGAAGAGGATGCCTGCGCGCGCCAGCTGCTGCTGGTTGCGGTGCAGGAAGAATTGCAGGCTGGTCGAGCCGGTCTTGTGCAAACCCAGGTGATAGATAGTGCGCATTCATATGGTCCTCTGCCGATGCTATGCGCCGGGAGAGGGCGGCGCTTCCGAGTCAGGCTTAACGGACAGCAGCTTTCGCCAGAACGATGGTTTAGTCAGACTCGTATAGCCCTTTCGCCAATCATCGCGCACGGTATTATAGGTCCGCCAAAGAATCCATGCGGCGCGCAGGATAGGCAGAGTCGTCTCAGTGGCCCGCTTCTTGGAATGCTCGACAGTGTAGCTTCGTGCACCGTTCGCCGAGACATAGCTGATCTGCGCCGCGCCCCAGACAGGGCGCAACTGGCCGCGCTTGTCTGCCCCCATGCTGATCCGGTTCCCGAAGCTGCGGAAGCCAGGCAGCAGATGACCGTTCAGGGTCAGCTTCATTGCCAGGCGGGGTAGCCAGCGATCGGGCTCGATCCGACGACGCGGAGTGCTGCAAGTGCTGCGCGGCGTTTTTGTTACCGGCCGCCAGCGTTCCGCATCAGTCAGCACACTGATTTGCTTGCGGCGTGCGGCTATGTCAGGGTTCGCGGCGAAGTAGTCCGGGCCTGCCAGCACATCATCAAGCGCCAGACCGATCGCTTCAAGCGTATCGTAATGGCAGAAGAGCAGGCCACGTAGGTAAAAGCGGGCGATGATCTTCATCATACCAACGCGCCCGATTTCCATCGCTGGCAGCGACAGGTGGTGGGCCATATGGCTACGCAGGTCCAAGTAGACAGTCAGCGGCGATTCCTTGACGGAAAAATCCTCGTCTTGATAAGATATTACACCTGGAAGCGTAATGATGTTGAAATCATGGACAAGCGCAAAGCTGACATCGTCGCCACGCACGAAGAACGGGAAGGGCATGTGCTGCACGTGAGCGACCGGAAATGCAAAGTACCACCAGCCGCCGTAGAAATTGTGCGGCGGGGACGTGGTGCTGTCAAACTCTATCTTTAGCACCTCAAGCAGGTCGCGCAGGTCTTTTCCGGAATGCTGTGGCTGGCACACCCGATCAAACAGGGCGCCATTTTCCCAAAGCTTCCAACGGTATTGGGCATTGGCCACTGCACCGGCGACTGCGGTGTCCGGATCGGTAGCGTAGGCTAAGAACATCCATGTGCGGGAGATACAGTCCATGTGTACCGAGGCGTCATCGTCCATGAACAGGCAGTGGCTTGCGCCCCGGGTTTGTGCTTCGAGCAAACCGCGTGCGAAACCGCCCGAGCCTCCGAGATTGGCATTTGGAATGACGCTGACGTGCGCGCTTTGGGCGATATCGGTACTGTGACCGTTGTCCACGACTGTTAGATGGACATGTTTGGCAATGGCGGTATCGCGGGCAAATTCTTCAAAGCGCTTTGAAGTGCGGGCGACAGCGTCCTCGCGGCGGAAGGTGGTGACTGACAGCATTAGGTCTGGCGTGCGGCGGGGAGCATCGGCGGTCTGCCAGTGGGCTTGATCGATTCGCCCTTCGGTCAAAGCGGTGAGCTGGAAGAAGAGGACGCCTATGTCTTTAAGCCCGCCTAGTGGGACTACGTCGAAATTTTGCGGTGCATCGCTTGTCAGCGTGACGATTCGGTTGATTACACGCTCGGAAGAGCGTTCTGGTTGGGCGTGAAAGACCGCAAGTTCGAATTGGCCATCGCCTGTCAGTTCCAGTTCCAGCGTCTCAAGCGTGCAGTGGGTCCGCCATTTGCCGCTATTGAACAGGTTATTGTACGTACCGAAATCAGCTGCGGCGCCGGGAATGAAGTAAACCTGTCGGTTTGCTATCGAGAACGCTGCCCCGCGGGTCAGTCGCACGTAAACATCACGTTCCGTGTTCAGGCCTGCCTCGGGCCAGAGGAGGCTCTGCAGTCGCGTCGGAGCGGGCGTTGTCATTTCGCTTGGTTCTTGCCAGATATGGTGCCGTTTTGAACAAGCCGTATGAGCAACGGAGCGACAAACTGCTCTAGTAATTCCGCCGCGGTGGGTGGCAGCACCAGATCTGCTAGTTTGGCATCGGCATCAGGCAGGGGATCAAGGAATAGATCTGCGCGGCTGAACCGGCGTGACGCAAGCTTCTGGTTCCCGTTTTCATAAAGCTGCATGATTTCTTCGCGCATCTGGCGGGGCATCAATCTCTCGCTTTGCTTATCGGTATTCTTGAGGTGCAACCAATCCACCTGCTCAAGTGCAATGCGCAGCAGATCGCGCTCAGGTGGATTAAAGGTGTCTAGTGGAAGGTGGCGGACGAATTCCACCATGCTTGCAGACATAGACGAGTTGAAATGAGGCGCATCGCTAAAGCCTGACATGTCGGTCAGGCCGATCGTTCGGCAGAATTCCATAACGGGGCCATGAGGCATCTGCTGCTTCTCAAAGACCGTGAGTAGGACGTTTTCTTCGCCAAACATCGCCTCAAGGGAGGAGACATATCGGTCATAGTGGATCCAGTAGAAATCTTCGCGGTGGTTGAGGAACTCGTCAAAGGTGCAGTGGCTTAGTAGGGGGTTCCACTGCCATTTGATGTTTTGGAAATACCAACTTTCCAACCATAGGTCCTGACGGCGCATCGAATATACGATCTTGACGTCGAAATGGTCTTGGAATTGTGCCAGCAAGCTCAGATCGGGGCGGGTGCTGACGTCTTCATCGCTCAACACTATATTTGTCACATCGCCCTGCCGTTGATCAGCACGCTTCGACATGGTTTCGGCCACTTCGGCCACGGACTCGTTCCCGGAGAACAGAGAGTTCATCAGCCGCAAATGCCGTGGCATACCGAATGGATAGAGATATCCTGCGTCAATCAGGGCATCAAAATTCTTGATCATAAACTGCTGTATCGATGTCGTCGCTGTACGGTGACTGCCGATGTGCAAATAAAGCGTTTTCCGCATTTGAATGCTCGTCTTTCACATAGTTAAATATATTACCCGGATCGTCTGCCCCAAGATTGCGACGCGTGTCGCAGATTTCGGACTGAACTACAATTCGGGATGTTGCTGCGCGCTGATTGCTGCCGGTGTTTTGTTAGTTGGAAGCGTTTGAGGCTTATTTTTGTGCCAGCAGGTTTTTGAGATACGTCCCGTAGTTGTTCTTGTGGAAAATCTTTGCACGCTCGGCCAAGACGTCTGTACTGATCCAGCCGTTTCTGTAGGCGATTTCTTCAAGGCTACCGGTTTGTAGGCCCTGCCGCTGTTCTAGGGTGCGCACGAAGTTTCCTGCGTCCAGCAGGCTACCATGGGTACCAGTGTCCAGCCATGCGAAACCGCGGCCCATGAGTTTGACATCCAACAAACCGGCAGAGAGATACATTTCCAGCAGGGTTGTAATCTCGAGCTCGCCGCGAGCAGAGAGCGTGACCGCGCGGGCACGCGCAGGTGCATCGGCATCCAGAAAATAAAGGCCGGTCACTGCATAGTTGGATTTGGGCGTTTGTGGTTTCTCGACAATGCTCAAAGCATGTCCATTAGTGTCGAAATCCACCACACCATAACGTTCGGGATCTGCCACGTGGTAGCCGAAGACAGTGCCACCGGAGGTTTTGCTGTCGGCTGCGACCAGCAATTCGGGCAGGCCGTGGCCGAAGAAAATATTATCTCCAAGCACCATTGCCGAAGGCGCGCCCGCCAAAAAGTCCTCGGCGAGCAGATAGGCCTGTGCGAGGCCATCGGGGCTGGGCTGCATAATATAAGTGAACGTGATGCCCCACTGGCTGCCATCGCCCAGAGTTCGCTTGAACTGTTCCTGGTCCTGAGGTGTTGTTATTATCGCGATCTCGCGAATGCCTGTCAGCATCAGTACCGAGACTGGATAGTAGATCATCGGTTTGTCATAGATCGGCAGCAGTTGTTTGGAGACACCTATGGTGATCGGATATAGTCGTGTGCCTGAGCCGCCGGCGAGGACGATGCCTTTACGCTCTGTCATTCAAATGTCCCAGTTCTGTCAGAATATGTGTAAGTGTATCTTTCCAGTCTGGGCGCGGAATGCCAAAAGTGGTGTAAAGGTTGGTGCAGTCCAGCCTTGAATTCAGCGGCCGGACCGCTGGGGTTAAATAGGCCGAGGAGGGAATATCACGCACGGTGCATGCTAGCCCTGCCTTGGAAATAATCGCGCGCGCAAACCCTGCCCAGCTGCAATCGGGCGCTCCTGCAAAATGATATATGCCAGTTTTGATGGGCTGGTCTACCAACTGTGTGGCAATATTGTGGCATGCGGCTGCGATTTCGCGCGCGCCAGTGGGCCCGCCGATCTGGTCAGCGACGATGTCCAGGGTGTCGTGCGCACCACCCAACCGCAGCATGGTTTTCACAAAGTTGGCGCTGTAGGCTGAGACCACCCAAGAGGTGCGTAGAATGGCATATGTGCCCTCTTCGGCCTGCACGGCCTGTTCGCCTGCCAGCTTGGTGCGACCATAGGCGCCCAGCGGAGCAGTGGGGGCATCAGGGTGCCATGGCGTATCGCCACTTCCGTTAAAGACATAGTCGGTCGAGATTTGGACCAGCGGGATACCCAATTGTGCACAGGTTTGAGCCATTACCCCTGGTGCTGTACCGTTGATGGTCAAAGCGCTGGCTTCGTCTCCCTCCGCACGGTCCACGGCGGTGTAGGCGGCAGCGTTGATCACGGCGACAGGCGCATTGGCGATGATCGCTGCAGCACAGGCTGCGGGATCATTTAGGTTGGCGATATCGCGGCCCAGACATAGCGTACCGGGCAGAGTTGCCAGTTCGGTAGCAACCTGACCTGTTTTACCGAAAACAAGGATGGTCATGTAGTCACGCCCAGACGTATGCCCACACCGGCGCGGGATTGCAGTGCGCGCCACCACTCCTCGTTGTCGAGATACCATTGTACAGTTTGTTCCAGTCCTTCGTGGATCGTAACTGAGGGTCGCCAGCCCAGCTCGGTGCGGATGCGCTTGGGGTCGATGGCATAGCGCGCGTCATGACCGGGCCTGTCAGCGACAAAGGTTATCAAATCTGCGTAAGTTCCCTTGGCCTTAGGTCGCAGACGATCTAGAATGGCGCAGAGAATATGCACCAACTCCAAATTGTTTAATTCGTTCTCTCCGCCGATGTTATAGCTTCGCCCAAGTTCGCCGTTTTTCAGCACTGTCAGTAGTGCATCGGCATGGTCTTCGACATAGAGCCAGTCGCGCACATTTGCGCCGGTGCCGTAGACTGGCAGGGGTTTGCCGGCCAGCGCATTTAGGATTATCACAGGCACCAGCTTTTCGGGGAAATGGTAGGGCCCGTAGTTGTTTGAGCAATTGGTTAGTACCACTGGGAGGCCGTACGTCTTGAACCAGGCACGAACTAGATGGTCGCTAGAGGCTTTGGAAGCAGAATAGGGCGAACGCGGATCGTAAGGGGTGTCTTCGGTGAACATTCCTGTCTCGCCTAGAGAGCCAAAGACCTCGTCCGTGGAGATATGATGGAAGCGGAAGCCGTCGGGCATGCCCTGGGCGCTCCAGTAACTGCGTGCGGCCTCCAGCATATTATAGGTGCCAATAATGTTGGTCTCGATGAAATCGCCCGGCTCGTCAATGGAACGGTCCACGTGGGATTCCGCCGCCAGATGCATTACAGTGTCGGGCAAATGACGCTCGAAGATAGCGTCAAGCGCGGCGCGATCGCGGATATCGGCTTTCTCGAAAGCATAGTGCTGGCTATGCGTGGCATCCGCCACATTCTGTAGGCAGGCGGCATAGGTAAGGGCATCGAGGTTGACCACACTGTGGCCCCGCGCAATGGCTAGGCGTACTACAGCCGAGCCAATAAACCCCGCGCCGCCTGTCACTAGGATCTTCATGCCTAGCCCTCCCGCCAGACAAACGGGCTACTAAAATCGCGGAACGACGGGGCGGAGGCATCCTTGCCGGACAGCACAGCATCGCCCGCTAGCGGCCATTCGATCCCGATGTCTGGGTCGTCAAAGCGCACTGCGCGGTCACAGTTGGCGGCGTAGTAATCGGTGCATTTGTAGACAATTTCGGTATCGGGGTGCAGCGTTACAAAGCCATGCATGAACCCTGCAGGCACCAGCAATTGCAAGCCGTTCTCAAAGCTCAGTTCATGCCCTGTCCATTGTCCATAGGTAGGGCTGCCGCGACGGATATCGACCGCCACATCAAAAAGTGCACCCCTGCCGCATCGGACCAATTTGGCCTGCGCATGGGGAGGGGACTGGAAATGTAGGCCGCGCACAGTACCCACTTTTTGGGAAAGTGAATGGTTGTCCTGGACAAAATTCAGATCAATTCCGTACTGAAGCAAAGCGTTTTTATTCCAGCTTTCGGAGAAAAAACCGCGCGCATCGCCATGGCGGGCAGGCTCCAGTAAAAGTACATCTGGAAGTCCCGTTTGCTCTACTCTCAAGTTCGGTACCTTAACGTATATGTTTTTACTTCTAGTATCAGTTATCTCCGATACTGTCACGTTTTAGTGGAGTGCTTAAAGCGTAAATTTATGTAGAACATCTAATATGGGTAGTGCTAACTTTTTACATCTGCCCAAATGCAGAGTGGCATCCGCCCGCCAAATGTTAATTCGAGTGTGAAGTCGTGTCAAAGATCGAAGGCATTGATCGGGCTTGGCGGTAGTTGGCGGTAGGCAGTGTTGGTCAGGTGATAGCGGTGGAACAGGCAAATTGTGGAGACCTGATCATAATCCGCCAGACACTTATATGCCTATTTGACTGACCCGAACTTCTCCATGAGTTTCTCTCGCGTTCGTCGTTTTACTACAATCCCAAAGGCAAGAGCGAGATAAACCTTGGTGTGATGCGGGTGATTGACAAGCCGTTTTTGGAAACCCCGTTTTTATGTCGTTCGTCAGATGGCCTATCATCTGTGGAATGAAGATCATCTCGTGAACGAGAAACGGATCAGACGCCTGATGCGGTTGATGGGCCTTATGCATATTTACCAGAAGCCCAACACCAGAAAAGCCGCGAAAGGTCACAAGATTTACCCGCACGTACTGCGCGGCCTTCGCGTGAACTTGCCCAATCAGGTCTGGTTGAACTGGCTACCCCCCGAAATTCGAGCACTGACATAAGCTACGATTTGCAGTTTGTTGATCTTCAACACGAAGGAGATCAGAGATGTCGAAACGCAAACAACATGCGCCCGAGTTCAAAGCGAAGGTGTCGCTGGAAGCCCTGAAGGGCGAGGAAACCGCTGCTGAGCTGGCGCGCCGGGTCGGGGTGCATCCAACGATGATCCACCAATGGAAGCGTGCCGTGCCCGAGTGTGCGTCGGGCGTGTTCGAGCGCGGCGGCCGGAACAAGCCCGAGATCGACGAGGAGCAGGTGAAGGAACTGCACGCCAAGATCGGGGAGCAGGCGGTGGCTAACTCTTTTTTGGAAAGAAAGCTCAAGCCGTGGGGCGGGAAGTGAGGCGGGGCATGGTGGAGCCTAATCATCCACAGCTGTCGATCGGCCAGCAGTGAAAGCTGTTGTCGATCGCACGATCATCCTTTTACTACGCGCCCAAAAGCGAGACGGAGCAAAACCTCAGCCTGATGCGGCTGATCGATGAACAGTTCTTGGAAACGCCATTTTTCGGCGTCCGACAAATGACCTGGCGCCTGCGCAACGACGGTCATCTGGTGAACGAGAAACGGATACGTCGGCTGATGCGCCTTACGGCGCTGATGCCGATCTACCAGAAGCCCAACACCAGCAGGCCGGGATGCGGGCATAAGACCAATCCCTACCTGCTCAGGGGGCCGAGGGTGGATCGCCCGAATCAGGTCTGGTGCTCGGACATCACCTATCTGCCGATGCGGCGCGGGTTCCTCTATCTCGTCGCCATCATGGACTGGCACACCCGCAAGGTCTTGGCCTGGCGCATCTCGAACACGCTGGAGGCCGACTTCTGCGTCGAAACGCTGAACGAGGCCCTCCACCAGTTCGGCACGCCCGAGATCATGAATACGGATAGTCATATGATGGTAACCAGTTCTTGGGTGGTTTGACTCATCCCCCGATCGACCGTTCGCTGGGTTGGTGCCGCTTGGCTTTCCGCTTGGTGGCGGTGTCTAGTCCATCTCCGGATCAAACCAAGCTGTCGGGACATTGCTGTGCAATGCCCTGTCGGTCAGTGGATCGATAATCCGAGAGGGCACGGCAAATATTTCATGTCGATATGAAGGTATCGAGGCTCATAGGCTTTGAGACCGCCGAGCTTGGGACGCGCTTTCTTGATCTTCAGATCGCGCAGATTTCCAACGCCATGACGTCGCAGGCAGGGGTCTAACCCCGAGCTTGATACGTTTGGGGTTAGACCGCTGCAGTTTGCTCACGAATTTACGCAGTGTGCCTCGCCAGGCTCTGGTCCGATCTCAAAACAAACGATCAGCGGCGAACTGCGTCCTGATTTTCCAAAAACCAATCATAAGTTCCCTGCAACCCCTCTTCCAGCCCGACCCGTGCGCGCCAGCCCATGTCGGCCAACCGCGACACATCCATCAGCTTGCGCATGGTGCCGTCGGGTTTGGATGGATCGTTGGCGATGCTGCCTTTGAAACCCGTCACATCGGCCACCATTTGCGCCAGCTCCATGATCGACACATCCGTACCACAGCCCACATTGATATGGCTCAGCATCGGCTCAGTATTGGCGTCATAGGTGGCGCGGTCGAGGTCCAGCACAAACAAGCTCGCCTCTGCCATGTCGTCCACATGAAGGAATTCGCGGCGCGGTGTCCCGCTGCCCCAGATAGTCACAACCTCGTCACCCGCCTGTGCGGCCTCGTGAAAGCGCCTGATCAGGGCGGGCAGCACATGGGAGTTGTCGGGGTGAAAATTATCGCCGGGACCGTATAGATTTGTCGGCATTACGCTGCGGTAATCAGTGCCATGTTGCCTATTGTAGCTTTCACACAGCTTGATACCGGCGATTTTCGCAACGGCATACGGCTCATTGGTGGGTTCTAGCACGCCAGTCAGCAACGCGTCTTCCTTCATCGGCTGCGCCACTGCGCGCGGGTAGATGCAAGATGAGCCTAGCTGTAACAGTCGAGTCACGCCTGCGGTGAAGGCCTGATGGATAACGTTGCATTCGATCATCAGGTTTTCATAGATGAAATCGGCTGGGTAGGTATTATTAGCACGTATGCCACCCACCCTTGCCGCCGCGAGAATGACGACGTCAGGCTGTTCGGCTTGCACGAAGGCGCGCACTGCCGCCTGGTCGGTCAGGTCCAGCTCTGCATGGGTGCGGGTTGTCAGGGTTAGATCCTCGCCTGCGTTCTTGCGCGCCTGCAACTGGTGCATGATGGCGCCCCCCACCATGCCGCGATGGCCTGCGATGTAAATTTTCTGCATATAATGTTATCCCTACTCGATGCTCATCGGCATTTCGTACCCATGCTCTTTGAGCAATGCGTATCGGCGCGCGGTTTTAAAATCCTCGGCGACCATCTCGGTACACATCTCCTGCGCAGTAATCTCTGGCACCCAGCCCAACACTTTTTTG
>Ga0306910_1000715_pt1 | contig 13867 bp, 12 predicted proteins | sample AntRauMFilla2698_FD_190438 | JGI IMG/M metagenome (GOLD analysis project Ga0306910, IMG submission 190438) | Saline lake microbial communities from Rauer Islands, Antarctica - Metagenome Filla 2 #698 (v2) (version 2) | ecosystem: Environmental > Aquatic > Non-marine Saline and Alkaline > Saline ... | reverse complement strand
GACTCATTCTTTACGCTTGGTGCATCATGCCAAGTCATGTACATTTGATTATGGGAACTCAGAAGGACCCCATGCAAAACATCCTTCGTGACTTTAAGAGCTTTACCTCCAGAAAACTTAAAGAGGAAATTTGTTCGTATCCTAAAGAGAGTAGAAAAAAATGGATGCTCTGGATGATGAAAAGTGCTGGATTAAATAATGGAAATAATAATGATTGGCAGTTCTGGCAGCAACACAACCACCCTATTGAGTTATTCTCGAGCAAAATAATATACCAGAAGCTTATCTATTTGCACTTCAATCCTGTTAAAGCTGGTTTTGTCGAACGCCCTGAATACTGGAAATATAGCAGTGCCAAAGATTATTTTGGTGAAAAGGGCCTTTTGGATGTGGAAATTATTTATTAATCCTGCATACTAAACCGACCTGGCCTGGGACCAATAAAACCAAAGCACAAGCGGACGCTTGCGCTATTTTCTTATTTATCTGCAACCTAATCACAATACTACATGCCCAAATATTAGCGTAGGCGTCCGCTTGTACAGGATAAAGGCTAATGAGTTTTTTCTGTATCATTATCTCCCACCCTACCTTCATCACGATTTGATGAAAGAATTTTTGAACGGTTAATTATTCCTCTATCTCTGTTATTGAAAGCATCAAATGATTTAGCAAGGTGAGATGCTTACCTTCTATCAATCACTCAAAACAATTATTAGACAATGAATTACAGAACGTTAGGAAAAACCGGATTCAAAATTTCTGAAGTATCGTTGGGAACCTGGCAGCTTGGAGGGAAATGGGGCATTGAGTTTGACCATGATGTCGCCCAAAAGACTCTGGAAGAAGCTATAGCTCATGGCTGTAATTTCATTGATACAGCCGATGTATATAAGGCAACCGATAGTGAAGTTGCGGTTGGCAAAGCTCTCAAAAATGCTGACAAAAGAGTCTATGTCGCAACCAAATGTGGGCGGCAGATTAACCCTCACACCAACGAAAATTATACAGCTGAAAAACTTCGTGGTTATGTGGAGGATTCTCTCCAACGATTAGATGTCGAAACCATCGATCTTATTCAACTCCACTGCCCCCCTACAGAGGCTTATTACCGGCCTGAAATTTTTGGTGAATTTGAAAAGCTTAAGGAAGAAGGTAAAATCCAAAATCTCGGTGTTAGCATCGAGAAAGTTGAAGAAGGCTTAAAGGCTCTGGAATATGATAACGTGACGAGCATTCAGGTAATTTACAATATGTTCCGCCAACGTCCGCATGAGCTCCTCTTTCCAAAAGCGAAAGAAAAGAATGTGGGTATCATTGTCCGAGTGCCATTGGCAAGTGGATTGCTGACTGGTAAGTTTTCTAAAGACACTACTTTTGGAGAAAATGATCACCGTAATTTTAATCGTGATGGCAGTGCTTTTGATGTTGGAGAAACCTTTTCAGGGATTCCTTATGAAACCGGTGTTGAGGCTGTTGAAAAATTGAAGGCTGTTCTTCCGGATAATCAGGATTTGGTACAGCTTGCTCTGAAGTGGGTGCTAATGAGAGATGAAGTCAGCTGTGTAATTCCGGGTGCTTCTTCCGTAAAACACGTGGCTGGTAACTTAGCCGCTTCTGACGCCGAACCAATTTCAGATGAGCTAATGAACAAAATTGACGAGATTTATGATGCTGATATCAAACCTTCGGTTCATCAGCGTTGGTAATTTTTTCGTTATTCCTTGAGTCGTTATTGGTTACACAGATAATCAATAACGAATTATCTAATCCAACTTGAGTTCGATATAAAATTAGCCCTTGGTTGTCAACCTGAGCGCATTCAGATATAAATAGGTTTACATTGTATTCCGCGAAGCGTCTCAACATTCGAAATATCCGGTTGTATTATACATTGAGATCCTTCGCGTTCAGCAAATGTGTTTAGTATCGCTTATTAAGCGCTCTGGATGACAACTTCAGATACCTTTTCTCTTATCTTGAACTTCCTAATTCAGGTTCATGTCGGTTTGAGTTGAACTGAAGGCTACATCTTCATCGAATTTCTGGGTTCCAAAACTTTCCTCCATTTCGGCACGGAGTTTTTGGATGGTAAGTCCACTGGTAAGCGCTCCGTTTCGGGCAATAGATATACGTCCGGTCTCTTCCGATACCACGATCACAAATACGTTATTGGATTCACTGATTCCCACCGCAGCTCTGTGGCGGGTTCCAAATGAAGATGAAATATTCGGATTTTGAGAAATTGGCAGGTAACAACTTGCGGCCACAATTCTATTTCCTCGAATTACAACAGCCCCATCATGAAGCGGTGTTTCTTTTTGAAAGATCGTGTTGATGAGCTCACTGCGAATTTCAGCATCAATATTTACACCTGCATCTACTAAATCCTGCAGTGACGAAGTACGGGCAAATACAATAAGTGCCCCGGTTTTGTTCTTGGACATTTCCTTCACCGCATCAATAATCTCATCAATGGTCCGGTCAGAATTCGAGGTGGAGAAAAAGCGGTCAAGGCTGGTATTGGTTCCGAGTCTGTATAATAGTTTTCGTATCTCCGGCTGGAAAAGAATAATTAATGCAATAATCCCAACATCTAAAATCTGGCTGAGTATGGAATTAATGGTAGTAAAGCCGAGCAAACCAATTATCACGTTGATAATCACTACAAACAAAATTCCCAAAGCAGCCTGAATAGCAAACGTACCCTTCACCCACCGATATAAATATACCAGTACAAGTGCAATGACAAGCGTTTCGGCAAAATCTTTTAAGCCGAACTCAAGAAAACCAATGGGAAACAAGGCCGCCGGGTTAGGTTATTGTTGGGTTTGAACTGCGTTGAATATACGAATTGAATCGGAAGCTTCCTTCACATCATGTACACGCAATATATTTGCTCCTTTCATAAGCGCATGATAGTGAAGAGCTACGGTTCCGGTAATCCTTTCGTCTGTAGGCCGGTTGTCTAAAATACTACCGATCATGGATTTGCGCGAAGCTCCAATCAATATAGGAAAACCAAATTTTTTGAACTTATCAAGATGAGCGACCAACTTGAGATTGTGTTCCAGCGTTTTTCCAAAGCCAATGCCGGGATCCAGTACAATATGATGAACCCCTCTTTTTTTAGCTTCCGCTGATTGTCGTTCAAAGAAAGACATTACATCTTTGACCACATCGTCATATTCAGGGTTCTTCTGCATCGTTTTAGAGTCACCCTGTGAATGCATCAAAACATAGGTAGCATCAAACTCAGCACAAAGATCAGCAAGGCGGGGTTCTTTTTGAAGGCCGCTTACATCGTTGACGATTTTAACTCCCGCTTCCAATGCTTTCTTTGCAACCTCAAATTTCGTGGTATCGATAGAAAAGATTGCATTACTAAAAGTCGGAACAGCTTGTTCGAGTAACGGTATCACCCGCTTCATTTCTTCATCCACAGAAACAGGATCGGCTCCAGGTCGGGTTGACTCACCTCCTACATCAATAATATCAGCCCCATTTTGGAGCATGATATGAATTCGGTCCATCGCCCTGCTGTGATCTTCATATTGACCACCATCACTAAATGAATCAGGCGTAGCGTTGATTATCCCCATTATTTTTGGGAGTGAGGATGAGCTTAATAAGGGAGTAGATTTCTGCAAGAACAGGTTCTCTAAAACAGATCAAATCTGTCTGGCTTGCGCCAATTAACCTTATGATTTACTAACTACCAGGTTTCTACCAACTGATCTTTCTTGTCTTCTTTTTCAGCCCATTCGTCGGCATCAGGTAAAGCATCCTGAGTTTCGTTAATGATGCGATCTTCCCAGTTTTCGGCAAGTCTTTCATTCAGATCAATATAGTCTTCCCATTTTTCCGGCACTTCATCATCCGGATAAATAGCTTCTACAGGACATTCGGAAACGCAAGCATCACAATCGATACATTCCATCGGGTCAATTACGAGGAAGTTAGGTCCTTCCCGAAATGCATCTACCGGACATACGGCAGCGCAGTTAGTATATTTACATTGGATGCATGGTTCGGTAACAATGTATGGCATTTTTTAAGCTATTTAATTTTGAAAGACTGAAAAGTTAGCAAGCGGAATATCCCCTCACTTTTAGACATATGCAATCTTAATAAAGTAGTTGGAAGCGGTTTTTTGATGAAAAAGTTTCTCTTATTGCTTCAACATTACAGAAACGCTGTTAAAATCCCCATCGGTTTGGGCCGGTTCAACCTTTAACAGGTGCGCCATCAGTTCGTATAAATGCACGTTTTGAAATGCTTCCATTTTGTATCCGCTTTTGAAACTAGGTCCATTTGCTACAAATATTGCATGCATTTCCTTCTCCATATTGTCAAAACCATGAACTCCGCCTGAAGGATAGTTATCGCGAGAGTCAAAATATTCTTTAGCATTAATAGTGTATCCAAGATCAGCTACCATTAGTAATTCAGGTATTCTGGGGTGATTTTTGAGATGGTAACGGTCCGGAATATCTTCCTTTTTGTAAACTTTGAAGTTTTCTTCATTTGCTTTCAGAGTATTATAAACTTCATCCAGCTTTCCATCTTTAACGTTTGCCATCAACGAAGGGCTGTATTCAATAAGCTCCAGATCGTCGGGATCTATCATATCGTCCAGAACTACTTTTCGATCCTGGGATACTTCAGCCATGCCATGATCAGAAACAATCATCAAGTTGGTATTTTCTTTAAGTCCGGTTTCATTCATTTTCCCCATCAAATAGCCAACCAGATCATCGGCTCGCTCAATAGCTTCAACAACTTCTGGAGAGTCCGGTCCAAACCTATGGCCACGGCTATCTACAAAACTAAAATAGACGGTGGCAAAGTCCACCTCTTTTTTATTTCCATAAGAAAGCCATTTAACAACGCTATCGATGCGGGCAGAGTCAGGCATACTGCCATCATAACTTTTCCAGTGTGTTGGGCGCATATCCTGGATGGGCGTTTCTGAACCAACCCAAAACATCGTCCCCGCTTTCTTCCCATTCTTTTCAACCGTATTCCAGATAGGCTCACCTTGATACCAGTCAGGATTTTCGACTGCACCTCTATTCCCCATCGAGAACCGTGCATCCATTTTGGGGTCATACATACTGTTTCCTACAAAGCCATTGTTTTCAGGATAGAGGCCTGTGGCAATTGCATAGTAATTCGGAAAGGTTTTAGATGGGAAAATGGGGATTAAGCCGTCACTTATAACCCCGCTTTCCACTAACTGATCAAAATTGGGGGTATCGGCTTTGGATAGATAGTCGTATCTAAATCCATCGAAAGATAGGAGTAGTAGCTTTTCACCTGCAGGAGCTTGGCTTGTCTCTTGCTGACATCCGTAAGCAAAAAGACATGAAATCACTATCAGCAGCAGAAATACATGTCTTTTCATAGGAGTAATATTTTTATTCGAAATCGGTGGTTAATTTATACCGAGCAATACGGTTATTACCCGTATCTGCTACATAAACCACCTGATTATAGTAAGCTACACCGCTTGGTGAATTGAATTGCTTCGGGCCCGCTCCAAATTCTCCAAAGGAAACCAGAACCTGCTTGGTTTGATTTTCAGCTCCAGGAGGCGGTGGCACTCCTTCTTGTCCGTTGGACTGAAACTGATAAAGTTTATGCTGAGCGGCATCTACAACAAAGATAAAACTGTCATCATCACCACCAAAAGCAACATCTGTTGGTTGTTGAAATTTATCCGGCTCATATAAGAACCCATCGGCCTGAGTAGTATCCTGAGCTAAAAGCTGGGAGTTTTGTTCGAAGATCAAACCATCCGGAGTTTCTACAGCATTTATCCATAGCACTCTGAAAGAAATATCTCGTGTTTGGTCGGCTTGAGCAACAATAAAGCTGCGGTCTTCTGTAAATGTATCTCGTTGAGGCGGTGATACAAAAGTAACGATTGAACTTAGCCCAACTCCACTTCTAAGTGAAGGTGTGGTTGGATTCAAAGTTCTAATTTGGCGATTGTTCTCCATCTTGTCGGTTAGCTCGCCATCAACTCTAATTCTCCGGAATTCTAAAACAGTATTATCCGGGGCAGCAACTTGTGTCGTTGAATTGGATGGACCACGACGCGTAACGTATAAACTGTTATCCGCTAATGTTGCAAGGCCTGTAATTTCTACCCTTTCATAGTTATTTACAGAATTACGGTTTAACCTAGCATTTTGAGCTGCAGAGGTACTTAAACTTGCATCATCAAATGGAAAGATCAGTGTATCAACAACTGTCAGGGCTCCGGTACCATTAAGGTTCTTAATTTTAAAGACCGCCGGAAGATTCCAGGTAATGTTTGGATCTACAGATTCGATAACCGTATCAATTCTTGCGGAAACATAAACGTTTAGCAAACGATCCTGAGTTACGGAATTAGCCCCATTCAATTCTATTGTAATTCGAGGATTTAGATCTGCCCTGTCCGTCAAATGTAATCCTTCATTATCGGTCACGTACACAAAGCGATCAAAACCAACATAAACATCCGTTGGTGCATCAAATCCACCCCAAAAGGGAAGAACAGGAGCATACCCTTCTACGGTCTCAAGCGTTGGGTCAATATTTCCCTCGTCAAAAATCTCATCAGTAGTATCATTGTCTTTGGCTCCAAAAATATTGTCACAGCCATACAGGAATCCCGCTGACAGCACTACTAAACCAATAAATAATCTATTCACTATTTTTTTCATAAAGCTACACTTAAACCAATTCTATGAATTCCACCTAAACGTTCAAATACGGTGTACCCGTAATCTGCTTTCAAGCTTTTACCGGCGAATGGCACTTTAACTCCAGCCCCAAAACTTGGCCATTCTCTTTCTTCTACCCCAAATTCATACCCTGTTCTTACAAAAAACTGATCCATGAAACCGTACTCACCACCAATATTTAACTGTTCAGAGTTATCACTTGGGTTTGTGATCTGTGCTGTGAAGAGTAAAGCATGATTTTCAGAATCAATAATGTCGTAAGCAGCAGCAATATTGAATCTTGTCGGTAGTGACAAATTACTTTCGGGCTCTTCTTGTACTACTTCTCCACCGGTGAGTGTTCGTTCAACCGAACCATTAGGAGCTGCTTCCAGACCAAAATTATTCAGACTAACTCCAAACCTTAATCCGGTATCCCCAACGTAGTACAGAAATCCAAAATCGATAGCTCCCGTCTGGTAACTAACATCAATATATTTCTCTGCCAGATACCGAAAGGTAATTCCATAGCTAAACAACTCTGTAATTTGGTGTGATCCGGTAAGCCCTGCCGAAACATGATGAGTACTAAATGACAGACCCGTACCAAGTGGCTGAGTTTCGGTAGTTTCCATTATCTCACCTGAGTTCAGGTATTGTATACTACCGCCAACAGCAAATTTTCCGATTTTATGGATATAACTCAGGTACTCAAGATTAATGTCAGCCACATATTGAGTATGATTAACCATCACATTGGAGCTGCCTAAAACAGATGCATTTGCAGGGTTCCAATACAAACTGGAGCCATCAATCGCATCTGCCATATTTGAGTTCCCCATTGCTGCACTTCGGGCATCTATTGAAATTTTTGCAAACTGAAATCCTTCCGTTCCTGCTCTGTCTTCTCCATAGCTTGTTTGTGCGGAAATATCCTGAACAAGGAACAACGCTCCGATAAGTATCAACCAACTACTTTTTATCAATGCTTTAATAAGTTTCATAATTAAAAGTTTATAGATACTCCGAATACGATGTGACGCTGCTCTAGATAATTCGCCGGATTTTCATAAGCCGGTAGATTATTATCAGTGGGATCGAGATACCGAGGATCTCTTACATTGCTTGGCACGTCGTAACTTCTGTTATCTCTCAATGAGGTCAATGAAGACTGATTTCCGGGATACTGCTTATATCCTTTTCCAGTAACCGGATTAATGATAACTGAACTCTGGTTATTCAAAATATTGGTGATCTCAAGGAAGGCAGCAACTTTAGTTCCATTTACATCAAACCACTTTCGGACGTTGAAATCCATATAAAACCAAGCCGGGCCAACTTCACTGTATCTTTCTGCAGGGTCGGTTAGTCGTTCATAAATTGGTCTCCAGTCCCGAACACCGGTTACGGGGTTTCTTTCAAAGCCAATAAACTCATATGGAGTATATCTTTGACCACTTCGCCAGACTGCAGATAAAAACATCTGGAATTGATTTAGGGGATCTAAATCAAAAAGCGGGTCTTCCCTGTCGTAGGTAAAACGAATATTTCCTTTGATATCAAAAGGGCGATCCCAGGCAAGCGGGGTTTCTACATTATTACCCACATTTTGGCTGGCATTAATCGCATTCAGGTTATCATCGTTTGTGGAGCTAAGTCCTTCAGCCCGTGAATAAGTGAATGAAACCTGGCCTTGCAGAAGATCCTTATACCGTTTGATGTAGCTTACTTCAATTCCTCTTGATCGTGCATAGTCACCGTTAATTCTGAACGCTTTTGTTGTAGGCCTTCCATCAATATCGGGCACCGTGATTAACTCGGAGGTTACAAAGTCATACTTATCACGCCAAAATGCTGAAACATTCAATGCATCATTTGCAGTAATCTGATTACGTAGTCCAATTTCATAGGAAATATCAATTTCACGATCCAGATTTGGGTTACCGAGGTTAGGCAAATCCGACTGATCCTGATAAAATGGATCAAGCCCGGCATATACGAATCTTGGGTGAGGGATACGGGCTGAATGACCATAATTAAAGAACAACACCTGATTCTCTCTTACCGGAAAGGATACATTCACCTTAGGTAAAAAGATAAACTTGAATCTGTTTCCAAATATTTCTGTGGTTTCATCCAAATAATCCTGAGCAATAAACTCCGGTATCGTAGAGTAGGTATTTGGATCTAAGGCTTCTGCCACACGGTCATCTAAATAAGAACCCGGAGACCAGTACTCAAATCGACCTCCAATGTTTGCAATCAACCCGTTGTATCGAATTTTGTCTGTTAAGAATATTGCACCACGCATTGGCTGCACATTCCAGGCGTCAAAGCTTTCACCGACTCGAAACGTCTCAGAAACGGTGTTTTCATCAATTCGGATAGGAGCTCCAATCCATGGACGAGTGATATCAATCCACTGGTAGTCGTTGAACTTCATCTCAAAGCCTACAACCAACTGATTGTTTCGCTCATTGAAATACTTGGTAAGGCTTGATTTCAGCGTTATTTCTTCAGCAAAATGATCATGCCAGAGAGTAGCAATACCACCGTTATTTATATATCCCGGACCGGATAATACGTAGGTAAAGTCATCCGTTCCTTCAAACTCTTCTCCAGGATAGGTGTTGATACTACCCGGGTCAAATTCGCCATCCACATTTTCAGGTCTCCAGTCCCGGCCGTTGGCATCTGCCCGTAAACGAGTAAAAAGGCGACTTAGCTGAACTTCATAAAAAGCTGTTTGAGTAACCGTATGTGTCCACTTCAGGTAAGACAGGTTACTGTCGTGAGTGTACGTATTTGCGTTATCAAGGAAACCGTTAGAGAAAGCAAACTGAAACCCCGGCTGAATTTGTGTGTCTGCGCCGGTAATTTGAAGCATTCGGGTGTTCTGGTTAATGGTAAGCGACCTTTGATAAGCTCCCTGAAGTCTCATCCCAGGCTTGATGTTGTACGTCAGCTTAAACATCCCGTTCCAGCGATTCCCTTGCCGTGGTGACCAAAAATCGGTGTCCACAATCGAAGACTGAATTTGGTCTGCAGATAATTTTGTATATCCATCAGCTAAGCCAACTTGTCCCGTTGCATAAAAATAGATATCACCCGGTAAATTTATATTGGCAAGAGGAAATAACCTTTGGGTTATAGGTTCCGGTCCACCAATAGTAAGTTCGTATACATCTTCATAGAAATTGGCCTGATTCGCCATCACGTTCGAACCAAAGTTATCTCTCTTATGAGAGAAACTTCCTTCGTAACTGTCTCCGCCATCTCTGGTTTGTACGGCAACAACTCCTGATGTCACATCTCCATATTCAGCTCCAACTCCACCGGTAATCACTTCTACATTACTGAATGAGTTTGAACCTAAATCTAATCCAAATCCCGTTCCAGCCAATGGATCCTGAGCGGAAACGCCGTCCACTACATATCCGGTTTCATAAGCACGGCCGCCTTTGATGTATAATCCGGTTGGATCTTTCACAACTCCGGACTGCAGGGCTACGGCATCTTCTACTCGTTGAATAGGAGCTGCTTCGATATCAGATCTTGAAATCGTTGCTGAGGTGGTGGATTTTTCTACATCAAATATTGGAGCTGCACCAATTACTACCACTTCTTCTTCTGCACTTAGTACCTGCTCTCGAAGGGCATAGTCCAGCTCGGTAGTTTCACCGGCAGTAACTCTAATCCCGGTCAGTAAAATCGTTTCGAAACCTATATAAGTGATTTCAATATTATATTCTCCGGGACGAATATTACTAATGGTATATTCGCCATCAATATTTGTTGCAGAACCAAATGAGGTTCCAACAATTCGAACATTTACTCCAATCAATCTTTCCTCTGAGGGATCGGCTGTGATGGTTCCTTCTATTGAACCTGTATTCTGTCCGAAAGCAACAGTTGTTGTCAGTATCGTAAAGAGTAATAAAAGCAGATTAATTTTTTTCATCATAACCTCAGTTGCTAAAGCCTAATCTTTGAATGCAGACATATTCGATGAACTCAGCAAGATTGTCATTTCCACCTAGTGTCGTTAAATCCATTCCTAAATAAATTACGTTTCCTTCCGGATTTTCGATTCCTACACCCTCAAACTCAGTATAGTCAACAACCTCTCCTGTAAATGTGGTTGTTTGAAAATCTGTTTGATATAAAATACTAGCGCCTGCAGTTGGCTTAAGTGGGTAAATACTCGTTTTAGTTGATTCCAACAGTAACTCCGGGCCACCACTTGAACTTGTAATTGCAGTATTTCCGTTAACTATAAAATTTGAACTTCTTGGGCTAGCTGTACTGTAATCCCCGATTGAATCAACAGGTATGAAGTTGAAAATTTCGTCATCCTGCCCAATGTTTTTCATTGGAATGTTGATGAACATGTTTCCTCCTAATTCAAAAAATTCAGTAGTGATATCAAGAGCATAGGTAATATTTCGATCGATGTTATCAGATATCCAATAAATATGGTCCCACTTTGCTAATGTTTTCTTTAAAGTAGGATCGATAACGGTAGGGAATTCTGCTGATAAAGCAATTTTATCCTGTGCTACTTGCCCGGTATTAATAAGCCACATATCAGGATTAATATTATTTTCTGTCAGGTATGACAGGTGCTCATTCTGTATTTCAATGGAATTTGAGCTGCCAACGTCATTGATGAATAATGTTTTCGAAGTTTGTTGCTTTACATACCAATTCACAGTATCAACACTACTTACAGCGCCTGCAGCATCAATTGATCTCACATAAGCAGTATTGGATTCTCCAACCTCGATACCGGGAATTTGTATTGGGTTACCTGAATCATCAACTCCGGTTCTGTAAGCCCGACCTATAAAAACATCGGCTGTTTTAGTGCCTGTTGTACTGTTATCTACTTCCAAGGAAATAAATAACTGCCCTTCATTTTCTTCAGAAAGTGGAATATCAACCCAGCCATTAACAGTATCATTGATAGCTATTTCAGTTGACCTGATATTACCAAGTCCATCGGGGTCAAATACTCTCCAACCAAAACTACTTATTGAGAATAATGTATCCGGTGGAGTCTCATTTTCACTGAATGAAGCAGTCGGCCTTGAATTCACAATGGGATAAACCAATCGAGCACCGACAGGGTCTCTCGCTCCATCGTCATCTACAGCTCGAACTTTAAATAAAACATCATCCACATTTTGTCCTTCAGTAATGGGCAGAATAAAGGTGCTATCAGATCGCTCTGTGAAAGTCCAGGCGCCTTCGCTTGTATCGTTTATCGCGTATTCATACCCCACCACATATCCATCGGGGTCGTTACCCCACCAAGAGATATTAATCTGACTAGAAAGCCTGAAATCATCTCCCCTGTTTATTCTCTCAACCGTTAGGTTCGTTGATGGTGCCTGATTTTCAGAAGACGTTCCTGACAACCCGGTATCACATCCTGAGATAAATATGCTTGCACATACTACAGCTAAAACTAAAATGCGGGATTTATACATCTGAACTATTTAATTGTAAAAAAATAGGAATGAGGAGTATTCCATCCTCATTCCAGGAATATCTAATTAATTACTTGATCAACATCATTTTTTTGATGCTTGTAAATGAACCGGCTTCGATGCGGTAAATGTACATACCACTTGCCAGGCTGGATGCATTGAAATCCATGGTGTGTGTTCCGGCAGTCATTCGCTCACTTACCAGAGTAGCTACTTTTCTACCCAGCATATCAAACACAACTAACTCAACACTTGCTGCTTGTGGCAGGTCAAATGCAATTTTTGTAGTTGGGTTGAATGGGTTTGGATAGTTCTGCTTCAGGTCAAATTTCTCAGGAAGATCTGAAAGTGCTTCGTTAGAAGTACCCATTGCTCTTTCTAAAGTAAGACTGTAGTACAGAGGCTCGAATGTGTTTGTAGCAACATCATAGCTACTTGCAACAGCAACAGTATCTAGTCCATCACTTACTCTAACATTCCATACGAAATCTTCACTTTCGCCAACTTCTAATCCTGCAGATGCAAGTAAGTCATCAACAGTGGCATATGGAAGAGTAACTTCTGAGGCTGAAGCATCATCACCAGACGGTACAGTTACAACAACGGTAGATGAATCAGCGGAGTATAGTACCCACTCATAAGTAACATCGTTACCGTCAAAGTCAGTTGTCGACTCCCAAGTAACAGTTACATCGCCACTTACAGTAACGCTTGCGTCATCAGCCGGTGTTTCGAGGCCGAACCCTGTATCTGGAATACTCCAGTTGTCACCAACTACATCATCAACTGTTCTCAAGATCATTTTGGGGTTACCAAATGAATAGTGAAGAACACCTGTGAATGAATCGATCATGGCACCAACTCTAACATGCTCGTTTAGATTTGCGCCATAGGTTGTTGAACCAAAGTTGACGTTATCATCAACACGAAGTCCGTCTCCGGCTTCCAGTGTATCTGCAGCGCCACCGCCTTGTGTAGAACCAATTTCCCACTCACCAAAATCGCTTGAGCCGTCAGCTTGATTTGTTGTGACTTTTACATCAGCAAAAGTAAGGAATACGCCTTCATACTTCTCATACTCACCAGTACCATTGGTTACATCCTGAGTAAGTATAGAAGCGGCTAGAGTGTCTACCTGAGTGTTAGGTGCTGTTAGCACTTCAAACTCATTAAGAGTTACACTTGTTACATCAAACGTTTCGTTTACAACAAGCTCAGAAATACTGATCTGATCACCAATATTTAATGTTTCAGTATCGTCATCAATTTCAACGTATACACCAGACCAAGCTGCTGCACGGTCTTGGATAGTGATGAACCCACTTTCTCCTGCACTAGAAACAACCGTGGCGGTAATGTTTACCGGTAGGTTACCTGTTCCTAATAATGGGCTGTCACCAGCTTTTCCGTCCGCTGTTTCCTGAAGCAGAGCAATAGATGCAATCGCTTCGTCGGTAACGAAGAAATTAAATGATCCTGAGAAAGGTGCACGTCCTGTTAATCCTTCAGAGTCTTCTGCTTCTACAAAGAAAGAAACAGGAGTAAAGTTATCAAACGTTGGTAATGTTGCAGAATACTCATTGCCTGTAGTTGCTGACATTGCAAGCGTGATGGTTGTGTCAGGAGTACTATATGTTAAGCTTGCACTCGTGATAGTAG
>Ga0306910_1000714_pt1 | contig 13889 bp, 10 predicted proteins | sample AntRauMFilla2698_FD_190438 | JGI IMG/M metagenome (GOLD analysis project Ga0306910, IMG submission 190438) | Saline lake microbial communities from Rauer Islands, Antarctica - Metagenome Filla 2 #698 (v2) (version 2) | ecosystem: Environmental > Aquatic > Non-marine Saline and Alkaline > Saline ... | reverse complement strand
CTCAACACCAAGAACCTCGCCCCGCATGACACCCTCCACATAAGACACGTCACTAACGACGTCGCTATGCACGGGTCTTAAATCATCGCGAGGAAATCAGGCAGGCGGTGCCAATCGGGTGGTTACGCTGTACCTTCTGTTTAGGCCATTTTAGCCCCTTAGCGAATGAGCCACCACGTTTTTGCGAAAGATCTACCAAAGCTGTTTGTCTGAACGCCCGCACCGTCTGATGGTCTAGGTAAGCGCACCGCGGCGCATCAGTGCGGAGTGCGGCATTGAAGTCAGAAAAATTCCCGTTTTGTGACCGATAGCACATTTGGACGGAATGATCGCGACGCTTTGTTATCGGATAGCACCCAAAGGATCTGTGTCGGAGATCGGATAACAACACGCTCCTAGCGTATCAGCATACGCATTGGTGGGCGCAATAGGGATATGATTCCCTCCAACCCCCTCACACCCGCAATACCGCCGAAGCACTGGCGGCCCTCAGGAGACTACCATGAAATTCATCTATCCGCTTATCGCAGCAACCGCCCTACTCTCAGCCTGCGCACCAGGCGCCACAATCGATACCGATATGGAGCGCGGCCTCGTCGGGGCAGCTCTCGGGTACGGCGCTGCCAAGGCTGTAAACGGAAACGGCGACCGTGGCGCAATCATCGGCGGGCTTGCCGGTGTGTTTTGCGATGACGCAGGCGTTTGCAGCCGAACTCGCTATTGAGTGCATCCAGCAAATACTGACAAAGGGCGCGGATCAGGTTCGCGCCCTTTTGATATGGACGGCTTCGACAGTTTTCTTCCCTCGTCAAGCCCGGCTCTGCAAAGACCGGTTGTGACGCACCGCTGCTGTTGGATTCCGAACCAACCCAGACTTGTCGTACACATCTACCGCATCGAGATGCTGCTTCACAGCACACTCTTCCCTGCCTTGGGTCGCGGCAACCGCCATCTCTCAGCGGTAGAGAAGTACCGGGATCTTGACCGTCTGAATCATCGCCGTAGTCGTTGATCCGATAATGAGATTTCTGATCCTGCTATGACCATAAGCCCCCATGACCAAAAGGTTGAAGCTTTCTTCCGAGACGAGTTTACCAAGAACCGCCTCTGGATCGCCGGAGGCCCCCCGAGATGTTGCAGTTATGTTCGAAGCATGGAGCTTCGCTACCGCCTCTTCTGCAGTGGCCTTTGCCTTGGCTTCATCCTGTCCGACGCACAGCACGCAGACGTCGAGATCCTCGAAAACCGGACTTGTCGACATGCGCTCGATTGCGACCTTGGCGCTTGAACTGCCGTCATAGGCGACGAGGACTCTGGAGATTGGGCGGAACTCTCGCGAGGCAACAAAAACCGGTACCTTCGCAATGCGCACGATCCGTTCGAAGTTCGAGCCAAGGTGCCCTGAAGCGAACTCAGACCCCTCGCCGCGCTTGCCGATGGTGATCGCTCGGATATCGCTCTCGACTTCGCGCAGCGCATCCAGCAGATCGCCCTTGCGCAGCCGCAGGTTCACAGTTTTGACCCCATCCTGCTCGAGAATGGTCTTAGCATCTTCCAAGATTGCATGCCCTTTTGCCTGAGCCAGCTTGGCACGCTGCTCATCGAGGGACGAAAGCTCTTTCAACAGAGCTGACCGGGCTCCGAGCCGCAAGGTTCCTGAAAGGTCCGAAGATTCAGCTCCTTCCCGGCGACCGAGCACGTGCATCGCCTCGACGTCGGCATTCAGTTTACGGGCGATCCAGGCCGTGTGATGACAGACGCTCTCGGAATAAGCGGAGCCGTCCAGAAGCGCGAGTATCTTGTCCATGTGGTTTCTCCCTCAATGCCCCATCAACTTGTCCATCGCACCGGGCTTGTCGTGGATGGCAAGTGTGTCAACGATGGTTTCCGACGCCTCGTTCATGCCGATGACTTCTACATCCGCCCCTTCGCGCCGCAACTTCAGGATCGCCATGTCCAACGCCTGAACAGAGCTGATATCCCAGATATGGGCCCTGCTGACGTCGATAACGACACGATCGAGAGCTTCACGGAAATCGAAAGCATCTGCGAAATCCTCGGCCGAACCATAGAACAGCTGCCCCTCAAGGACATAAGTCCGCTCACGACCGTCCGCGGATAGGGTAGACGAGACACGGAAAAGCTGGGCGATTTTTGCAGCGAAGAATATCCCCGACAACAGCACGCCGACCAACACACCAATAGCGAGGTTGTGGGTGTAGACGACTGTGGCGACGGTCGCGATCATCACAACGGAAGAGGACCGCGGATGCACCCTCAGATCCTTGATCGACGACCACGAGAAGGTGCCGATTGACACCATGATCATGATCGCGACCAGCGCCGGCATTGGAATGCGCGCGACCAAATCACCCAGACCGACGACGAGGATGAGCAGCACCGCCCCCGCCGTGAAGGCCGACAGACGCCCGCGCCCGCCCGATTTCACGTTGATTATCGACTGGCCGATCATGGCGCAACCGGCCATGCCACCGATAAACCCTGTTGCCGTGTTGGCGATACCCTGGCCGATACACTCCTGATTCCGGCTGGATTTGGTGTCGGTCAGATCATCGACGATGTTCTGGGTCATCAGGCTTTCCAGCAGGCCGACGACGGCAACGGCAACGGAATAGGGAAAGATGATCATCAGGGTCTCGAGAGTGAGCGGGATCTGCGGGATCAGAAACACCGGCAGCGTATCGGGGAGCGCGCCCATGTCACCCACGGTCCGCACGTCCCAGCCTGTGGCCAGCACCAGCACCGTCAAAACGATGATGGTGACAAGCGGCGACGGAACAGCCGTGGTGAGGCGCGGGAAGAGGTAGATAATCGCTAGCCCCGCCGCCGTTAGCGCATAGGTCAGCCAGGTGACGCCTTCATTGCCGAGGTTCAGTTCGGGTAACTGGGCCATGAAAATGAGGATCGCCAGCGCGTTCACGAAACCTGTCATCACGGATTTCGACACGTACCGCATAAAGCGGCCGAGTTTCAGCAGCCCCGCACCGATTTGGATGATCCCGGCCAACACCGTGGCAGCAAGCAAATATTCGAGACCGTAATCCCGAACGAGAGTGACCATCAACACCGCCGTCGCTGCCGTAGCCGCAGAGATCATTCCTGGCCTGCCACCCGTAAAGGCGATCAGTACAGCGATGGAGAAGGAGGCATAGAGACCAACCTTCGGATCAACGCCTGCGATGATCGAAAAGGCGATGGCTTCGGGGATCAGCGCCAAAGCGACGACAAGCCCGGCGAGCAAATCGCCGCGAATGTTGCCGAACCATTGCTGTCGGTAATCAGATAAAGAAATCATAAACAGTCCAATACCCTATGTCGGCGTGTCCTTCAAAAGACGGCCCGGCAGTTTAATTTGGTATCATCTTATGGGTTATCTGGCGGATCGGCGGCCAGAAGAGCCACCCGGTATTTCACCGGGTCCAAGCGCATTTTGCCCACCGTAAACTTGATTCTTGCGCAAATCTCAAGGGACAAAGGCAGATACTGTGCGATTGGGGGGCTTTAGCCGCTATGATGGGCTTGAGTTCCAAAAGCACCAACAGACCAAATTGTCATCTATGCAGGGTGTAGTTTCTGTGAATTTCGGCTTTTCCGTATCTTAGCAGCGCAGGCCGTCCAAATAGATTCTGGCTGGGAGCCGCCAAGTTTACGACCGCAGGGAAAAGTCATCCTGTGCAATAGGAAGATCACACAGAACGCAATATGAATAAGAGCTTCCGATTGGTCCTCCATAAAATATCTTTTCATCACCCGATGGTATGTAGTGATCACGCTTTGCAGGTCGCCGAGAGCGACAAGATCACCTCAAGATCTAGGTCAGCACAATTTCGCACGCGCGTATCGTATTCGTTTGGTCGTTTCAGTGGCGCAGAAGCCCGCCAAAACATCCTATTGGCAGGATAATAGCTCCAACACAGTGGCCAAAGACACAGTCAAAGCTAGCTCAGCCATTAGCAGAATGCCCGAAAAGAAAGTCTCTTATGTTCAACGATGATGTTGCAGCCAAGTGCCCCGAATGTAGCTCCGCAGATGTTTCCTACAGCAATCAAAAGATTAGCTGTCGTGCTTGCGACTTCGAGGAAGCCTTGCAATTTGATTTTTCCACTAGCAAGCAGGGTGGCAAGACTGCGATCGACGCTATTAACAAATCGCAAGCTCTGGCTGTGCTTCGACGCTGGGATTTCGCCGGCTAGAACCTGCTCCGCCCTTCAAGCAACAGCTATTGTTTGGGAGCCACCACTGCGTCGTTCCGGATGAGTAAATTGTTTGTGCTGCGACAAGTTACAATCCGATCTTGGCTCATCTCCCTAAAAGTCGCAAGAACAAGCCGGTTTGCTTATCAGGTATTTTGGCGTCAGGCAGTTCCTGTTGGCTCTCTTGCATAAAGCTCCAGACTTTTTTGGCGACGTCGTCAAATTCGTCGTCCAGCACCTTCGCGTGCTTGGCTATCTCAGGATTGGTATCGACCCAATCGATCAAGCCATGCCGGATCTGCTCATCTTCAAGGGGTATATCCGCGCGCAGATCCCGCACAGCCTGCGCTGCATCCGATGCACCTATGTTGTCGAGGTGTTCGGGCAGCACATCTAATCGCGCCGCACATTCATAATTGAGCACCGCCCCCAGAACACCATTTGGGCCAGCAGTACAACGTCGCCAGATCAGCGCACTTACGACAGTCTCGACTGTCTCATTTTCAACATCTGCGGAATGAAGCGCTTTCTCGATACGCCTGAGAGCAACAGGCTCATCACCTTCGAGGAGCTCGTGAAGATTATCTGTCATGGAGCTAGAGAGACATACTTAGCGGAGTTTGTCTAATTTTCCGGGATACCAGTTGTGTGTCCGAGTTGGATCAGGATTGCCACCACTGAAGTGGTCCACCTTTTGGGATAGAATTGTCGCGTTCTGTGGAAGACGATGAGATGGCTGAAAAACGAGAGAAGCCGCAAGATACTATGCCGCAAGGGTAACGACGGTGAACGGCAGAAGAGGTGTAACAAAGTCGCGTGACGGCAGAGGGCTGTTATCGATAGCGTGAAGAGTATGGCGGTATAAGCCGCGATCTGGTCAAGCGCCCCAGAGAGTTTGATACCGAAAACACCCGGTCAAGACGCAAACCGAATACTGATTGAATGCCTATAGTATCCAGTCTATTTCCGATGGCGTTGTCAGGCTCGTTTTGTGTAGTCAATTTCGCGCGCGCACTACTTGGGTGATGATCAAGAGAAATTGGAAGCGAACAAGATGCGCAAAAATGATACTCGAAATGCAATTGGAGAGTTTCTTTTTATAAGCGATGTCGTGCAACCTGTGGATCTCACGATCGTGGCGGCAAGTCCCACCATATCCAGCATCTTACCTGCAATCGAGCTTTACACTGCAGGGCTAACGCCACGCATTGTGATTTCGGGCGCAGGAACAATGACGGATGGTCTGACAGAATGGCAGGGCTACCGCGATTATGCCTTGGCGCAGGGCGTTGCCGAAGCCGACCTTCTCGTCGAAAAATGCGCGACCAACACCAAGGAAAACATGACCCTGAGCGCAGATCTGGTGGCTTCAACCGGCGAAGGCTGGCGCAACATCCAGTCCGTGGCCTTATGCGCAAAACCGTTTCATATGCGACGGGTGCTCATGACCGCGCGGCAGCACCTGCCGGAGGGGCTGCATCTTGTTGTCCTTCCTCCGCAACATTCCGGTGATCTCTCTCGCGAAACCTGGTGGAAAACCGACTTCGGTCGAACGCGTATTCTCGAGGAATTGGGTCGGATCAGCACCTATGCGTTAAAAGGCGATATTGGTGGATTTTAGCGGTAAGAAAGTTCACATGATTGGCGTCGGTGGCAGCGGGATGTTCCCGCTGGCCCTTCTGCTTTGTGCTGCGGGTGCGCATGTTCGCGGAGTTGATCGCACAATTTCGGATGAAAAACGCGCAGTGCTTTTTGAGCATGGCGCTCAGGTGCTGGTAGACAATGAGAACAGCGCCGCACATGATCTGACGCCTGCGGACGAATGGATTTGTATTGCAAGCCCTGCAATTCCCAAACACAATCCCGACCTGCGCGCAGCACGCCGCCTTGGCGTCGCGGTATTGACCCGCGCTGAAGCGCTCGCTTTGCTGCTGGCACACCGCGAGACCATCTGCGTTGCAGGCAGCCACGGCAAATCGACAACCACAGCAATGCTGGCGTTCGTGTTTGACGCTGTTCTTGGGTCAGACATCGGGCACATGATCGGAGCCGAGTTGGACAATACCCTGCCGGCGCGGTTAGGGGCGGAAAACGCGGCCTTTGTGATGGAGGCCTGCGAAGCCTATGGCACTCTTTCCAATTGGGCACCTCGTCATGCGATCGTGACAAATGTCGACGACGAACATCTAGAGCAATATGACGGTAACGAGGCGCTTGACGCGGCCTTCATATCGTTTCTGGCGCGCGTGCCGATGGATGGGGTGATTGCCGTCAACGGCGACGATGCCAGGGCTTTGGATATTGCTCGACGGCAAGAGCGCAAGGTGCTCACCTGTGGTTTTGCTCCCACCAATGATCTCCGTGCTGTCGAAAAAAACGGCTCCGTTTTTGTCGAAAGAGACGGCATTTCGTTGGGCGTTCTGCGCCTTGGCGTTGCAGGCCGTCACAACATACAGAACGCGCTGCTGGTTCTGGGGATGGCGTTGGAATTCGGTTTTGCTGCTGAGCAGGTTTTAACAGCTCTTTGTGGTTTTCGGGGGATCAAACGACGACTGCAAGTCGTGAGCGATGCACAGCACCCTCGCGTGGTCGACGACTTTGCACATCATCCTGCAGAGATCGCTGCTGCCCTGCAAACCTTGCGCGAGGACACGCCTGGCAAGCTCTTCGCTGTAATAGAACCGCAGTTGCACAACCGTGTCTGTCGGCTGGCAGACGACTTTGTCGCGGCATTGGCTCCGGCGGATCACTGCTTTGTTTTACCAGTTGCGGCCTTGGGTGAATTCAGTCTGCTGGGAAGTGGCGATCAGGCGCTGCTGGATGCTTTTACGCGCGCGGACCGCCCCTTTGATGCCGTTGTAGACCCCGTTCAACTGCTTCAGCAGTTGGCAGGACAAATGACAATATCCGACACTGTCATCGTAATGGGCGGACATACGATGTCTGGCTTCGCCCAGCGACTAGCGATGCTTCACTCGACCCCGAAGCTACCGAAAGCCACAGGGCTCTCGGTTCTTTTTGGCCCTCAGGCGCCCTCGTCCCCAGATTTGCTGACCATTCTGGCATCCCATTTGCGGACAAATCCCGAAGCACCGGCAATCGAAATGGGTCATCGCAAGCTGAGCTACCGCGAGCTTTGGCAGCGCGCTGCGGCGTTGGAAAACCGCCTGGGTCAGGCAGGCGTGGTTGCGGGTGATGTGGTGGGAGTTTGTCTCAGGCCGAACATTGATCGGGTTACCGCGTTTTGGGCCACCTTGCGCCTTGGAGCGGTCTACTTGCCGCTTGATCCGGCACTCCCTGAGCAACGCCTCACATATATGCTCAGCGATTCATCCGCGCGTGTCGTGATCGTAAATGCGGCCAGTCCTGCGCTGCCCAACGGCGCCCCGGCATTCGTATCGAGTGACCTTCTGGATGAGGATCCGGTACCTGATTTGGAAGCTGCAGTTTCCCATGCGCCAAGCCAGTTGGCCTATTTGATCTACACCTCAGGGACGACAGGTGTCCCCAAAGGGGTCGATGTCACGCGTGGCGCGATCTCAAATTATGGGGTGGCTGCTTGCGGCCCTTTCAATCTGACACCTCAGAGCCGGATTTCACTGGTGAGCGCCTACGGCTTCGACGTCAATGTCGGTGATGTAGCTGTCGCGATGACTGCCGCTGCATGTCTTGTGCTACCGACAGAAATTGAGGCGCGTCCCGGTGCTCCGATGGGACATTTTATTGCAAACAAGCGCCTTAGCCATCTGTCTTTGACCCCCTCTGCCCTTCGCGCGGTGCCAACAGGTGAGTATCCTGACCTTACGACAATCATAGTGGCAGGTGAACAATGTCCGCCGGGCCTCGTCCGGCACTGGCGGCGGGATGATAGGCGAACTTTCATCAATGCTTATGGCCCCACCGAAGCGACTGTCGAGGCCAGTTTTTCCTACTGTGACGGCTCCGACGCGGTGTCAATCGGACGGCCCTTTGCCAACATGGGACTATGCATCCTCGACGAGGGTCTTCAAGCCGTTGAGGTAGGTGTCATAGGGGAGCTTTGCATATTTGGCGCAGGCCTCGCCGCAAGTTACAGAAACCAGCCCGAGTTAACCGCAGCACAGTTTCCGACGTTGTCCTCTCCAGCATGGGGAGCTGATCAGGCGGATATTCGAATTTACCGCACGGGCGACCGCGCAAAGATTGGCGCGGACGGAGGCGTTATTTGCCTTGGGCGGATGGATGACCAGTTCAAGATCCTCGGCCATCGCGTCGACCCCTCGGAGATCGAAGCAGCAATTTGCGAATTGCCCGATGTGCGGGATTGCGCAGTGACGATGGTGTGCGATGTCGGTGAACATTCACGCTTGGCTGCGCACGTCGTGCTGGAGTCCGCGGGCGACGCGCTCGATGTGCAAGCCGTTCGCGCCGCTCTGGCCGAGCGTCTTCCCCGATACATGCAGCCCTCCATCTTGTTGCCGGTGGCGCGGATCCCGCAAACCCCAAACGGCAAGCGTGATCGGTCCGCATTGATTGTCCCACCCTCAGCGTTCGTCACCCGCTCTACGAAAACGCCAGGAACAGCCACCGAGAAACGCATTCTCGGACTTCTTGCCAGAGTATCACCGGGCCTCGCGGTCCAAGGAGTTCGCGACAACCTCTCCGACGCGGGAATGGATTCCCTCGATCTGGTCAATCTTCTCTGTGCGGTGGAGACTGCGTTTGGCATTTCGCTCGACATCGCGCTCCCTCCGGGAAGTGAAACTGTCGAGTTTTTATCGCTCGCAGTAGACGCCCGCCTCAAAGCGCCCTCAGTCGGATCGACCACAAGCTTGGCGCAGAAAAGCCTGGCCGACTCCATCCTCCCTCATTTGGCGACGTGGCATGGACAATCTATGACCGAGCGCGACCTCTTTCGGCACATACCAGCAAATATCGCATCCATTTCCCTATACTGGATGTTCCAAGGCGGGCCTGAATTCACCGCCTTGAACGACGCGCTTTCGCCTGAGGGAATAAAGGTCTTTGGTACCCGGTCGGGACACCTTTTGTTTGAGTATCTGGAGAGTAATCTAGCTGCGATGACTACCTTGGTGGCTGATGAAATTGAGAGGTTGCATGGTGGTGGCCCGATTCACCTTGGGGGAAATTGTCAGGGCGGCATGATCATGCTGCGTGTGGTTCAGGAACTCATCCATCGCGGGCAAACAATTGGCGCAGTAATTTTGATGGAGCAGGGCCGTTTTCCGGTCCATCACGGCCCAGTTGCCCTCGTTTTTGGCGAGGGGAGCTACCTTAATCCGTATGCATTGCTGGAAAATCCAGATGTCGTTTTCAAAACGGCGTATCCGGGCGGGTATCACGTCGAGATTATCACCGGTCAACATGGGCAGTATTTTCAGCCTCAGAACATTGCTTCGCTGGCCTCGGTTGTCGCAAAGCATATCCATGCGCATCAAAATCAGAGCTAAGCGACGATTAGATGCGCAATATGGGTCCTGTTGACACCTAACTAGGATCTAGTTGCATACTAAATTATGAGACAGATGCCTGAATCTTGTCCGTCCCACGATTTTAAAAGGACGCTCGGAGAGCGCTCTGCTTGCAATGTTACTTGACTGAATCAACGCTCTGATGTGCCTTACGTCGGATCGCGCGCACGCGCTCTGCAGAAGCCATCACTTGCGCTTCGGTCAATACACCCTGTTTGATGGCCGCACGGACCCACCCAACCGCACGTCGTGGCAGCAAGGGATCGTAGCCAAAGAGGTTCTTTATCATGATCAGGTCGTTGCCGGCGACGAGTGCCTGAACAAATGCCTCCCTCCGGTTCATGAATTGGCTTACAGCGCCCATATCGAGGTCATCCGTCGCGATGACACCGTTGTACCCGAGCTTCTGACGCAGTAATCCAGAAACGATTGGCTTGGAGACTGTCGCAGGTCGACCATCTGGTGCCACAGTATCGAGCCGGAGATGGCCGGTCATTATTATATCCGGCACATTTGGTGAGGCGAGGAGGCGGATGTACGGCTCCAGTTCGTCTTCGGTCCAAGTCGCAGTGATGTCAGCGGTGTCGTCATGGCTGTCACTTACTGCAAGACCATGGCCGGGAAAATGCTTCGCGGCACACAGGACGCCTGCGCTCGTAAAGCCCTCGACGAAGGCTTGCCCATAGCTCGCAATGCGCTCGGGATCGGTGCCATAGGCGCGTCGGCTTTTCCCGATCGCCGGATTGCCGGGCTCATAAACATCCAGCACGGGCCCAAGGTTTATGTTGAAGCCGCGTTGGGCCAATTCACGTCCCGCCAGAGCATACAGGGTCCGGGCCTCGTCAAGCGACATTGAAGAGGCCACTTCAAGAGCAGCGGGGATACGCGTGAACCCGTGCGCTTTGGTTAGTCGCTGCACGACGCCACCTTCGTGGTCAATGGCAAGCAACGACGTATTGCCTTCGCTGCGAAACAGGTCCAGCAGCTCTTTGACTTGGTCCGCTGTCCCTATATTCTGTGTGACGAAAAAGACCGCCCCGACCTCACCCCGACGCACTTGCAGCGCAAGCAGACGCGCTGAAGACGATGTGGCGCTTGCACCATAAAATCCAATCAGCAAAAGCTCTGCGACTGCTTTGGCGAGCTCGTCGCGAGGTTTGAACCAGCCGAACCAGGCTGCTGGGTAGTAAAGCATGCCGCGCATGATGCCGAAACCTGCACGGGTCATGCGACCGAGGTTTCGCATATTTGCCAAGGAAGTCATGCAGCGACCTTGCCAGCCTGCGCCAACTGCCTACCCAAAATGGTAGCAATCTCGAAAGAGGCGTAACCATTCACTTGCGGCGCGGCAACGCGAAAGCGGCTGAGGGCACTCTCTGTTGGAGAAGAGTTCGAAATTCTCCATGGCAACGTACTCCTCACCCTAACAACTGTGCTCTTTAGGTTGTTTAGATTTATCTGCCCTGGTTGCATAGGGCCACAAACTACCGGCGGTATCTCAGCTCGGAAACTCGGGCTATTTGCCGCTCCTCGAATAGTTGAATTTAGGCACCTTATTTTTGACATTGGGAATATGGATTTTTATGGCGTCGCGCGTGTAACCCGGCGCTCTTTTCGGCCTCGCTCCATGCAGCACTACAAAGGGGGCTATTTGGCCAATCTTGCACCAAAGGGTACTGTCAGACGAATGCGAACCAGTCTCCACTAGGAAACCGAGGCCGCTCCTTATGCGAGGCTGTATTGTCCGGCCAGCGGCCTGTTTCCTGTTTCGGTGCACTACCGATGACCTGCATCGCTGCGCCTTAGGAACTTAGCTTGTCGGTGACAAAGACAGATGAGAGGTCCTGCCATCTCATTGTTTTTCTGAGGACTTTCGATGCCGCCTTGCAATCAGGGGGCTTCCTAACGGAGATCTCCAAGCCGTCTCCTTCGTGATCTTCAGCCCACCAGAGATAGTGCGTCTCGTCCTTAATTTTTCATGAAAACCTCGCCCAAGTGTCACCGCCTATTCTGAATACGCGCGCATCTGGCTGACCCTTTTCTTGCGAATTTCCGCGACAAACAGCGGGCAAAATCTGTTCCGGCAAAACCGAACCGTCTCTTGGCTGATGTCAGGGCCGCGTTCGGCTGAAGATCTTCCATGTTCCGAAGCGGTAGCGAAAACTAAACATACATCATATCGGCAAAGCGGATGATCTAGCGGCTCGTCATAAGGCCGCAAAAAAGCTCTGTTTTGGCTTCCCGCAACGCTAAGTGCTCGCCCTCCCCGCCTCTTTCTATTTTGCTGTTACAGTACCACATGGCGAGACCTTTTGCAGATCTGAAGGCGAGCAGGCTAGACACATCACAACGCCAATCTGACAATCGCTGTCGACAAAATGGGGCCTAAATTTCACTCAGTGATAGACAAGGCTGCTGGATGTATCTTGACGCTTCCCACATCGGACACGACAATTTGCCAACCGAAACAATGACGCCGCGAATGGCAAGGGATCAAATACATGACGACAGACCTGATGGTGGTCCCTGCCCGACGTGGTCGAGCTGTCCGTGTGGCCAAAGGACAGGCCATTCAGATCATCAATTCCCATGGCCAACAGGTTGTGGATACCTGGTGCTTCAATGCCGACGACCTTTCCGAATTCATGTCGATGGAACATTTGCACGCAACGCTTCAGGGGATTTTTCCGGCCAAAGGTGATACACTAACGACCAATCGGCGGCGGCCGATCCTGCTTCTGGAGGAGGACACTTCGCCCGGGCGTCATGACACCATCATCGCAGCCTGCGATGTGCACCGCTACGCCATGCTGGGGTGCCGGGAGTATCACGATAACTGCACAGACAATCTGCATGCAGCGTTGGCGCAACTCGATCTGCGCGCGCCGGGTTGTCCGTCGCCACTGAACCTGTGGATGAACATTCCTGTGGAGCCTGACGGAAAGATCATATGGGGCGAGCCACTTAGCAAGCCGGGAGACTACGTGACGCTGCGCGCAGCCATCGACTGCGTTGTGGTTATGTCGACCTGCCCGCAGGATATGATCCCGGTCAACGGGGCAGATTGCAAACCAACCGAGGTTCACTACCGACTGCTCGATTAATGAGGGAAAGTATCATCAATTATCGTGGCTGACCCGATACACTCGCCCCCGGTCCTCTTCTTTCACCTGAGCCTCCCCCATTGAAGTGGTCCGCCCCTATAGTTAGGAAAGCGGAGGACCAGAGATGGCCATTAAGAGACCCAAGCCCGAAGAGATTGTCGCGAAGTTACGGCAGGTTGAAGTTCTGATGGGGCAAGGCATGCCCCGGATTGATGCGATCAGACAGATCAGCGTGACTGAACAAACCTATTATCGCCCCCTCTCGGCAGCATGGCTTTGCCATGCGCCTGCCGGGCAATGGGAAGAAGAAGTACGGCGGAATGGGCACAGAACAGCTCAAGGAACTGAAGCGGCTACAGAAAGAGAACGAGCGTCTGCAGCGTGCGGTTTCTGACCTGACATTGGACAAGCTGATCCTGAAAGAAGCCGCATCGGGAAACTTCTGAGCCCCTCGCGCAAGCGGGCCTGCATCGATCATGTGCGTAGTAGGTTGAAAATTTCTGAGCGACGGGTTTGTCGCGTTCTGGGCCAGCACCGATCCACGCAACGTCGATTGCCATGTGGGCGTGCTGACGAAGAACGTTTGGTCGCGGATATGATCGAATTGACGCGCCAATATGGCCGATATGGCTACCGCAGGGTTGCGGCCTTGCTGAGAGATGCGGGCTGGCAAATCAACGACAAGCGGGTTGAACGCTTATGGCGACGTGAGGGGCTTAAAGTGCCAATGAAACAATCAAAGCAGGGACAGCTCTGGCTGAACGACGGTTCATGTGTGTGCCTGCGCCCCGAGTACCGCAATCATGTTTGGTCATACGACTTTGTTCACCACCGAACCGATGATGGTAGAGCGTTCAGGACACTCAACATCTTGGATGAACACAGCCGAGAATGCCTTGCGATCCGGGTGAAACGAAAGCTGAATTCGACGGAGGTTATCGACGCTCTGACAGACTTGTTCATCCTGCGAGGTGTGCCTGCCTATATCAGGTCGGACAATGGTCCAGAGTTCATCGCTGAGGCCGTCAGGGACTGGATCAAGGCGGCTGGGGCAAAGACTGCCTACATCGAGCCCGGGTCACCCTGGGAGAACGGATATT
>Ga0306910_1000711_pt1 | contig 13901 bp, 23 predicted proteins | sample AntRauMFilla2698_FD_190438 | JGI IMG/M metagenome (GOLD analysis project Ga0306910, IMG submission 190438) | Saline lake microbial communities from Rauer Islands, Antarctica - Metagenome Filla 2 #698 (v2) (version 2) | ecosystem: Environmental > Aquatic > Non-marine Saline and Alkaline > Saline ... | reverse complement strand
ATAGATCTAGTGTTGCCCATTCAGCAATGGCGTTATCGGCGACTATGTAGCTATATTCTTGATCCCAATCGTCAAAGTCTTGGTATGAGACTGGCACTTGATTCATGTTTGCATGAATGGCGGCGAGTGTTCGTCCGTGTCCTGTGGTGATGTTTCCAGTTTGGTTTGATACGACGATGGGTGATCTAAACCCTTGGTATAGGAGTATTTCAGCTAATCGTTCTATTTGTTCTTGCGTGTGATCGTTTGGGTTGTCTGGGTATGGTTTAAGTGTTTTAGGGTCGACCCATTTGATTACAATCTCAGTGTTCACATGTTATGTTATGTCAGTGATTTAATATTTAGTCTAGTGGATGTGATGGATTTTATGGAACCTGCGTCGTGTAGAGCTTTGAATAGAGATGGAGATTTGTCTTTGATGGCTTTTAGAGATTCGACGCGGTCGGATTTGTATTCAGTTACGGATATTTTCCATAGATCGCCTTGTTCACCATCTAGGGTCATTAAAGAGGCTTTGAGTTCATCTTTTTTTGATTCTAGTGTTTTTATTTGTTCGTTGATAGATTTGTATTGTGTTGCGAGTTTGTCTAGTTTGTTCATATTTTAGTTCCTTGCTATGTGGGTTATGATGCATAAGATTGCGATGATTTGTAGTATTTTAATCATGAGTTCTCGAATCTTGTAGGTCTTTGGTATGGTGCTGTTTCGCTTGTTTGATCTAGTTCTTTTATTATTTCGATGAGTTGATTTTCTGAGATAATTTCGTTTTCGAAGTGAATGTTGTTGTTTTCTATCCAGAAGAGAAAGTGAGATTCGTGGCATCCGTCATCGAAGGCGGCTTTGTTGAGTCCCCATTGTTTAATGGTTAGTGTGTCTGTTTGAATTTCTAGTTCCATGTTGAGAGAGTTTGCTAGGTCATTTATTTGTTTGTTTATCATGTCCCCATGATAACGCGATGCGTTACACATGTCAACGGTTATTATCAAGCCATTCGTTTTTTACCAATAGGAACGTATTGGCTCCATCTAAGGCTAGTTCAGCGTATAACTTAATCTCTACTTGATCTGAGCCTGAGACATAAGCCGCTTCTGGCTTAATCATAATCGAATGATATTGAATAAGAAAAATCTTCTCTGCGAGATCAACTATTTCATTTTGCAAGCTGTTTTTTATGTTTTTCATGACACATTGCATAAACGCACTGTGGGGGTGTGTCAATTGAATTCTTTGCATACAAAGAAACAAAGAAAGGGGAAAGAATATGTCTATGATTTTATTAAGTATTATACCTATAATATTTAATTGTTTGTAAAAAAAAAAAATAAAATAAAATATATAGAACACACTTTTCCTAGATTCTGCAAACAATTAAAGAAAAACGCACAAAAGCCTAATGATTTCGGTGATATGTTCTTTCCCTATTCTTTCCAGAGAGGGAAGGAAAGAAGTCAAAGAATGTTTTTAACGAATTGAAAACCTTTTGCAGGTCTTCCAAGTCCATTTCTGGAAGGTATCTCAACTCTAACAATTTCGCCCGAATCAAGCAAGCTCTGTAGAATATCGCGACGCACGTTGCCATATAGCTTTCTAAAGGCTCGTGATATCTGAGTCTTAGTAGCAGTGCCGTGTTGTTTGATAAACCTGAGCATCTTGATAACATCTTTCTCATAATCGTTCTCAGCACTAGCAAGCTCGTACAGCTCTCTGGACGTGCCCCATTGCCATGTTACCACCGAGTGTGCCCATTCCACCTGATCCACAGTAATCTCATCAAGACCGAGCGATACAGCGTCCATTAGAGCCAGCTTGCCTATATGCTGAGCGAATCTGTTCTTAAACGCTGATTCGAACCCTTCTGGATCGTCCTTGCCCTCATCGTAGTACTTGCGAGCTATCTCGGTCCACGCACGCACTGCACCGTCGCTCATGGGCACCTCAATTGGAGCGTACCTAGTTGTGGTCTTCTCTTTAGGATCAGCAAGAAGATTCTTCTCATCTTGTTCTGGATGTAGCCGCTTATCGATAGCCAATATCAAGCGAACACGTCTACGTAGTTCGCTCAATATTGCGTCAGAACGCTCTGTAGATGTGAACTCTTTGTACTCGCCTATCTCTTGCTGATTGAACACAAGGAATCTGGGCATAAGTCCCTTATTGCTCATCTCTTTAGAAACTGAGCCTCGAAACCCTGACGGCGTCGTCGATCCGAGTATATTCACACAAGGATTCCAACACGAGCCAAAACGTGCACCCTCTGCGCGTGAGGCGAACCCCATGAAACGACTATCTGACTTTGTGTATAAAAGAGACAGTATCTCTACAATCTCAGACTTGTAATCCTCGCGTGAGCACATTGCCTTGAGAAGCATTGAGCACTCATCAAGTAAATCAATGCGCTCTTGCTGCTCAGGAAGATTCATCACAATCGAGGTGCCTGATTTATACGATGCCGAACCCAACAGCGTGGTGTGATCTAGCAGATTATCAATCGTTCGCTGCGATGTTTCCTTGCCGAAGCCTGAGAACGCTAGATTGATCACCATTACATTAGGCCAGACGTTGAACGCTCCGGTGCGTGTGTAGTACCGATTTGATAACAGCCCACCCATGAGCGTTATAGCACCACCCAGCCCGAGCGCGTCTTGATTCGCCGAGCTTGTCTCGTTGCAGTAATCAACGAATAACTTCATAAGACCGCGCGCCTTGGGCGGCTGTGTGTACGTATCATCTACCACCGGCGAAGCGGTGGCAGCGGGAGTGAACTCGAACGTGCCGACGGGTAGAACGTGACCCATTTTCTCAGCCTTTGCCACAGCGCGTGTGTACATCTTCTTTGCCGCACCCTCGGGATCACGCCCACCATGCGGCTCTGCCTTGTCAGCGAACCACGGCATCTCGTGTTCACGCTCATCGAACGACAAGAGCTTGAACACGCCGTCGTCTAACTCGACACCGTCACACGCCATGGCGTAGCTCATCGCCGATAGCTTGTTGTTGCGTCCCAGGTCCGAGAAGCACATGTCCACATTTCCCTCGTGGCTAATTCTTTCCTTTTTTGCGGCTCTAAATATGCCACGCTTTTCACATAGTTTTTCAATTCGTGTGATATCTGACTCTGTGATCTTAGGTAAATCACACATATTGAATGTAAGTATATCCTCTAGCCCTGTCCATTTGTACGGATTACCTGAATCAGGATGTATAGACGGCGGCAGTACTATTTGCCGACCGACGTTTAGCAGCTCAACAGGGGTTCTTGTCCCAGCGTTGTTTTGTAAATCTATTGGTGCGTATAACGTGATGTGCCCTGTATTACCTTTTCGTTTAATTGGTGAGAACGGAACAGCTTGCAGTACCTCGTTATTATCGGTGTCTATATCCACAGCGCATGCCCACTTGCCCATGACCGCACCTATGTTAGCTGTTGGGAATCTTGCGATGAGCCACTCTACCTCGTCGGCGGTTTGTTCTTTTAAGCTCCATCTTTCCCAGTTTTTTATTTGTGGAATCTTGCCCCTAAGTGGTATAACAGGGATTCCGCACTCGTGATATTTTAATGCCCAATTTTTGAAAATCATCGTTGACGAATGTAAATGTCGAAGTTAGTAACGTCAACATGCAATATGAATTAAAAAACTTAAAAGACGCAACGAGTGATCATAAAATAAAGATGCTTTTATATGGCCCAAGCGGCGCAGGTAAAACTTTTGCCGTGGGTACGTTGGATCAAAAAACAGAATATCTAGGGTTTGAAAACGGCGCAATGCCACTACACGGCAAAGATATAATGTCCATTGAATTCTCAGCGTTTAGTGATTCATCATTAGAAAAAATCAAACTATTAGAAGCTGTGTATAACGACTTACTCTTAGGCAAGCGCAAGCCGAAAGTCGTTGTTCTTGACTCGTTCACAGAGCTTGGCGAGGTTATTCTAGACGCATTAAATAAACAGTTTCCAGATCGTAAAGACTCCCTTCCAATGTGGGGAGAGTATGCGAAAAGAATGCGCTCAATTGTTAAGAAGTTTCGTGATCTACCTATGCATGTTTTGTTCATTTGTCTGTCAAAGCCTGAAAAAGATGAGAATAACAAACGATACATGGGCTTTGATGTAGCGGGTTCTATATCTAATAAGTTGCCACAATACTTTGACGAGGTATTCTATCTTCATGTTGACGATGAGGGTAAGCGCTCATTCATAACAAACAAAACAGACAAGCTTATTTGCAAAGACAGATCGGGAAAGCTGAGCGCACAAGAGCCAGCGGACCTTGGTTTGATAATGAGAAAAATACTAATAACAGAGGAGAAGAAATAATATGAGTTTATTTGACGCAAGCGAAGTTAGCACCACAGGGGTAGAGCCTGGTGAATACACCGCCACAATAGAAGACGCTGAGGTACGCGAAACCAAAGCCGGCACAGGCGAGTACATCAACGCCAAGTGGAAGATCGAAGAAACTGGATCCGTTTTTTTCGCACTATATAACATCAAGAATCCAAATGAAACGGCTGTTAACATCGGTCTTGGCGAGTTAAAGCGCATGATGATTGCTGCGGGCAGAGAACCCAAAGCAAGCGGCGTGGATGAGCTTATCGGGCTTCGTTGCAAAATCAGGATTAAGATTAAAGAAGACGATTACGGCGAGAAGGTTGTCATCACATCATATAAGGCAGCCGAGAAGAAAGATGCATTCTCTTAGATCGTATCAAAAGATATGTGTTGAAACGCTTTGGGACTCGCTTGTTAATAACAGGCGGGTTCTTTGCGTTATGGCCACAGGGCTTGGCAAAACAGAATCCTTCATAGAACTCATACGACGTGCGAAAGTACGCACCGTTGTGCTCGTAGGACGTGACAAGCTTGTTGAACAAACAGCGCGTCGTATGCGTGCTGTTATGGACGATGTGGGCGTGTGGTCCGCTGGGCAAGGTGAGAAAAGAATAGGTCTTGTAACCGTTGTGTCCATACATAGTGCAGACAGATTAAACATTGAAGATCTGCGCTTTCTTGTGCTTGATGAATGTTTTTCTGGCGATGTAGAAGTATTAACAGATAAAGGATTTAAATGTTTTGATGAAATAAAAAACGATTCGATCGTTGCTCAATACAAGTTAGACACTAGGGAAATCTCTTTCGTTAAACCCACTAAAATTATAAATAAAATTTATAGTGGTAAGATGTATAAAGTTTTTTCCGAAAGGGGCATCGATTTAGATTGCACAGAAAACCACGAGTTTATAGTCAATGGCCAGAAGAAAAAGATAAGGGATATTTCTTTTTATAACAAACAAATACCAGTGTGCGGACTCTCCTCTTATAAAGAAAATTCTCTTTCAGACTTAGAGCGGATTTATATAGCAACTCAGGCAGATGGATGCATCCAGTATAAATCATCGGTAAATTTTACATTTAGCAAGGAAAGAAAAATCAAAAGGCTTTTTGAAATCTCTAAAAACTTTAGTTTAAATGAGACTAAAAAGGTCGAGAGCAAAAACAAAAAAATTAAAAATAAAAGGCGATTTAAAGTAAAAATAGACGGCATACATAAAAGAGTTTATGAGTTTTTTGATTTAACAAAACTTTCTGTAAAAAAATGCAAAGAAATAATTGAAGAGATGGTTTTATGGGACGGCCATATAATCTCAAAAGATAGGTATTATTATTCAAGTGTAGATAAAAAGTGTGTAGATTTTTTTCAAAGCGTGGCAATCCTTGCGGGATACAAAACATTAATTCGCATACAAAAAGATCATAGAAAAAAAACACATAAAGACGTTCATCGTTTATATATTTCCAAAAACTTAGATCATATAAACGGTCAACGCATAAAAAAAACAGCGTATGATTATTATGGGAATGTGTATTGCGTTAGGGTTCCAGACGGGAATCTAATAGTTAGAAGAAACGGCAAAGTTACCGTTGTCGGCAATTGCCACAACATAAACGAAGGTAGGTATTCATCATTCATATCACGCCACCCGAATGCGAAGATAGCAGGGTTTACGGCCACCCCGTGGCGTGCGAACGTCCCCATATACGGAGATGGGCTCACATTTCCACGTATCCATTATAAACGGGACGTATTGGCTGGTATAGCGGACGGTTATCTTGTCCGGCCGATTACTAAATCCATGCCCGTTGCGTTCGACACAGGTGGCTTAAAAGAACGTGGCGGTGACTTTATACTCAAAGATCTAAACAAGCTCACCGCGAATCGTGCCAAGGTGCAATCGCAAGTAGAAGACGCCATGAGCAGGTTGTCTGATCGAAAAAAGATTGTATGGATATGCACCGGAATAGAACACGCGGAGCTAGTGGCAGAGCTGATACCTGAGAACGCGTGCCTTGTGCATTCTAAAAACCCGAACAACGATTACTCCATGGAGCTATTCGAACGCGGTGACGTGCGACACATGGTGTCTGTTATGATGCTCACCGAGGGGTATGATCACCCCGCCATTGATTCAATTGTTCTTATGCGCCCAACCAAGAGCGCCACGTTATATGTGCAGTGTATCGGGCGCGGGTTACGCCCATACGAGGGAAAACAAGATTGTCTTGTGCTTGATTATGGACAAGTGGTGCAAAACTGTGGGCCGCTTAATGATCCTTATTTAAAACAACCACGTGGGAAATCATCCGGCGATAAAGAAAAGCTTGACAAAACGATACGTGTATGCCCGAAGTGTCTTAGCTATGTGATTGACGTGTTTGAATGCCCTGATTGTGGCTATGAGTTCAAGCAAGAACGAGATGCGCTGAAAGCATTGGAACGCAAGGCATCCTCGTTTGATATATTAAACACTGCCCCTCGCAAGTTGATGTGCAGCAAAGTAGAAGCCCAGCGGTATAAATCCAAAGCTGGCAATGATTGCATAAAACTTAGATTTAGCATTGATCAAGGCATGCCTATTAATATGTACGGATCAGAGCATCCGTTCTCATGGGGCAAGGTAAAACGCATTATAGAAAAGCTAACACCGTTTGAGTTCGCATCATGGAAAGAATGTTTCGATGCATGTGAGTCACTTGTGTTTGATTTGCCCAAGTGTATAGATGTAGAATTCAAAAATGGATACGACACAATCACGCGAGTACATTATAGAAAACAAAATCCTGCAGTATCTAGCCCGTCTTGACGTGGGGTTTTTTTGGAAGAATGCATCGGGTGGTTTTTTTGATGGCACTACGTTTAGAAAACACACCTCGCCGTTTGCTATAAACGGCACGTCAGATATTCTTGGTGTGTTGAAATCAGGCAGGTTCGTAGCTCTTGAGGTAAAAGACAAGGGAAAGCTGTCGAAAGCGCAAGAAGCGTTTATTCAAAAAGTGATGTCCTGCGGCGGTCTAGCATCCGTGGTATATAGCGTGGATGACGTTCGGCAATTGCTTGAATCCGAGGAAGTTGTTTCGGTGATATAAACCCGCGTTCACGCCATTTTGATATAGCGTATTTAGATAAGCCGAGTAATTCGGCAAGCTGCATAGACGTGATGTTGTTCTTTGATAGCCATTTATCTAGTTGTTTAATAGTCATGTGTTTTTTCCCATTATTTTTAAAATATAAAATCCGCTTTTATTTGGTATTCTTCCCCTGTCTCTCCACTTGCTCACTTTTTACTTGTCTTCAATGATTTTGTCAACTATTACTGTTGACATGAGTAACTGGTCAAAGGACTTAACCCTAGAACAAGGTTCCGACGCGTGGTTATCAGCTCGTTCTCGCAGACTTGGCGGCTCTGAGATTGCCGCTGTTATGCGCGTATCGCCGTATAAAACAAGACGTGAGTTGTGGGAAGAAAAAACAGGTCAACGTGATGCACCTTCCATCTCCCACTTGCCACATGTTAAACGCGGGATTGATGCAGAGCCGATTGCACGCGATATAATAGAACGCACGCTGCACGTTAAATACGAAACGCCTGTGATGGTCGACCCCTGGCACCCGTGGATGGTCGCGTCCCTCGATGGCCTGTGCGATGATCACACACTCGAGATCAAGACCATGTCGGAATCGAAACACAACGACACAGCATGGGGCTGGGTGCCAGAGTACTACGAATGCCAGGTTCAATGGGGGCTTATGATCGCACATCGTTCGCGTGGCATGTTCGCATCGTATCGTCCCGAGGACGGAACCCTGTACTGGACATGGATAGAACGCGATAAGAACCGAATCGAAGCCATGCGTAAAGCTGCGATTGAGTTCTGGGGATGGGTAGAAGAGCGCATAGAACCACCTGAGGATTTCGCATGGACTCCAGAGGTATGAAAACAGCAAAGAAGGTTTTAGCTGAGAAGCTAAGAGAGGAATCTATGTATTATAAACGAAGCGCTTTATCTACGGTGTGTTTAGGAATAGTTGTGTTTTTGTTGTTGGTATTGTTGGGTGCGTGGTTTGGTGTATGAGTGATCTAGATCGCGCCGACAAGCTTCAAACAGGTGCCAAAGATAATATTAAGTGGCCGACAAAAGAGCAGGTTATTAATGCTGCTAATAAAGACATTGCTGTTAATAGTGATGCTCATTCTTATGAACGTTACAGGGGTTTTATAGTTCATGAACGTTACAGGGGTTTTATAGTTGGCGCAGCTTGGATGCGAGCGCAGGTAGAGGTAGACAAGGGATGAGGACTATAGAGATAGTGAGAAGAATAGAACAAGCCCTAAATGAAGCCTACGCCCAAGGTGTTATGGCGTCACCCAAGAATGTTAAAGGAATCAAGTGAGAAGTATTAGCGAACTAGATAGGAAGAAATACCTAGCAGACGGTGTGTATGTGGGAAGCGATGGGTTCCTAATGTGGCTATGGACAAATGAGGGCGACAAAATTGCCATAGACGAAACCACCTTTAAAATTCTTGAAAGTTATGTACGCCTACACAAGCCCTTTGAACCAGAGGGGGGCAGTACAAAACGTGACCCAGAACAATACCTGAAAGAATGTATTCTCTACTCAGACGATGTACTCGAATGGGCAGAACGAATCGCAGACGCAAAACGTGACCTTACAATCTACGACAAAGAGATGCGAAAGCTTGGCTTCCATGTCGAAAACCCATAAGGGGTGGTGCCAAAGGTGCAGGTCTTGGGAATCTTGTACTCATGGGCTGTGCCTTGTTTGTTCTAAACTATGGGTCAAAGAGCGTATTGCTAAATTATGGAATGGGGTTTTGTGATGAGAGATGGAGAAACATGTCCACACGGCTTTTTATTTCTAAATGGATGTTGTTGCAGCAGTTGTTATACGGAGAAAAAAGGCGAGTTGTGAATGAGCAATATCACATATGTGATAAAGACCTTACGCAGCAATATCATAAACGTGATAAAGGAAGAACATTATGAAAAAACTATTACTAATATTAACCCTTGGATTGATTCAAAGAAGGTTTGGAATAAAACCTACGAGAAGGGCAACCTTGCTTGGTACAGAATGATTTGGATTAAATAAGAATTGCGCGCCACATGCGTGATATAAACAAAAACATCTCCTCGATGTCTTTACGTTACAAACAAGTTGTGGGTGTTGGCCTCGCTGGAGGCTTTTTATTATTATGGCAAAACTAAGAAACAAACTAGAAGAAAATGAAAAACAAATCGTCATAGACATGTTCCATCAAGGATATGGCGGGTCAACAATCGCACGCCTTCTTTGTGTAAGCGGTGGTCCAGTGCTTCGATTGCTAAAAGACGAGGGACTTAAACGAACAAGAAAAGAAGGGTTAGACGCCAGGTTAAAAAACGGCGGGTTCGCCTCTAAGCCTCCGCGAATTCACAGTCAGGACTAGATATTACGTCTTCTTCAAATTCCACAAGCTCAACTGAAACGTGTCTAACCTCGCAATGCGCATAGATAGCTTCTTTTACAACAGCTATCATCTCCTCCTCAGTATAGAAGTCTTCGTCCAAAATCTCCACATTTAATTTGTACGCCTTAAATAAAGCCATACTATTAGTGTACCCTATTTATTTACAAATCATCCATTTGAACGCCAGCGCGTCTTGCTCTTTGATACAACTCTTTTATTTTCCACATGTCAGAATTGGCAATACATTGAAGCTGTGAAAAATAGGGATTGGATGTCGAAACCTTTTGAGTTCCTTTTCTGCCATCTACCACAACCCTACGAGTAATCTCCTGCGCTCTATGATCGCCCTGCCATACTGATATATTTAAACCAGATCCACAAGATACAAGAGCTACAAATGTTACAAGTAAAAGCCTACTTTTTCTCATCGTCAAACTCTATTCTGCCAACACCATCAACTGGCACACCTGCTTTGTCAGAGCCAAAAGCTTCTTCAATCTTAGAGCTGTCTTTATCCTTAACACCCTTTTTAAAGTCGCTATCTTGTCTGTCCTCACGCATGTCATTCCAGAATGATATTGCCTGTTTTATCATAGTGAAAATGGCGGGCAGGGCTTTAAGCACCTGCCACACCATTGAAAATGCCGCTCCCACTTATGCCTTTTTAAAAGCTTTAAGTAGTTCTGGTAGCTCTTTTGCAAGCTCAACTACAAGCTCCACTGACTCACTCAAGTCAATGTCTTTAATCTCTTCTGGCACTTCATGAATATCTTTTAGAGCTGCCTCTAGAGCTGCTTTTTTAACTGGGTCGCCGTTTAGCTTTGTGTATCCGTCGATTAAATCTTGTACTTGTACGCCATCTTTTAAAAGCTCAGCACTGACTTTAGTTAAAACGATAACCCCTTTTAGAAGCTCTTTAGTTTCTTTTATTCCCTTTTCCATATTCCTATTCTCCTTTTAGTAATGTTTCTATTTGACCTATGCACTCATTGCTTAGGTTACTTGCTACCAAGTTTTTATTTATCATCGGTCCATAGTGCCGATAGTTATGCCGAAGCATGAAAGCGTGATGCTTTATAATTGTCTCTTTGTTGGCGTAGTCCTTCATGAACTTGTTCCAAGTTTGATTCTCAGGATTGTTTTGAGCGGGCTTTATTCCCATAAGAGTATCAAGATACCCCCATCTTGCGCAGCACTTGCCATTAGGCGCATAAACGTGCGAGTTAGGAGAGGTTTGAAATATGCCAGCCTCTTGCGTGTACCAAGAATAGTTTGACGCCGCCTTGTCACGCCCCTCGGTCCAGTCCCAACTACTCTCCATTGCAGCGGATACTCGAAGCAGCTCAAATAAAACCGCAGGATTGCTAGCGTCAAGTCCTAGATATTTGTAAACATCTAGCGGCTCATTGTTTTGGCCTACAAGTAAAGCGTCCGTTTTGTGATCTACAATAAAGTCGTAAACATCTAGAAGAAACTGTTTTGGTGGTGCTCCCCTGTTGTATACTTTTTTTTCGCAAGCAGGTGCATAAAATGGCTTCTTTTTAACCGTCGTTGTACAACCAGAAAATACAAAGAGCTGCAACCCCAAGACATATAACGCTAATTTCATTTTGTAGACTCCCCATTATCTTTTCCCCCACCACAATCAATGTTTCTTGTAACCTTCGCTGGCAGCGGTATCTCGTTTGGCCAACGCACTTTGCAAACTTTCCACGCTGCGTACATAGAACGCTTCACTTTGTTGAGTTGGTTGCCACCATAGCCCGGCACCAATGCGCCCCTTGTGGCAATGTATTCAGGAGTACAACTACCGTCTGCAAATGTTACATGATTGCCACTGCCGCTTGAGCACGACTTAGAGTTAATATGCATCACTGCGCCTTGTGGGATTCCCATAGTTTTAAAATCTATGTTCTGCCCATAAGCCCTATAAGATCTTGCCGCAGCTCCGTACTTTGATATATAGTCTTGTCCAACCTCAGAGTTCATAAGACCTATAAAGATTGCGCACCAAGCAAAAGACGAGCCTATGATTGTTTTATAGTGTGGCAAGCCAACCTTCGGCCAGAACTTTGAAACGTGTTTGTTAAAAGCAGAATCATATTCACTCTTGCCCTCGTATTTTTTAGCTTGTTTGTATGCTGGGTTTTCACTCTTGCCCACTGGTGGGAGTTTAGTTTCCTCACGCCCAAGCTTTAGCCCTAGTTTTTCTAAGGTTATAGGCCCAACCACTCCAGAACCTGCGGAGCCAAATGACTTTTGAAACTTTGATACAGCCGCTTTTGTCTTCGGTCCAAATATATGTGGCCCTACAATTGCGTATCCTTTAGCTCTTAAAGCATCTTGCAAGACAGCAACATGCTCGCCCTTGTCTCCATACTTTGGAACCTTGGAGATGTATTTTTGATCTGACTTTGGTTTTAAGAATCCTTTTAACCATTTACAAAAACTCATGCTATTCCTTCCCTTGCTTGTTTTATATAATTGTCCTGCGTTTCTATTCTGTCTCTCACCCGAATCAGCTCCGCATCTACACGCGCTAAGTGCGCACACAGTTCATCGTATTTTCTGTCTGTGTTACCAGCCAAGTGTTGCAGTGCTTGCTCTAGTAGTGAGAGGTTTTTAGATAGCTCATGCAAAGACTGATTTATACGCTCTTGACTCTTTACTTGTGCAATTGATATTCTCGCATTTTGTTCTAAGACATTGTTGATCTTGCTGTCTTTATCGGCTTGGGTTTTTATGTACAGCCATCCAATGGTTCCAAATACTAATGGGCTTAGTATGCCCAAGAGCGGTATTAGAATCTGTGACCATTGTTGTAACATTATCTACAAGCCTTCCAGTATCCTAGTAACCTGCGCACAACTTCCTTAACATCTTGATCGTTAGACTTGTTGTCTATTGCAGAATCCGAGAGTAGAGCACTAAACTGTTCACATGATTGCTTTTTAGTTTCTTCTAATGCCACTTGTTGAGAAATATCGGTTTGAATGATTGTGAATTCGTCAGCGTGGTTTTTATAATTATATGTTGGTTCACCGTTTTTGTCTTTTCCTATTTCTATTTTCTCAGTCCAAGTTGGACGCCCCCATGCACATGCTTTGCCCTTTGATCTTTGGGATGAGATCCATTCATCAGCTAATTCTTGTGTTTCAAACCTTGCACTGTGAGTTATAATTTGAGTTGTTTTGTTTTTGATTTCTACTTTGATCATATTAATTCACCTTTGAAATTGTAAATTGATTGTTTGAAGCTGTTGTGTTTAGGGATAAACTACTGCCAGTAGATTGTGAAACTTGAACTCTAATGTTATCCCCAGCGTCTAATTTGATTAAACCTGCAACCGCTGCAACCTCGTTGACTGTAGAAGACCCAGTTACTGTTTGAAATTCTACAGTAGAATTGTTTTTAAAAATTCTAAACCCAGCCCCAGTCGGCGTGGATACAAACCTACAAATGGCATATACATTATATATTCCAGACTCAGAGGCAGTATATACTCCAGTAGATGTGTTATATGCGCTATGCGTGTCAAACCTTAAGTCTTCATATACTACCGTTGTAAATGTTGCGTTAGGAATACTTTGACCTGAATTAGTTTCATACCTAGCCGCCACACCCTCGCCGCCAGAACCGCCAACAAGGTTCCAGGTTTCGTTTGCATTTACAAAGAATAGAGTCGCCCCATCTTTCCACTGAATATCACTCCCATATCCGGTGATTATCTTGTTCCCAGCACTAGCCGAGGCAGAATCGTTTTCTACTGTAATGTCACTTGATGAGTTGTTAACAAGTATTGCTACTTGATCCACTTTGCCAGACAAACCCTCTAGCGTGCCACTGCCACTTGTGAAAACTGATACAACACTGGTTGCGGTATCAAACGTGCCACTTACAAAGGCGCCCGCTGTATTCTCGTTAAGTAATAGCTCGTTTAAAAACTTCTTATCTCCGGCTATTGATTGATCCGTAGTTAGGTCAACAAAGTTTTGTGTAGCACTACCTGTACCACCATTGGCAAGCGGTAAAATTCCAGTCACGTCACTCGTTAAATTAACCGAGCCTGTAAGGTCTAGTTTAGAGTAC
>Ga0306910_1000710_pt1 | contig 13908 bp, 14 predicted proteins | sample AntRauMFilla2698_FD_190438 | JGI IMG/M metagenome (GOLD analysis project Ga0306910, IMG submission 190438) | Saline lake microbial communities from Rauer Islands, Antarctica - Metagenome Filla 2 #698 (v2) (version 2) | ecosystem: Environmental > Aquatic > Non-marine Saline and Alkaline > Saline ... | reverse complement strand
ACGTTTGACATTTGATCAAGGAATTGAACCCAACACCGAAGAAGAACTTGAAGAAATTGATTTTTCAGTTAGTGGACGCGCTCAAAATCAATTTGATTTCGTGCAATCGGACATTCCTTTTGAGGTGTTTTTTGGATTAGGATTTGACACGCAACGTAATGATTCAAATATATTTGTCAATGGCTTAAATGGCGCTTCTGTCTTTGCAGTTAATGAAGAAAATTACTATAACATACAATTAGGCGGCGACGTTATTGCGGCCGATATTCAAGAATGCCGACTTGAAGTTTTAAAGAACGGCATATTTTTTACAGAAATTGCAACAATAGAACAAGGCGTTAATCAATTTTCATTTGATGAACGTTTCTTTTTAACAGGCGGCGACGAATTGTTATTTCAGTTCAGATGTACAAATCAAGAATCGAATCAAATAATTGATTTAAATTGCGACATTAATATTGAAATCACAGTTGATAACCAATTCAGAAACATAAACTTAAGCGAGTATTTTAATAAGATAGGGCAAAAGGAATTTATTAAAAACCTTGCCAACAAATTTGGACTTGTATTTCGTCAAGTTGGAACCGTTTACGAATTCATAAGTTTCAAAGAGTTATTAACACCGTTCGCAAACTATCAAAGTTTTGACGCTTTGAAGCCTGTTAATTTTGTTTTTGACGACTGGTCCGACAAATTCAATAACTTAGTCAAACAAGAAACTAAACTTTCAAAGAACTGGAAAAAAAGAAACTCACTTCAATATAAATATATCAATGAAAATGACAATTTCGCGGATTCTGAAATTTTGATTGACGACCAAACATTGGAAAACGAAGGGAAAATTTTAAATTCTTTATTTTTCGCCCCTAGAAATTCTAACATTTCCTTGCCAGAAGGAAGACTTAAAAGAATCCCGCTTTATGAAGTAGAAGAAGAAGGGCCAAAAGTATCAAAGCCAGGTGCGTTTTTTATAACCACAAAGAAAGTTGAAGGGACTTTTAAATATAAACAAGTTGGGGCCAATCCTAGAGCCTACAACGGCCAATTTCAAATTGCTAATTTTAAAGGATTATCATTTGTTGAGCTAAAAAACAAATGGATTCAATTACAATCTATTTTAACCAGGACCGAAAAAATAGAAGCCGAACTTAAACTAAATGAATTAGACATTCAAAGCCTTAATTGGTTTAAACTTAAATACATAAAACAATTAGGAGGACTTTATTATCTTAATAAAATTAATAACTTTACAAATAACGAAACAACCGTTTGCGAGTTGACAAAAGTTCGACCGTTTGAACAAATAGGCGAATTCAATGACGACTTCAACAACGACTTTAATACATAGGCTATGAATAGACAAGAACTTGAACAACTTATCCTTGAAAACATACCGGACAATAACGAAAAATTCATTTCGGCGGCTTTACTTCGTGAAGTATTAAACGCAATCAACGACGAAAAATTCCAACTTGACGAAGATACGCTTCGACTACAATTGTATAATCTAACTCAAACTTTAGAACAACGTCTTCAAGGTTTACCAATTGAACGTCGGGCAATTCTTGGGCCCTATACATGGACGGGAGGAACCGAAAGCGTCGCCGTTATAGACGACCCCGACGAAATTATTTTGACCGCAACCAAAACCAAAGTCAACGCCCTTGATATTTATATCGATATTGAATTTACTGAAAACATTATCGGCAAAAGCATTGATTTTTTTTCCAAGTTGCCAAATGACGAAGATCAAGCGACTGCAATCCCTTCGGGGCAACAATTGCTACCAACGCCAATTGTTCCCTTATTAGACCCTATATCCTCAACAACGCGCAGAATATGGCAAACAAGGCGTTCAGACAAAGACGTTCAATTTCACGCCGTTGAAATAATACTTAAGTAATGGCCGAAGAAAAAATAAATATTGCAACCTTAGAAATTGATGTGAAAGACTTTGTCAAGTCGGCAACCGTTGCAAAAAAAGAACTTGAAGAACTTCGCGAAGTGAATAGGGATTTGCGAAAAGTTGGAAAACAAGGTTCGCAACAATTTGTTGAAAACGACATTCGAATTAAAGAGTTGTCAAAGACTTATAGGCAACAAACACAAGCGGCAACCGCTTTAAATAATGCAACCAAGGATTTAACCGAAGCGACGAAATTCGAAGGAAAATCAGTTGTTGAGGTTACAAACCAGCGAGCAAATTTTATAAAATTATCGAAGCAAATAAAGGGAAACACCGAAGGCGAAATTGCACAACGTGAAAAACTCAATTCGATAATTGACGAACAAACGGATTTTATCCGCGAAAATTCTTCAGGCTATGTCGACAACAAAGACAGGATCGGCGAATACAGGAACGCGATTCAAGGTTCAATCATAGGCAACACAAAGTTGGGCGCCGTTCTTACAGGCGGAACCCAAATATTAGAAGAACTTAACAAAAGGTTTGGAACCGCAAAAGCGCAAACCGACTCGCAAACAGTATCGACAACAACGTTGACCGGGGCGCAAAAAGCGCAAACGGTCGCAACAACCGCGAGCGCGAAAGCCTTAAGAATATTAAAAATTGCTCTAGTTGCCTCCGGTATTGGTGCAATCGTTATATTGGTGGGGTCCCTTGTTGCGGGATTTCAATTAATGACCAAAACGTTGTCGCGTACTGAAAAAGGTCAAGCAAAACTTAATAAAATAACTTCTGTATTTTCCGGAATCCTTAACGGGTTGTTTAAGATATTGGAACCGTTGGCCAACTTTATTTTTGACGTGGTCGTTGAATCATTTGAAGCATTGACCGAAGTTGCCGACAAAGCATTCGCCGCGGTTTCGGCGGGACTTTCTGTTTTAGGATTTGAAGACGCTTCGAATTCTGTAAAAAACTTTACTTCCGAAATAAGAGAATCAACCAAGGCCGCCCAAGAATTAGCCGACGCCGAAGCGAAACTTGCAGAAACACAACGGGAACAAGAACGAACGCAATTAAGATTTCAACGTCAAGCGGAAAAACTTCGACAAATAAGGGACGACGAATCCTTGTCGATTGAAAAACGTAAAAAAGCCAACGAAGAATTGGGCGACGTGTTAAGTCAGCAACAACAAGAAGAACTTCTTCTTGCGAACCAGGCTTTGAAGGTTGCAAACTTGCGTATTAAAGCCGAAGGCGAAAGCTCAATTGCATTAGACGAACGCGCCGAAGCCTTAACCAAAATAGAAGAAATTGAAGAACGTATTGAAGGCCAACGATCTGAACAATTAACGAACTTAAATTCTTTAAGACGCGAACAAGAACAACAAGAACAAGAACAAGCCGCCGCACGACTTGCAAGGCAAAACGAAGCATTTGAAGCCAGGCAACAACAACAACAAGAAGAACTTGAACTTTTTATTGCACAATCGGAAGTTAAGAACCAAACCTTGCAACAAGAACTTGCAACGGCGAAGGAAATATCAAACCGTAAAAAAGCAATACTACAAGCCGAACTTGAAGCCGGTAAAATAAGCGAATTAGCATATCAAGCCGAACTTCTTAATATTAAAAAGGAATTCGCCGACAAACAATCGGGAGTTGCGGTACAAGTTGCTGAACGTGAATTTGAGCGTCAACAACAAAACATTGAACGCGAGGTTGTAAATACACGCGAGAAAAACAACCGTTTGACCGCCGTGGAACGCGAGTTTCAGCTTCAAAGATTACAAGCGGGCGAAATATCCGAACAAGAATATAACGAGGCTATAAACGCAATAAACGAAGAAAATCGAATTGCAAACAAAGAAGCCGAAGCGGAACGACAAGCGATAAACCGAGAAAATCGAATTGCTTCAATGCAAATGGATTTTCAACAAGAATTTCTTGTCAAGCAACAACAACTTGAACGCGAACGTCAGCTTGAAATTGCAAACGCCGACAAAACAGGCGCCGACAAAACGGCAATTAATAAAAAGTATAATAAATTCCAAGCCGACCTTGACGGGCAATTACAAGCGCAAAAAGTTGATATTGCAAAAGCGGGTTTAAATGCTTTATCACAAATAGTTGAAAAACAATCCGCCGCGGGCAAAGCCGTCGCAATCGCTCAAAGTTTAATTAATACACAACAAGGAGTGACGGCCGCCCTTGCATCAGCACCACCGCCTTTTAACTTTGTATTAGCCGGATTAACCGCCGCGGCCGGAGCCAAAGCGATTGCCGATATAGTAAGTACAAAACCGCCTTCCGTTCCCAAAGCGGCCCGCGGAATGTCAATCGGCGGTCGTCCACATTCCCAAGGGGGAACAATGATTGAAGCGGAACGTGGCGAAGCAATCGTAAATAAAAAAGCCATGGCGTCCCCATTGGGGGGCGTTGTTTCGGCAATTAATCAAAGCTTTGGCGGCGTTCCTTTAGCGTCAAGGGGTTCAAATGGCAGTTCGTTTGGTTCTTCTTCCAAACTTGAAAACAGTCTAATTAATTACAATCAATTAGGCAAAACGTTTGAAAGCGCCGTTCGTAAAATACCGCCAAATCAATTGGCGCTTACTGAATTTAAAAAGGCCGACGAAGACTTCGTTGAAATTCAAGAACGCGCGACAATATGAAGCAATTTTTTAAAGGTTGGGCCAATTTCTTTTTAGGATTAGAAACCGAAGAAGCGAAGCGCAAATCTAAAATTTGCATAAAATGCAAGCATATTAAAAAAGGTAAAATCGAAATATTGAAGGATAACCAAATAGAAGAAATAAACGGCGCTTATTGCAACCTTTGCAAGTGTCCCTTAATTGCTAAACTTAGATCAAATGACAAATGCCCCGAAGGAAAATTTTAAACTAGCTGACAAGTTGTTGAGCCTTGAAGAACAAGGACTATTAAAAGAACTTTTTGATCTTGGAGTTGTTTCGCTTGTTTGGTATGATTATTTGCAAATGTGGAAATTGTATCAACACTATATAGACAAAGAAGTTTCAAAGATGCAAACCTATGTCAACATTTCAATTGAATTCAATTGTTCAGAAGACAAGGTTCAAAAGGTCATTTATAAATTACGTCAAAAAATTAATTCGTAAAATCTTATAATAATAAAATATTAATATAAATATTTAATTTGCACAATATGGAAGCAATTATTTACATTGAAGGGGAAATCGGTGTTGACGTACAAATGACAGACATCATTCAACAAATGAAAGCATTTCCGGACCCTTCCAAAATGATAATAAATATAAATTCCGTCGGTGGATATGTAAGTCACTCCGACGAAATCTTTGACTATCTTAATTCGTTTGACATTCCAAAAAAAACAATTGCAAGAAACTTTTGCGCATCCGCCGCTACCAAATTAATGTTGTTAGGCGACGAACGCGAGGTTGAAAAAGGGACTCAATTCATGATTCACAATCCATTTGCGGGACCCGAAGGCGACGCGGATTATCTAAAGGAATTTTCAATTGAATTAAAGAAAGTTGAAAACGCTTTTGTTTCTTTTTATTCTGAAAAACTCAACCAACCAAAAATTGCAATCGCCCCATTAATGGCCCGCGAAACATTTTTGACAGAAAAAGAACTTTTGACGCTTGGTTTTGCAACCGCAATAATTGAAAAAAGCGGAACCAATAAAAACGACGCAAACTTAAAGGCCGTCGCAAAACTTGACTTAAAATTAAATAACCCTAATAACCCCAAATTTATGAAACTAGACCAAAAAAGCAAAAAAGGATTGCTTGATCGAATTACAGACGTTTTGAATTCGTTTTCCACAAAGGCAATGTTGGAATTAAGCGACGCCGACGGCAACGTCTTAATGTTCCCGGAATTAGACCCGGAACAAACGCCTAGTGAAGGCGACAAAGTACAAGCCGAAGACGGTTCATATACCGTTGGAAATCAAGTCATGACCGTTGAAGACGGCGTTGTTGTTTCAGTTGAAGAAATAAGCGACGAAGGCGACGAAGACTTGGAACAAATGAAAAAGGACCTTGACGAAATGTCACAAAAGTACGAAACGGAAAAGGCAATGAATGAAGAAAAGGAAACTAAGCTTAAGGAGCAAATGAAACTGACTGCAAAGGCTAAAAAGGAAATTGAAGAAATAAAAAACCTTGTTTCCGATTTTGAAATTCCAAATAAAAACCCTTCAAAACCAAAGACAGACGAAGGCGGCCGAAAGTCGGCATTCCCAACACACAAAAAAGGAAGTATTAAAAACCAATTAAGAAAATAAATCTATTATGGCAGGATCACAATTAAATTTCGCAGGCTTTGAGTTCAATCAAGAAGAACTTAAACAACTATCCGAAGTAATCGGCGAAATGGTGTTTTCAATGCGAGCATTGACTGACAACCATGAAGTTGAAGAAGGCATTCTTTACAACAAACAAATAGTATTTAGTGGACGTTTAGGAATGTTCACGAAGGCAATGAAAGCCGATTGTACAACCAACGAAGCGCAAGCGCTAAACCTTAGCGAAAAGACTTGGACCCCAGGTCGCTTTGAAGGTCGACTTGTTCATTGTTCGCCGGCGGTCAACGAACAAAATAAATTGATTAATCAGTTTTCAAGAATGAATCCAGATTTTTACAATGTAATTGACAACTATCCCGCTTTAGCGCAATTCTTGATTACGGCGGCCGTTGGCGCGTTACAAGAAGAAATCCCATGGAAAGCATGGTTCTCAGATGTCACTGCGGACAATGTTTCGGGGGGCGGAATATTCACAAACGGTTTTGATACTGACTTAATTAATGTTATCAACGGACTTTGGACACAAATTGAAACCGATATTCCAGACACAGCGTCGCAATATGTTGAGATTGCAAAGAACGCAGGGGCGTCTTATGCAGATCAAGAACTAGAGGCAAATGAAGGATTAAATATCCTTCGCTCAATGTATAAAAAAGCCGATTCCCGTTTATTGTCTTTACAGGGTAAACGTCTTATGGTTACACGTACAATCTACGACAACCTTTTGACCACCTATGAAGAGAAAGAAAGTAACGGCGGATTGTTAACGAGATTAGAAAACGGTGGGGAGTTACTATTCCGCGGGATTCCAGTTGTTAACATGATGAACGAGTGGGACCAGTTTATCAATTCTTATTTGGATAACGGTACAACCTACCATTTACCAAACAGGGCTTTGTTAACTGTTCCTTCAAACATTCCTTTAGGGACTGTAAATGTTGGAGACTTTGACTATTTGGATGCTTTTTATGACAAGAAGTCAAAAACGAACAACATCGACGCTGCTTATAACATGGACGCAAAATTCCTTGAATCTTATTTGGCAGTTGCCGCATATTAATTTTAAAACCTTAGAAAACCATGAGTTGTATTAAGAAAATATCGGCGGATTTGCTATTTGATTGTGCAAACCCGCCGTCCCAAGGGATTGAGACAAACGCGTTGATTGTAAATTCGGAAGACATTGATCGAACTGCGTCAACCGTTGACGCCGACGGAAAAATAAACGTTGTATTGAAAGAAGAAACCGAAGGTTTTTTGATTCAAGGAATTAAACAAATTAATTCATTTAATTATGAATTAGAAGTAAATGACGATTCTTTGAATAAGGTCATTCATCGATATGTAGGAAGGATTTACAATTTAACGCCAACGGCTAAAGATCAAATCAACGCTTTTATTGACGGCGCAAATGTTGTTGTAATCGTTCAGAATAAAGCAAAAGGAATTGACAACCTTGACGCGTTTGAAGTTTTAGGTTATGAAAACGGCCTTGAAATTAGCGAGGGAACCAAGAATTCTCAAGAAAATGACGGCGCCTTTACTTTGACATTGGCTTCAAATCCTTTATCGCTTGAACCAAGGGTTCCTTTGACGTATCTTGACACCGATTACGACACGACGTTAACGGCTTTTGAAAACAAGTTGTCAACCGTTACACCGTAATAAATGACCCATGATTGGCAACAATATACACCCGAGCAAGTCCGTACCGAAAAAATAGACGGTTCGAGACTTGTTTTGGCTTTTGCCAAAGATTACAAAAACTATTTTAATCAAGAATTGACTTGCATAAATTGTGAAAGCAGTTTTAAAAATGAATTCTTAAAATACATTCGTACAATGAGTAAAGAAGCAAAAAACGATTATGAATTAAAGCCAAAATACAACGGTTTGCCGTTAGGCTTTGGTCTTCGTGGCCGTGTTTATAACGGTAAAATCACAAAAAAACAAGCCGACCACCTATTGAAAAACCACCAAAAAGGCGAAGACTTGTTCAAAGTTCTTCCAGAAGACAGTTCAGTTGAAATGTCAAAAAAAGAAGTTGTCGCCCTATTGACTGAAAAAGGAATCGACTTTGACCCAAAAGCAAAAAAAGACGACCTTTTGAAGATTTTAAATAAGTAGATTCTTAATTTTAAACTATTAAGGGGTAAACATTTATACAAGTGTTTGCCCTTTTTTTGTAAATTTACAATATGAAACAAGATCGTAATAAAATAAGGGGGTTTGGACGCGGCAAAGAGCGCGTTATTTACGCCCCGTATATTGACACCCCGAAGAAGGTCGAACCTCTTAACTGGTTAGCTTCATGTATTGCCAACGGCGAAGAAAACAACTATTCGGAAAAAATTGAAAACTTGATCGAACATTCGATTAACAGTTCTTCGACTTCAAATTTATTTAAACGGTTTTTGATTGGTCAGGGGGCCCCGGATTTGACTGAAAAAAAAGCAAACAAAGATCAAAACTTTAATGAGTTAATTGAAGACATTGCCGAAGAATACAAAGACCACCGGGGTTTTTATGTTCTTGTTAAATACAACGCTTTGGGCCAACGCAAGCAATTTAAATCGTTGCCGTTTACGAGCGTTCGAATAAAGGACGTAGATTCATTAGGCAACCCGACAATGTTTGTTATTTCCTCTAATTGGCAAGAATACCTTGACGAATACAAAGAAGAAAAGGACGCCGCAAGCAAATACCAATATCATGTATTTAATCCCAACATAGAAGTTGTAAAAGAACAAATAAAAAAGGCGGGCGACGTTAAGAAATACAAAGGGCAAATCTTTTATTTCAACGGTTCAAAACGCAAATATCGATACCCCTTAGCGTTTATTCATTCAGTAATGAACGACGCTGATTCCGATTTTCGAATTCAGCTTCATAGAAACAAAAGAATTCGCGGCGGATTTTTAAACAAAAAAATAATTATTACACCGCCGGAAATGCCGGCTTATTTAAACTTTCCGGACGACCAATTGGACCCCACGACGTTAGCCGAAAAAAGGGAATGGAGTAAAAAAGACAATATTGCGTCACAATTAAAGGATTTCTTAGGAGCCGAAAACAATGAAGGATTTCTTCATTTATGTATGGAATTTGAACAAGATGACATTGACAAATTAATCAAAGTTATTGACGTTGAAAGCGTTTCGGAAGACGGAATATTTGAGAAAAACGAAAAAACAATAAAAGACAATATTCGCGCGGCTTACTTTAATCCGCCGCCAATTTTATTGGATTCGGACAATTCATTCTTCGGGTCAAGCGGTGAAGCTATGCGCGAAGCAATGGAATTTTACGAAAAAAACGTCAATCATGAGAAAGCCAAATTAAAACAAGCTTTGAAAAACTGTTTTGACTTTGAAGTAAAATTTGTTTCTTTATTGGAAGAAGATTCGACCGAAGGAGAACCACAAAAAACTGAAGAAAATGACTAGAATCATAACATTGCAAGAAGTCCAAGGGGTTAAGCCTTTGAGCGCGCACGTAAAGGATAAATTCTTTAATCAATTTATCGAAGACGCGCAAATCAGTTTATTAAAACCTTTAATTGGTCCGGAACTTTACAACGCAATAATTAAAGAACCTAGCGACTATACAGAATTATTGGAAGGCGGATTTTATGATGACGACAAAAGAAGTCATTCGGGACTCAAACGCGTTTTAATTGAATTTACATACACGCTTTATATGTTTGAAAGCGCCGACGTTTCGACACCTTTTGGAATGATTGTCAAAGATTTTAAAGACGGTCAAAAAATTGATCGACAACGCGAAAAAGAATTGAAGACTAAGCGTCAACAAATCGCAAGCCAATATTGGCACGAAGTCCAACACTTCATTTTTTTTACAGAAGAATTGCGGGTAATGTTTAGAGGTTCGCCCGAAGCAAACCAGACTTACAAATCACAAACTATAAAACGCGATCAATGGCTATAATTGCGACATTTTCAGACGTAAATACAAACAAATTCAACGTCAACGGTTACGAAGTATTCAAAATTTTTAACGTTCGCAAGGTTGGAACCTCAACAATTGACGTTGTCAATGTTTACGATAATAGACAAACTTTACTCACAAATATAAGATTTGACGAAGTTGAGGTTGACGGGGTTGTTTATACAAATATTGAAGACACAATCACAAACCTAACCGCCTTAACTTATAGACCCGCAACTTTGGGGAATGCAAGTCAGGCGCAAATAGACGACATTCAAAATGTCATTGATAATTTACCGACAACCTACGCGGACATAAATCACGATCACCAAGGACTATATTTAACTGAACAAGAAATTCGCAACCTTGGATTGGGCGGGGGCGGGTCTACAATAGTAAGTGGAATCGTTCAGCAAAATAAGATCAAGTTTTTTGACGCGCAAGAACAACTTGTTTTTGAAATTGACTCGCGGATTTTTCAAGCGCAAGCAAACTCGTTTTCATACAACGAAACAACGGGACGTTTACGCTTAATTAACACCTTTAACGAAGAACTATCAAGCGCAACAATAAGAGCGAAGACAATCGGTTTTGATAGCTTTATTTATTACGAAGGGATTTCCAACGACTTGTCAAATTTAAGTGTCTCGGAAGGTTTCCAAATGATACAAACGGTTGACGGTTCCTTCTACTTTATAGACGTGAACACTGGGACAAATTTTTCAAACGACTTTCGGTTAATATTTGTTAATAGTGGATTTACTATTGATTTGACGTCCCCAGATATTACAACAAACGATTTTGAAGCCTATGAAATAACAGGCATAATTTCTGAAAATTATCTTGTTGGTGAATCATTTATTTTTACTTTTTTTCGAAAGCAAAAGCCAATTACGTGGCGCGGGAATTGGGACAATACTACAGACTTTGAAATAAACGATGTTGTTTTGATTAATTCCGCTTTATACATTGCAGTAGTTAACAACACTAATTCAGAACCGCCAAGCGGGAATTGGGAATTATTCGTTCCAGCCGGTCCACAAGGCGACGACGGAAACGGGATTGTTGACGTTGTTGACAACCTCGACGGAACCTTTACATTTAATTTTACAGACGAAACAAGCTTCACAACTTCCGATTTAACGGGACCACAAGGAGAAACAGGACCTGCAGGCGAAGATCTTACAGCAAGAACCAACAAAACAGTTACAGCATCTAGTTACATTCTATTAGCTACCGATGTAGATAAGTTCTTAATATTCTCTAATGCGTGTACGGTTGTAGTACCTAACGGACTAGCTGCTAACTTAGAATTTCAAGGCAAGCAAGGAGGCACAGGACAAATAACTTTTTCAGCAGAATCAGGTGGAACTCTTAATGTGCCTTCAGTATTTCTAGCGGAAACCGCAGAACAACATTGTTTCTTTGGAATACGAACCGATGGAGGCGATGTAAGCACAATCTTAGGAACTTTAAAACTCGCATAATATGAACATGGGAATAATAGCAGGAAGTAGATTGAGGGCGTCATTAGAGCCTAGTATAAATTTATTTGGAAGTATTTCAGGGTTTGATAAATATTTGGGCGGAGTTCTAGCTCCAAACGGAAAGATATATGCAATACCTTTTAGCGCAACACAAATTTTAGAAATAGACCCTTCAAATAATACTACAACTTTATTTGGAAGTATTTCAGGTGGTGGTAAATATGGAGGCGGAGTTCTAGCTCCAAACGGGAAGATATATGCAATACCTATTGACGCAACAAATATTTTAGAAATAGACCCTTCAAATAATACTATAACTTTATTTGGAAGTATTTCAGGTAGTAATAAATATAGAGGTGGAGTTCTAGCTCCAAACGGAAAGATATATGCAATACCTTTTGACGCAACACAAATTTTAGAAATAGACCCTTCAAATAATACTACAACTTTATTTGGAAGTATTTCAGGTGGTGGTAAATATGGAGGCGGAGTTCTAGCTCCAAACGGGAAGATATATGCAATACCTCAAAATGCAACACAAATTTTAGAAATAGACCCTTCAAATAATACTACAACTTTATTTGGAAGTATTTCAGGTAGTGGTAAATATAGAGGTGGAGTTCTAGCTCCAAACGGGAAGATATATGCAATACCTCAAAATGCAACACAAATTTTAGAAATAGACCCTTCAAATAATACTACAACTTTATTTGGAAGTATTTCAGGTAGTAATAAATATTTGGGCGGAGTTCTAGCTCCAAACGGAAAGATATATGCAATACCTTTTGACGCAACACAAATTTTAGAAATAGACCCTTCAAATAATACTACAACTTTATTTGGAAGTATTTCAGGTAGTAATAAATATTTGGGCGGAGTTCTAGCTCCAAACGGAAAAATATATGCAATACCTTTTGACGCAACACAAATTTTAGAAATATTAAATGTTAATACTCCTAACGTTATAGGTAGTGATGCAAACATTCCTGCATCTCTTTCAAACCTTGCATCATCAAATTATAATAAATTTTATAACAAATTATAAATATGAAACTTACAACAATTACAAATATTACTAACGAGCAATGGAAGCAACAAGCAGAAAGATTTTCTAGCATTGCAGATGCAGTCAACTCATTAACTTTTCCCAAAAAAGACGTTAACGAAATGCCTGCAACTATAGAAATGACTGTAGTACAACCGCTATCACAAGGGTTTAAGGGTCGAGTTAAATACACACAGCAATTTAAAAAGCTTATTGAAACGCAAAGCGAAATCTTTGACGAAGATGGAAACCCTACAGGGGAATTTGAAACGATTGAAACTGCTATAATTAAAAAACACGTGGTTGTCGATTATTACGAAACCATTCCTAGAGACATGGCTAACGTAATGTTTGGTCAGCTTTTGGGTAGCGTTCCAAGTGAAATTACCGACTACCTAGACATACAAGATTGGTGCATTGAGCAAGCCTTTATTCAGCAAGTTGTTTCAAGAGATACATTTGGAGGATTACGAGCTTCCGATTATACATTAAGCAAATGAAACTATTCATAATCTTATTATTTCCACTTTTATCTTTCGGACAAGGTATAAGCATTAACATTTCACAAGATGCAAGGCTTGCTCTTGTAGGAGACGAAAGAGGCAATGAAGCATTTACTACTAATGTCAATGTAGGCGCAGAATTTAGAGGATGGCAAAAAGGAAGTTCTTATTTTTTGATGCGACCTGAAATAGAATATGCAGATCTTAAGGGCGGCGAGCTGTATAGAATGACAGCAAACTTTGGTTACACCTTCAATAAATGGGTTAAGGCTGTAGATTTCACCGTCACAGTTGGAGGGGGTATGCTTATAAGACATGAGTTGTCAGGCTTACACACACAAGCCAATCTGCAAACCACTTGGTATTTTACTGATGGTATTGGATTATTTCTTGACTCGGAATTTGTACAAAGGCGAGATTTGCCTAATAAATTCATTGGATATTCTGGAAAAATAGGAATAAAAATAATATTAAAATGATCACACTTAACACAATAAAATACTTACAAAAAGAATATAGCATAATCTCAAAGACAAAAGTAAGGGGAAACAATTCGAGACCGCAATACCGACTAGATGTTGAGCTTGATGTTATGTTAAGCAATGGAGATAAGATATTTATCCCCAAAGGTTTTACATGGGATTTATCGAGTGTACCACGGTTGTTTTGGTGGGTGTTTGCACCAGATGGTGATTTTGAATTAGCTTATC
>Ga0306910_1000701_pt1 | contig 14035 bp, 18 predicted proteins | sample AntRauMFilla2698_FD_190438 | JGI IMG/M metagenome (GOLD analysis project Ga0306910, IMG submission 190438) | Saline lake microbial communities from Rauer Islands, Antarctica - Metagenome Filla 2 #698 (v2) (version 2) | ecosystem: Environmental > Aquatic > Non-marine Saline and Alkaline > Saline ... | reverse complement strand
ATCGTAATTTTATTTATGACTAAGTTTCTCAAATTTCTCAAGACTCTGAAAGAGCGTGGATACGCTACAGATGTCGAGAAAGCTAAAGCGGCTGAGATGTTCAAATCTCTCGACGCTGACGATCAAACTGAAACGGCTGAACAGGCTGGAGAGGTTGCTGATCTACCGGAAACGGCTGAGGACGCTGAGGCGGCTGTGGCTGAGGATGGTGAAGAAGACGAACAGGTGGAAAAAGGTATCAAGGCGCTATTTGCTCGAGAGGGTAAGCGTATTGAGAAAGGTCTAAAGTCAGACCTTAAAACTTACATGGATGAGCAAAAGGAGCTCATGCAATCTAAGGCTGGAGCTTACCATCCAGACGTACAGGCTAAGCGAAAAGAAATTAACGCTACCTTGCGTAAGACTGTTAGCGCTATCGTTTCTAACGACACAGCGGCTATCAAGGAAATGACAACCGACGACACTGGATCTCCGTATAGTGGTTACACTATCGACTCAGAACTGTCAGCGGAAATCCGTCACCTTATGACGGAGTATGGTGTTGCTCGTCGAGAGATGGAGACCGTGCAATTGTCTAAGGGCTCATACAAAGCTAACGATCTGGTAACGGACGTAACTGTGTACTGGGTGGACGAGGGAGCTGTCGTTAACTCGACTCAAGCTGTACTCGGTCAAGAAACGCTCACTCTTAAGAAATTGGGAGCTATCGTTACTATGACTAGCGAACTACTTGAGGACACTGAAATCGACCTAGTATCGTTTATGGCGTCTCGAGTTGCTGAGGGATTTGCTCTCGCTGAGGATCAGGCTTTCTTTATTGGCGACGGTACTTCAACATATGGAGACTTTACAGGTCTACTTGAGGCGACTGACGTTAACGAAGTGACTATGGCTGGTACAACTTTCGCGTCTCTCGATGCGGATGACTTGCTGGATATGCAGGATGCAACTCCAGCCGGTGCAATGGCTAACGCTAAGTACTACTACAACCGGACTATCAAGTCTGTAATCCGTAAGTTGAAAGCAACTGACGGGACGTACATTTACCAGGCTCCGTCTCAGACTGGCCCGGCGACTGTATGGGGATCTCCAGAGGTATTGGTCGAGGCTATGCCAGCTATCGGTGATACCGCTGTCGATACATCGTTTGTATTGTTTGGTGATCTGCGAAAGGCTTGTATCTTTGGTTACAAGGGTGCGATCAAGGTAAAGCGTTTCGACGCTGGAGAGGTGCGTAATGTTGCGGATAGCGCTGATATCAACTTGCTTACAACTGATCGAGAGGCGATCCGATGGACGCAACGTATCGGTTATATCCGTATCGTGCCGACTGCGGTCACACGTTTGACAACTGCGGCGTCTTAAGTTTAAGACTCTAAAGTAAAGAACTAACTCCGGGGATGGGATCCCGGGGTTTTTCTTTTGTCTGTGTGATATCATATAGACATTATGATTTTTCAAGAGAGACAAGTCGAGGCCGGATGGGAGTATAAAATAAATGACGTATTTGGTGTTATTGATTTTAGCTCTGATACGCAAATCCCCGTCGACGTCCTGGATGATATGGTATTATTATTACTAAGACAGAACTTATCAGCTCTCACGGTAAAAGGTGAGGTCAAGCATGATCAAGGGATAGTCCGGTATACGTTCACTAAGGAGCCACAATGGGGAGATGTCTCTCCAGAGGAGGAGATCGAGTGGAATGATCCAGAGGATGCAGATATATGCGAAAATACAACTACATCGACAAAAGAAACGGAGAGCGAGTTTACTCCGATCTCCCGTTACGTCCGTCGTATTTTCAAAAAGTTACGGAGATCCGCGGAGGTACTCCGGAGCATATGGAAAAATCCCCAGGAATAATCCGCGAAAAGATGGAGATTAAAAAAACTCTCCCAGCTAAAAAACCTAAGAGAATCCGGGACCGGACTAAAACTAAAGAGACTGTCTCCCCGTTATTAAAAGATATTACTAAATTATAAATATATGGCTACATTCATTTTTACACTACAAGGATCAACTCCGACGGTAATCGGAGCGACTGATCGTTTACAATTCGCCGGAGCTGGAGGTTTCGACTCTAAGGTTACGGTCGGAGAGTATAACGATAGCGTCCACGTAAAATCTAGTGCTGACGCTGACGACTCAAGTGGTAACACTCCAGAAAATAACAAGTTTGTTTCCGCGGCTGGAGGGACTGGAGGTGACTCTCAAGCTGACTGGGGAGACGGTACTGAGGACATCGATGCAATTACCGATGCTGAGTGTTCACTCAAAATCAATTTTGCTGACGCCTCGTCAGTAGCTATCACTGACGCGATATTTTACGCTTACGATGGAACAACCACGACGGCTGTCCCGACCGGTGTAACTTTCCAGTGTGCAGAATCTGGAGATACTAACTTTACAAATGCTGAGGGATCAGCGGCGGCTCTGACACTTGCTGATAGCGCGGCGGCGACATCTCACGATTATTACATCTTGGTCTCAGCGAGTCCGGAGAGTGTAGGATTGAAATCAGCGTTTGCTCTCCGAGTCGAGCTCACTTACTCTTAAACACTAATTAAAAAACGAGGCTCTCTTGAGACTCATATACGCTTATGCAAAAGGTACGCTGGATTACATCTCTCAATAACGGGGAGACTCTATACGAGGAGCGAGGTAACTTTAAAACTATTAAAGGCGAGCTGTCTCCGTGGCAACGCCTTTTAGTGTATATACAGGATAACTCTCTGGAGATTACATCGATCGCTCTTACCTACGACGAGAGGACTCGTTTTAATTTACCGAGTGCTGGCAAGAGTCCTAAGTTTCACGCTTTCAGTCTGGCCGCCAAGCCGGTGAGTTTCCTTTTCTTTAGGAAACTTGGTGGGAATGTGATCGACGGTCAGATCGATCGAGAGACCGCTGATCATTTTGCTGTAATAGAGGCGACGTATGAGGACGGTAATAAGATCCAGTTATGGGTCGACGAGGCAAATGGAAATTGCTGGACCTTAATAATTAAATAGTATGGCTTTTACTCCAGAAGAATTAGAAATCCAGAGAGAGATCTCACTCGATCATTTGACTGATCGGGCTGAGTATTTAAAAACAAATCCACGGGAGGCTCCAAAGAGTGTCCGAGACAATGCAAAGCTGGCTCCGGGTCAACTAAAGGCTAAGCATTTACTTGAGTACGGACGGCCACTCCAAAGCTACAGAGAAAAGATTATCAAACTATAAAAGTAACAAAATACTATGGACACAAAAATAAGGACAATTGTAAAGACACTCAGTTACCGGTTTTTCGTTATGCTCTCACTCATCGTGACTGGTTTGCTATTTGCCAAAGACGTCACATGGATCACTAAATTTGTAATTTTTAGCTGGACAATCGGGCTGGCTATGTTCTTAATCCATGAGAGATTATGGGTAGCAACAAAGTTTTTAAAAAACGGGGTCAAAGATACTAAGGCTAGAAGTATTTTAAAAACTATTACCTGGAGACTTACGTCGCTCGTAGCAATGTTTTTAATTACTACTTTTGTTATGGGCGCAACCGCCAGCGAGGGAGCTGTATACGCGCTGGTGAGTAATGCTTTCTTTGTTTTTATTCATTACTTTCACGAACGAGCCTGGAATAAAGTTAACTGGCAACGATAACCATGATACAAGAAACTAGTTTAAATACAGAGGTATATACTCAGTACAATGTCGATCCATTTAAGCAATGCGCTCTGGAAAAGACTTTGTGTGAAAGTGGGAGACCTTTCTTTTTATGTTCGACTCTTGGTGAGGCTGTAATAGCTGGACTCGACATCGATTACTCCAGCCACTACATCGAGGGCAATGATCTCGAGATACCGTTTGTCAGATATATGGGTACAGGCGGTCCGGTGTATGTCTCTCAAGAGGGTATCTTTAAAATGAGTGGAGTTGTGCCAAAGGGATCGGTTGATAATACATCTTTATGTAATTTCTTAATCAAGGTTATGGCCCGTCTCGGTGTGACAGGAACGCATGTCGAGGGTACAAATGACGTCCTGGTTAATGGCAAAAAGCTCAGTGGAGTAACGTGTGGGACGGGAGTCGGAAACGGTCTGGAGTTTGTCGGTATGTTTATTTCTTTGCATGTGGATTTTGATCGGGCTGACAAATCTATGAGGCTGACAAAGCACGACGGAGATCTCCGTAAAAGGGCTGGATCACTTAAAGAGGCGGCTCCGGACGTGACAGTCGAGCAAATTTATAGCGCTGTTATAGCAGAGTTATCAAGCTCAAATTTCAGCATTACCGAGATTGAGCAGATAAATCAAACGATCCAGGATGACGTCGAGCGTAACGAGTCCCGGATATTCAGAAACGACTCATTTATAAAAAACGGATATGTCGATACTTAAAAAACCTTTTACACAAATAAACGCAACCACAAAACAGCTTGATGTCAATAAGGACATTAAGATTAAGATCGGTGACGAAAAACAGTCCGAGTTTTTTCCGAGGGCTAAGATAGAGAAGTGGGATAATGAAGTAAACTTTTCTATAGGGATAAAAGAATTGCCGGAGGCGACTGACGTAGTCGAAGATAAAGACGGTGTCATCTCATGGAAACGAGGTGATAAAAAAGTACGTTTCTATGAAAAGGATCGATTTATGCCAGAGCAAGTCTCAGAGCTTGATCGTTTATTTAAGCAAATACATGAGCCGGAGAGTGGTGAGATGTTTGAGATGGATATTGTATTTGATACAAAACCAGCCTCCAACGTGGTCGATTTTTCGATCGAGACAAAAGGACTCGACTTTTTATATCAAGGGGAATTGACAGAGGGAGAAAAATCTAAAGGCTACCGCCGGCCGGAGAATATACTGGGATCGTATGCGGTATATCATAAGGATCGAGCTAAAGCGAAAAGAAACGCTGGCAAGTATGAGATAGGAAAGGCTTTCCATATTTATCGTCCGTATGCTACAGATGCTAACGGCGATCGTGTTTGGTGTGAAATAAATATTGATACAGAAAATAACGAGGCCAAAGTCACAGTCCCACAGGATTTTATTGATAACGCCGCGTATCCAATTGTAGTCGATCCGACTTTCGGTTATACATCGATCGGAGCCTCAAGTGTACAGATAGGAGGTAACTCGGTTGGTAATAGGATCGGATTTTTGGAGAATCTCCCGGAGGATGGGGATGTCGAGTCGGTCACAGTTTATCTGTCTGCTAGCGCGTCATACACAACCAGAGCCGCGTACATATATGGAGGATCAGCCGGGTCGGTAGGATCGTTACTAGCAACGACTAACACAGCCACAGTCGCAACGGCGGCGGCCTGGAATACGTTTACGTTTGCGACGGCTTACTCTGCTACGTCTGGAGATTTTTGGTTACAGAGTCCTTTCTCTGGGGATAACGGGAAATCAGCTCCCCGGCTGACTATTTATTACGATACAGGTGGAGCCACAAATGAGGGCGCTCAGTATGCTAGTGACGCCGGTTATACATACAATACAAACATATACTCTATATATGCAACGTATTCAGTCGCGTCGACTGATATTGAGGCTGAGCGTGATGCTGAGGTCTTTGGTGGATCTGAGGACGGCCGGTTATTTGGATGCGAGGATTTAGAGGGTGAGACACTCCCGGCCAGTTTTGACTCCGTAGCTGTTCGGTTTGGGTCCGGTACGGTCACTCTCGACACTACCGGGAAAGTAAATGGAGACGACTCGATTGAGTTTGTTAACACAGCAGAGGCCGGGATCGATGCACGGTTTAATGCCGGACAGGATTACGACGAGATATGGGTTAAAGTGAGTGGATTTTTTCCGACTGGTTTCGCTTTCGGAGTGAGTGGATACTCGGGTTTCATAAATATTCTTAATTCAGCGTTGAGCATATCGGCGATGAATTTCAATATTGAGGATTATGGAACTATTCGCCTCACGGCAAATAACGGATCTCTCGGATATACGAACACAGCTATCGACTTGCCAGTCAACCAAGTTTTTTCTCTCCAAGTGCGGATATTACAAGCCGGACCGTCTGGTCGGTTGCAAATATGGCTCGATAACGATGTCGAGGGATCTCCGGATTATGATAGTGGGGTCGTTAATCTTGGGAGTTATGATCAAAGGATTTTCCAGTTTGGTAAAACATACGTCCCGGAGGCGGTCGACGAGTATTACCTCGATGATGTTTGTGTCGATAACGCCTTTATCGAGGCTCCAGCGGCTAGTACAGACGTAAATGATGAGCGTGATGCGGAAGTATCCGGAATTGATACGGCAACGGCTGAGCGAGACGCTGAGGTTACTGGTACTGATACGACTGAGGCTGAGCGAGACGCTGAGGTGTCTGGAGTCAATACTAGTACCGCTGAGCGTGACGCTGAGGTGTCTGGAGTTGACGCCTCTAACGCTGAGCGAGACGCTGAGATATTCGGCTCTCTAGGAGCAGACTCGGAGCGTGATGCGGAAGTGACTGGAGAGGATACGGCTACCGCTGAACGTGATGCGGAAGTGTCCGGATCAGATACGGCTACCGCTGAGCGTGATGCTGAGATCGATGGATCACTGGGAGCAAATGCTAGTCGAGACGCTGAGGTTACTGGTACTGATACGGCTACCGCTGAGCGTGATGCGGAAGTGACTGGAGAGGATACGGCTACCACTGAGCGAGACGCTGAGGTTACTGGTACTGATACGACTGAGGCTGAGCGAGACGCTGAGGTCACTGGATCAGATACGGCAACGGATGAGCGAGACGCTGAGGTTACGGGATCTCTCAGATCTAATGACGAGAGAGACGCTGAGGTCACTGGATCTGATAGTGCTACCGCTGAGCGAGACGCTGAGGTTACTGGTACTGATACGACTGAGGCTGAGCGAGACGCTGAGGTTACTGGATCAGATACGGCAACGGATGAGCGAGACGCTGAGGTTACGGGATCTCTCAGATCTAATGACGAGAGAGACGCTGAGGTCACTGGATCTGATAGTGCTACCGCTGAGCGAGACGCTGAGGTTTATGGATCCGTTACCTCCACAGCTAATCGAGATGCTGAAATCTCCGGAGACGGAGGTGAGGCTGACGAGCGTAGCGCTGAGGTTACTGGAGTTGATACGACTGAGGCTGAGCGTGATGCTGAGATCGAGGGAGCTCTTGGAGCAAACGCTGAGCGAGATGCTGAGGTCACGGGATCACTGGGAGCAAACGCTGAGCGAGATGCTGAGATCGATGGATCTGATACCGCTACCGCTGAGCGAGACAGTGAGGTGTCTGGAGTTGATACGACTGAGGCTGAGCGTGATGCAGAAATAAGCGGATCTGTTGACGTAACAACTGAGCGAGACGCTGAGATCGATGGATCAGATACGGCGACCGCTGAGCGTGATGCAGAGATATCCGGAGTGTTTGTCAGTAATGACGAGCGTGACGCTGAGATCGATGGAGCTCTCGTCGCTAGTGCTGAGCGAGGAGCTCTTATCTCTGGGGATAGTGGAGATCCTTACTGTCCACTCCCCACTCCGTACACGGCTAAGACATCCCCTTACACTGAGAAAACGGGGATATATGGTCCACTGGAAAAAAGAAATTGTTAACAATGATATAATAAACGACATATGTATACGGCAAATATTCAGCACGCAATGGAGCTTATAAAGGACACTTACGGCGATGACGTCCGAGTCGTCGCAACCGCTAACACAACGGGGATCCATTTATCAGCCGGAGTCGGAGGTTATCTAGCTAAAGTAAACGCTTAATATATGTCAGCAAAAGGATACACAAATGAGGGACAGATCCAAAACTTTGGGCTCGTCGACATCGACGATACTTTTGCGGCTAGTCAGCTCGATGAGTGGATCGAGGCGGCTGAGAATATCATCGACAAGATTACTGGTCGCAATTTTATTGCTGGTCCAGCGACGGCTCGCCTGTTTAGTGGAGACGGATCTAAGGAGTTACTTATCGACGATGCGACAACTATCACACTCGTCGAGGTAGGACTGGACGATTATGGTGGAAACTTTATAACAGTCGGAGCAACCGGGAGCAATCGGTATTTTTCTCATCCAGCTAATCACGTCGCCGACTTAAAGCCAGCGACCAAGCTGACTCTCCGTGATCGATCCTGGACCGCTGGGATCCAAAATCATCGTATTACTGGGACCTGGGGATACTCAGCGGCCGTACCAAAAGATATCCAATTTGCGGCGACTGTGTTCGCTTTCGGGATCATTAACCAGCAACGTCAAAGCGGTCAGAGTATCAAGTCTGAGCGTATCGGTAACTATCAAGTCGCTTATAATAGCGAAAATGGTAAAGATAGTTGGGGAGACTACGAGCGAGCTGTACAGATACTCGACGCTTACAAGCGATATCATCTCTAATTATGTCCACTATTTCTCGATTGTTTACAGAGTCGATAGCCGTGACGCGTATGACGTGGGTCGGAAACTCATCGAGCCAGGGATCGGCTGGATCTTTTTCTGGACACATCCAGCAAGCCCGTCCGGAAACGGCTGAGTCTATCGGAGAGGAGTGGAGTAAAGTTTTCTCTATATGGTGCGCTCTAGGTACTGACGTGACTGAGGGAGATAAACTTGTCGTCGCCGCTGGAGATTATGCCAGCACGTATAACGTCCAGCAAATACAGAAAAACGCTGTCGGGATAAATACTCATCTTGAGCTCGTCGTAACACTTACACAATGATCCTCGAAATAAAACGGATGGCGGTATGTGCCGTTAGTCTTTTAGTCCTCACTCTTATTCTGTCGATACCGTCCGAGACGGTTTATATAAAAGAGTCAGATCCTACTCCTCAAGCTGAGGACGATCCCTCGATACCAACGGCTCCGGAGCCTCAGATACTCGCAACTACTACAACCGCGACAACGACTGAGCCGGAGCCGATTAAAGAATTACCTCAAGGAGTTAACTGTCTCGCTGACTGTCCGTTAATTCAGAACTTAAATAACTTAGTCGAGAAAGTTGTGAGACTTACTTTCCATGATAAGCCGCTGCTAATTGCTATAGCTCGATGCGAGTCGACCTTTAGGCAATGGGATCCAAAGACAGGGGAGCCACTAAGCAATCCAGGGAGCTCAGCGACCGGAGCGATGCAGCTAATGGCGTCATATCATAGAGAGCCGGCGAGTAATCTCGGATGGGATATAGACACTCTCCAGGGGAATCTCGCTTATGGCGAGTACCTTTATGATACTGAGGGCGTTACTCCGTGGGAGGCGTCCCGTTATTGCTGGGAGGGAGCAACGGTGACTCTAAATAAGGATATTTCTGATATCCTGTCGTACTCCCCTACCCTCTCTCCGGTCCTCTAAAACTCTCGAGAGGGGTCTTTTCGAGATATGATGTCGGTGGGGGAGAGGAGTGGTATACTTTTTATATATGGCAAAGAATGAGGTCAAACTAATCGGCTTAAGCGGCTTGCTCGCGGCGATCAAACGTAATCCAACTCGAGTAAAAGCTCGAGCTAGGACGATGATCCAGCGTGGTCTCGCGGTTTATCGGTCCGGAATTATTAACGATCCCTGGAGGATAGGCGGTCGCGGCGGTGGTGCTCCGGTAAGTAACGATCCTCGCTACAGATCAAACAGTAATAAAGGATATCAAAGAGCTCGATCTGGTAATCTCCGGGATACTCATACGACTGAGATCTCTGGACTCCAGGGATGGATCGGTCCAAACACTCAAGCCGCTCCTTATGCGGCGGCCGTACACAATGGAACGAGACGAGGACTCCAAGCTCGACCGTGGCTGGATTACGTCAAGAAAAATAAAGCTGGAGATATCTCACGTCTTTATCGTGGTATGCTTAAACAAATCGGATCAGATTTTGCTAAATAGTTATTTATGTATCAGTTACTCATCGCAAAAATAAAAGCAACTCTCACGGCTACGACTGGAGTCGAGTCTTTCAGTACGGTCCCGGGATCTGAAATCACATCCTATCCCCACGTATTTTTTAAGCCGGATGGTTTCGGTAATGAGTTTTCTAGCGGTCAAGAGAATGAGATGATCTTTAATTTTATAATGATCGTGATGGTCTCCGCTGAGGGAATCGGAGGATCTCCCGGTAAAGCGTTTGACGAGACTCTCCCGTATGTCGTGGATCAGATTATTGCTCAGTTTAATGCTGACTGGGACCAGGGGACTATCGATGGGCATCGAGTCCGGTCTTTAGTCGACTCAGCGAGTGCCTGGGAGTTATCTGAGGAGAGTAAGGGACTTGTCGCCTATGCTCCCCTTTCCTTACAAATTAAAATGCAGGTGGACGTATAGTCTGTGGTATTATTAAGTTACTTTAAAAGAGTTATTATAAATTATTGCTTATGGAAATTATAGGACGAAATATAGAGATCGGGATCGCGACTGAGGCTAGTCGAGGATCCGCTGAGACTACCGCCGACAAGTGGGGTCGTAAGATGTCGGCTACTATTGTCGAAAAAGCGACTCATACAGTCGACGAAACGACTCGAGGAGTACTCGAGGATGGTGAGGGACGTCGAGTCGTACAGCGCTACGTCGAGGGAGATATGGAGGGGATCGCTCATGCGGACTTACTCGGATACCTTTTCGCTAATTTGTACGGTATTGCCGTGGCTACAGAGATCGAAACTGGAGAGGTTTACTCTCACGTCTTTAATCTTAAGCAAACAATCCAGCACCAATCGCTAACTCTTTTCGCTAAAGACGGAGCTGTCCAGCAATCTATTTTCGGTAACGCTATGATCTCTGGACTTGAGATATCAGCAACCATCGACGACTATGTCCGATTTACGGCTGGCTTTATCGCCGCAACCGCCGCGAGTAATGCTGATACTCCTAGTTACGATACTGAGTACGACTGGATCGCTCGAGACATCGTGGTAAAGATCGCCGCAACTGAGGCTGGTCTATCTGGAGCGACGGCTGTACCAGCGAAAGCTCTGACGATCTCGTTTGATCAAGGTCTTATCCGGGATCATGTAATCGGATCCTATAACGCTGACGACATCTATAATGCTCGTATGATGATCGAGGGTAATATGACTCTCAATTTTGCGGACGAGGTTTATAAAGATTACTACCTAAATAATACAGCGCTTTACATGAGTATCACTCTCACGGGAGAGGCTGATCTTACAGGCGGTCAAAATCCATCGCTTGAGGTTGTGCTCAATAAGGTGCAGTTTACAGAGTGGGATCGATCGGGAGACGCTAACGACCTGGTTACTCAAGATGTATCGTTTCGAGCTTTCTATAACGAGACGGATCAAAAGCAGTCGCAAGTCACGTTGCAAAATAAGACGTCAGTATATCCAAACGTACCGACGTCATAATAAAAAAAGCCTCCCGGATATACTGGGAGGCTTTTTTTAATGGTTAGTATTTTGCTTGAAAGCGTGACTCACTCATAAACGCTAGTCTAAATATATCGATGATGGCGATAAACGCTGGGATAAATGTCCAGAAAAACATTAAAAATAATAGTCCTCTTTTGCTTTCACCTAAATAAAACCGGTGTCCTCCGATCGCTCCGGTAAAAATTGCTAACAGTATCGCTATCCCTTTATTTTTCATATGTTATCATATAAACATATTAAGCAATAAATTACAAGTTATGGAACTACAATTAAAAGAATATCGAGTAACGATTAAAGACGAGATGAGCTGGGGAGACTCAGAACAGATCCAGGCTGTCGTAATGAGCTCACTAAAGATGGACGCTAATGCTCGCAAGGAAATCGAAAAGGGAGCGGACTCTATGGATATTAAGGATATGCAGATGGACGGAGCGGTTATCCTCGACTCTAAGGTCAAGGCGGCTCAGTGTTTGATTACTAATATCGTCAGTATCACCAAGAGCGGAGAGGAGTTTGTCGAGGGAGCTCCGATTAAGTTTACCCGGGACTGGATGTTTTCACTTTCACGATCTGAGGGAGCTAAGTTAATGGCTGGGATCGATGCTATCCGGGCTAAGGCTGGCGATGAGTCTGAGGTGGTGGGAAAATAGGAACGGATCTGGAGTTACGTTTGCAACTTGAGGGCAAACGTCCAGCCGGATCCTTTATGATAATGGACATTATAGCGAGGGAGTACGGCTGGACGCTGACTGAAATAAGAGCTCTCCCGATCCCAGACGTCCTCGCTCTCTGGAAAATAATCGTCAAACGAAAGGATCTGGAAAAAGCCGCGAGTAAAAAACAAGGGCGATAGTGTATAATTTCTTTATATGGATAATCGTCAGTTAAAGCTCGTACTCCAGCTCCAGGATAATGCCTCAAAAGAGCTCCGTAAGATGACAGGTCAGCTCGGAGCGACCGGGAAAGCCGCAACTACAGCGTCTGGAGGTTTCGCGGCTATGGCTAAAAGTCTCGCCGCTGTTGCTGTCGCATACATCTCAGTCCGTAAAGCATACGACGCCGTCTCTCTCGGTGTCACTATTGCGGCTGATATGCAAACGGCTGAGGTCGGTTTGACTACCCTACTCGGATCCGCTGAGGAGGCGGCTGACACTATCAAGCGTCTTAAGATCGAGGCGGCTCGGACTCCGTTTGAGCTCCCGGGACTGACTCAAGCGACTCAGCTCCTTACCTCCGTTACTAAGGACGGAGACAAGTCGATCGATATCCTCCTCGATGTTGGTGAGGGTCTCGCGGCGATGGGTAAGGGTCAGCCAGAGCTCGACCGTATTATCGTTAACCTCCAGCAAATTGCGGCGGTCGGTAAGGCGGCCACTATTGATATTAAGCAATTTGCTTTTGCTGGTCTCCCTATTTATGAGATGCTCTCAGAGACGACCGGTAAAACTGGCGAGGCTCTTGGTGATCTGATCGAGGACGGTGGCGTTACTTTTGAGCTTTTGACTAAGATGTTTGACGAGGCTAATGATGCTGGCGGTCGTTTCCATAATGCTTTTGTAAATCAAGCCGGGACATTTAACCAGGCATCGTCCAACATGAAAGATGCTTTTGGTATCCTCATGGCTGATATCGCCGTCAAGTCTGGTCTTTTCCAGTTTCTTACAGATGCAATGATGGGAGCCTCAAATATAATGGGAGACTGGCAAGGTACGATCGAGAGAGTTAAAGCCAGTATTACAAATGTCTTTGACGTTATCGACGAGAAGACTCTTTTAATCACTCACTTAAAGGGAGCTTTTCAGTCTGTCGCTGAGACATTTAAAGAGTTACTCGGTCCGGCTCTGAGTGATTTGTGGATAGCTTTACAGCCTTTACTCCCGTATGTAAAAGCTCTCGGTCAAGTAATGGGAGGGATGCTCATTATTGCTCTCCACGCTATCATCGCCGGTCTCCGTATATTTGCGACTGTCATAGCTACGACCATGGCTGGTCTAGCTAATTTCATTACGTTTATGATCGATACGGCTGTTTATGCTTTCCGGACTCTCCAGAACGCGGTCGAGTTTCTCGCGGCGGTATTTACTGGAGACTGGGGAGGTGCGATCGATGTAGTAAAAAATCAGATAATAGATCTCGTCGACTGGGTGGGTAACTTGATCGATATGTTTGGTCGAGCTATCGATCTAGCTAAAGAGATAGGAGGAGGCGCTATCGACTTTGTAAGAAACGTGCTACCTGGTCGAGCAATCGGTGGACCAGTCCAAGCTCGGTCTCCTTATATTGTCGGTGAGCGTGGTCCGGAGATGTTTGTACCGAGTGGATCTGGAGCGATAGTCCCTAACAATAAACTCGCTGGAGCTGGATCCAGTACTGGAGTTACTGTTAACGTATACGGAGACGTCTCTGGTCGAGAGCTGGTCGCTCGAGTCGAGCAAGCTATTGCTAAAAGTATCCAGCGTCGGATCCGTACTACTTAAGATATGTCTTTAACTATTACAATCAACTCGGTCGATAGGACCAGCGAGATCTCTCAAGAGTCTCTCTCTTTAGAGATGCAATTAAGTAAGTCACCATCGACTCTCTCTTTTGATATGGACGGGATTAAGACTCCGATCCCTCTTACTGGACAGCCGGTTATTTTGACTGAGGATGGTACTGACATTTTTAAAGGTACTATCA
>Ga0306910_1000690_pt1 | contig 14219 bp, 18 predicted proteins | sample AntRauMFilla2698_FD_190438 | JGI IMG/M metagenome (GOLD analysis project Ga0306910, IMG submission 190438) | Saline lake microbial communities from Rauer Islands, Antarctica - Metagenome Filla 2 #698 (v2) (version 2) | ecosystem: Environmental > Aquatic > Non-marine Saline and Alkaline > Saline ... | reverse complement strand
GGCACTTTAGGGCACTTTAGGGGGATTTAGTGCGTTATTAAGAGTAAAAGCCGGTGCTTAAAAGAAATCCTAAGCTAAAAAAGAATTAATTAAAATCGATCTTAAGCTTTGGGTCCCCTTTAGGGCCCCCCCGTCTTTTACCCAGGTGTTGCCCTATCTTATATTTATATTCAGAAGTAGGATCCCAGATATTTTTTTAGTAAAATTTAAAAAGGCCCTATTAAGGCGGCCGGGGGCCGCGCCCCCAGTACCTTTTTTGTTTATTTATTTTTTTTTGCGTCTTTATAACGCCGCCAACTCCACTCTAGGGCGGCGAATAATAAAGACACTCCAGCTTTTACATAAAAGTCTTGCGCAAAAGCCTTAATTTTTTCTTTTTTGTTCACAGTACCTCCTGTACTCAATTATTGTAATTATAATTATAGCTACTATAGGGACCAACCAAGTAGCAATGAATCCCGTGACAGCTAATACAGCTACCACGAGCATTACACTTAACAGAAAGTTAAACATTCCAGAAAACCTCTATAAGTTTTTCCATAGTTATAGGGCTTTTTGTTAGCTTATCTACTCTGTCTTTCCACTTCTGGGCAGCGAGCTGCGTTCGAAGGCTTTTATCCTTATTAGAATCCAAAGGATTATAAGAATAAGTCTGAATTTTGAAGCTGGTCATAGTTTTCCCTTCTGTCATTACCCCGCCATTGGCTTGCCAAAACCTGCCGCAAGGGCTTAGAACGATATAAGGAAACCTTTGTGAAGTGTTACTCAACCTCAGCTTTCGCCCTATAACTCCTCTAGCGCAGTAAGCTAGAATGTGGTAGCTAGGGTAGTGGTAATCGATATAAGCTTCTATATCGCTGTAGACTTTGGGTTCAGGGCCCAGTCGTCGCTTTTCAAAGGCTACTCGGGCCTTCCGGATCTTTTTTACAAAGCTAGAAGGCATATTATCCTTATACTTTGCCATTAACTCATCAGGCGTCATTTGAGCATCGGCCTCCTTTTTAACTTTAAGGGCTTTGCGGGCGAAGTTCGCCTGCTCTGACCTTAAAGTTTCTATCTCTTCCTCTGACTTCCCAGTCCACTTTATCTGAGGAAGGGCCTTAGGCTTTTGGCCGGACTCTGAGATACCTCTTTCATTAAAAAACTCCCTGTAACGGCCTGCTAAGCGGCTATGTTTAAGAGCTTTAAAAGATCTGAGGACGCGGATTAAAATCCTTTGCCAGGCGTAGCCTTGACTTAAAGAGTCATCTCCGAATTTTACTCGGTAGCCTTCAAAAGTGTAGTAGTTGGCAGTTACCGTGACATTCTCCTCAATGTACTCTATTAGGAGATAGTCCGGAGTTCTACTTTCCTTTGCTAATTCACGAGCATAATAATACTGCTCTAGGATCCCATCATAATCTTTATTGAATGGGATCAAAATTACTCCACTTTTCGCAGTACTATCAAGTATTGCGAACCCTTTTGCCACACGAGAGATTAAGGGAAACTCAATTGGCTGCTTTCGAGCTAGCTCGAAAGTATTAGTATATGATCCTTTAGAGACCATATACTCTATATCATTTTTCAGGATGTGCCCTCCTGAAATGTCATAATTAACGATAATCATAATTTTACCTCATTTGATTATTTGTGATTAAGTAAACCTTTAATTTCTGGATAAGCCCATAAACGAACTATATCTGTAAAAGTCAAAGGTTTGATAGGGGTTTGATACCCCCCTGAAGTTTTTATAACTTCAATGGCTTCGTAGTATTTGTCTTTAAGGCCTACTACAAAGTAATAACAGTCTTTTTTGCTATGATGGGCAAAGACTGCGACATTACCTTTTTCGACAATGTCTTTTACTTGAGCAGGCGAATCTGTTTTGACACAGAAAGCGCTCATCAACGACAAGCTTTTCCTCATGGACCCGAAACATAAATCGGATATACATGAAGCGTAAGCTTTATAAACTTTTTGTGCTTCTGTCATGAGTACTCCCTTGTGTTATAATTTCTAGAAGCCATTGCGTCTTTTAAGGACCCTATAGATGATATAAGGTCCCTGAAATGGTCCGGGAATCCGCTAGTCGCAGCACGAACAATAAAGTCATGCTGCTTAAACGAATTATCTTGCCCGTCTGATAACCAGCAAAACAGATCACTTACCAACTTCCGGTCATAGGAAGCTACAGCTCTTTTTGACAGAGAGGACATCCTTTTATGGACTATCGCTCCTAGCTCTTTTTGGTCATTCATCAAGAACCTCCACCTGGACCTCATCCAGGGAGTCTATATAAATCTCCTCTAAAGACTCTAAATAGATTTTTAAAGCCGCTAAATTAGCAAGTCTTTCTCGAAGAATGTTCTCTATTTCACCTTCTTCAAGCTTTTCCTTATCAGTCATATCAACCTCCAAGGATTTGTGAAGGGCTACGCTCCTCTATTATATGCTTCCCGCTTTTTAAGGCGAATGACACTTCTTTCACACCTGGCTTAATGTAAGCAATCAAGTATAAATTAGCTGAAGGTCGTCTTTTAACGACGAAAGCTTCAGCAGGATGATCCCGGTCAAATCCTGTTTTGACCCCATAAGTAGGCCATAAGCCGTCCTCTAAGGCGTTGTTCATTTCCGCTAAGGAAGCGAAAGAGACAAGGTCTCGCTTATCTTCGATCGTCAATGAACGCCAGGTAGATCCCGGTGTTTGCAAAGCGCGATAAAACTTCTCTATAAGTAAGGGTTTTATTCTTATGCAAGTCTTTTTCATATTTTTACCTCATAAAAATATTTATTCAACTGTTTTAGTTTATTAATAAAAGTCTTTTTGTTAGACTCTTACTCTATTCTTATACCAAAAAATAGCGCCTATTAAGAAATTTTAAGCTAAAAAAGAAAAGAATAAAAAAACCGGAGAGAGCCCAAACTCTCCGGTATGAGGTAAAAATACCCCCCAAGGGCTTAAAAAATCTGGGGAGATGATGCACATTATTCTTATACCAATTTTTAAAGTTTAATTTTAATTAGTATATTAAAGCTTATTTAATTTTATAAAAACGACTGCCTTATTTACAGAAAAAGGATTTTGAAGACACAATAGAAAAAGATGACTTACTTAGTAATAGCGACGTATAACAGAGCGGACCTTCTTATCCCTCAGCTGAAAAAATTAATAGAAGATAGAACCCTAGAAGTTCTTGAGGAAGTTTTAGTTTACGATAACGGCAAACAGAAAAGCTCAGGTCTTTATGACTTAGACCATCCCAAGATTACCGTAATTAACCAAGGCTGGAATGCCGGCTGCTCCATAACGTGGAATGAAGGGTTAAAAGAAGCTTTTAAAAAAGGAGCCCATCAAGTTATAGTGTATAATGATGACTGTGAATGGCACCCTCATCCTAATTATTTAAAAATAGAAGTAGCTAGAGCTAAGCGCGATGAATTTTCGATAAGTTCTACTAAAGGGTTTACCTCATTCATGGTCACAAAAGAAGTTTACGCTAAGATGAGTAAATACAAGGAGTTCTTTGATGAGTCTTTTTATCCAGCGTATTACGAAGATAATGATGCAGATATAAGACTTAAATTAAATGGAATAAAAGTTACCCCCTCAGCCTTTCTAGAGCCTGATCTTTTCAGAGGATCTCAAACTATAAAAAAAGAGCCGAAAGTAAACGCAAACTTTGAAAAAAATAAAAAGTATTATATGGAAAAATGGAATGGCCTGCCTGGCAGAGAGATGTTAAGCTGGGAAAAGATAAAAGCTCATGCTGAAATAACAGAAGAATCAAGCGTTTTAATAGTAGGGCCTCAAAGAAGTGGTACTACCTACGCTACTAGTGTTATAGCGGATCACTATAATTTAAAGCCTATTTATGAAGAAGTTACAGGTTCTTATTGGAAAAACGCCTTAGAGTGGGTAAAGGAGTCTGATTTAAGGGGATCAGTAATTCAAGCTCCGACTCTTTCTTCTTTTGCAGGAGAGTTAAGCCCTAAAGTAGACTTTATCTTTTTTATGTGGAGAGACTCTAAAGACATAGAAGAGTCTGTAAAACGCATTAACTGGGTGGGCGCCAATCAGTTAGCCGAATGGGAGCCTTATAAAACAAAAGAAAGTACAGCAGGTAAAAAAATCTGGGACTATAAAAAAAGCTATTGGGCCGACCATAAACCTCAAAACGGGTTCTGGTTAAGATATGAGTCTTTCAAGGAAGAGCCTTCCTGGGTTCCGAAGTTTCAAAGAAAGAATTTCAATCCCAGACAAATTAAACTTTAAAATATAAAGACAAGATATAAAGACAAGATATAAAGACAAGATATAAAGACAAGATATAAAGCTTATATTTTGATTCTAAGGCCTTCAACTCTTAAAAGAATAGTAAGACTCCCCTTAACCCCTTACACTCGCTAAAAGGGCCAAAGGAGGCCCTCAAACAAAGACTCTATGTTAAATATAATAACGAGAACAAGTAACAGACCTAATTACTTTGCTAATTGCAGAGCTTCAGTAAAAGCTCAAAAAAATAAAAACTTTACCCACTGAGTAACAGTAGACAACAAAGAAACAAAGGCTTACGTCCAAAAGGAAGGAGTACCTGAAGATCAAATTATAGAAGCGACCCTTCCTAAAAAAGGAAATTGCCCTTGGAATTACTATTTTAACAGAGCTTACGAAGAAATAGGGGAAGGTTGGGTTATAATGTTGGATGATGACGATGAGTTTAAAACTCCCCACGCCCTAGGAGAGATCCAAAAACTAACTCAAGACCCGGAGGATGTTATTTTCTGGAGAGTTCTTTTTCCAGGAGGAGTAATAATCCCTAATAACAAGCACTGGAAAAAAGATCCTACTTGCGGCCAAATAAGTGGCATAGGGTTCTGCTTTAACTTGCACTGGAGAAATACACTAGGAGCTTTATGGGACTGTAAGTGTATGGGCGACTATAGGTTAGCTAAAAAACTTACAGAGAATTCAAAGTCTATTAAATTTCTAGACAAAATCCTTACAGGCTTGGCCAGACCAAACACCGGGGGTCACGGCAAAAAGGATGATTTACCTTCTACTCTGCCTTAAAAGAAATCTTAATCTAAAAAGAAAAACCGACTACCCTATTAGTCGATTTCTCCTTTTGGTCTCTAGTACTGTTTGCCCTTTTAGGCGCGTTAATTCCTTTATTTTCTACCTTCCCATTTTTGCACCTTTTCCCAAGAACCTTTAGCTGGATGAGGAACTTGGCAATTTACAAAAGTGACCAGCCTTCCCAGCAAGATTTTATTCTCACTGTCCGCTCTTCCAACAGCCCCAGCCAAATCATTGGCCAGTAAAGACTGAATAAAAGACCCTGGTTGAATACCTTCATCTATGTAATTTTTAAAGGTTATCAAGGTTTTTTCTGGGATTGCGGAATAAGTCGAATCTTTTTGCCATTCTTGAACTAGCGTTAACTTTTCTTTAGCAACGCTAGTGTTAGGAGCATCAAGGAGTCGAAGATATTCAGAATACTTATCCCTTGGGATAACAGCACTATCTAGAGAATTATTCAAGTGCACTACCCAAGGAGTATTGGGAAGAGGATATAACCCACCATCCTTGGATTGAACTACTCTAATTAACTTGCTTTTATCCTTAAACGAAATAAAGCTTATATACTTATAATCGAGGTGGTATCTCCATTGACTATTATAAGCCTTAAGTTCAATTAAGTCACCGGCAAGGCACTCTCTGCCGCGTTGGGCTTCTTTTAAGCAATAAGCCTTACCTAAAGACCTAGCCTCTAAATTTCTCAGAATCTGCCAAGAAAAAACAACAGCTTTATAGAAAGCGCTGTCACTTACTTCTTTATCTTCCAGACCCAAAGGATTCATTCCTCCGATAAGAGAGGAATAACTTTGCAGACCGTTGTCAAAAAGATCCTTATTCATTCTCCTGAAAGCCCTTGCAGGACTTGTAAACAAATCCAAATTACTTACACTTTGAATGAACGGCTTTATAAATTCCGCTGCCTGCGGATTCATTAACCCTTTAGCCACCAAATGCTTAAAAACGAGTAAGCACGTGGCTTCCTCTCCATGAGGATTTTGGTGGTGATCAAAACGACCTCTTTCCGGGTCGTACCGATCACCAACATCTAAGACAATATCGGCCTGTTCGATATCGCTTTGGTGTCGGGAACGAACGATACCCATAAGACGCTCGTTAGTTTCACGGTCTTTAATGTAACCGTGATCGTAATCCATGCAAATTTCACGCGAATACGGGCTGTATCGCGCTATAAGGGCCACCGATAAAACGTCATCGGCGTGAAAAACACCGCTGTGTGTTAAAACTGTAATCATATATTTTACCTCATATAAAATATTTAATGAACTGATTAGTTAAGTAGTAAGAGAAAAAGACTTTCTTTAAACTCTTATAGTATTCTTATACCAAAATTCTAGGCTAAAAAAGAAAAAGGGGGCTTTTTAAAGCCACCCTTTATACGCTTTTCTTACTAGCTTACCTTTAAACAAAAGAATCCAATCTCTTTCGTCTTTCTGGGGCTTTACAGTAAGTACTATATTATACCGCCCACGCTTTTCAACCACATTAAGGAAGTGCACCCAAGGGAAATGATTTAAGGTGTGCATTCTTATAGGGTAGCCGGTACGCGCCCATACCATAATGGATGTGAAAAGGCAGTTTGTCATTTGTCCACCTCCATGTCTTGAAACGCCTCACCTACTTCCCGGGCATAAGAAATAGCGCTTGCTTTAGACTTAAAGCAAGTATAGAAAGCATTAGAGTGGAAGAATATGAAGTCGTCATAAGCTTTAGCAGTAGCCTCAATTAAAGGATAATCCTTTGAGTTCACGCTAGTAACGCCCCACTCACCTTTACGAGATCCAGGCGCTACTTGAATAAGAGCGGAGGGTAATAATCTCTTCCAAGCTACTATAAAAGTGTCAGAGAAAAAGACAATATAGGACACTATCCATTCTATTTCACCTATGGCTTTTAAGTCCTTTTTATAGCTTTTGAAAGCATAGTCTTTATTAACCAACCAGTCAAAAGCCACCCCAAAAGCTTTAGACCAGTGTGTTAAAGCGTCTGCCTCGCTATTAAAAGTTCGATTGAAACCTCCCACTATATTGGAAAGATTCTCAATCTTCTCCCCATATTCTTCATAGTGTGAATTAAGGAGGGCTCTCTGCTCTTCTATAGTTTCACCTGTGTCCCAGGAACTGAAACTCTTTATGTAAGGATACAGAAAAGAATACTTTTCTTCAGAAATAAAACCCTTATTCTTCAAGTAATTAAAGATAAGCATACAAGCACTGTTACCCTTGATCCACTGGTGATGGTCAAACCGTAACCTATCTGGATCATGCTGCTCCCCGGTATCTATTACCCACTTAAATTGTTTATGGTCCTCTTCTTGAGCACTTCTAAAGATGTAACCTTGACAGGGTTTGTTACTCTTAGTAACAAAAGAGAAAGTTAAGTAAAAACCTTCTTTGGCCTGCTCAAGCTTAAAGTCCCCATCCCAGTTCTGATAGTCTGGGTGATACTTAAGTATCAAGGCTATAGAAAGGATCTCATCCAAATGAAACCGCCCTGGATGGGTACAGAACGTAAGCTCTTTATTTAGTTTTAACATTTTTACCTCATGTAAAATGAATAAGAAAAGGGGACCGTCATTCATGTTACGATAGTCCCCTAATAATCCGGCAGTGGTTCTGCCATTATTCTTATACCAAAAAATAACCTTATAATTTCCTTAGTGTAGCGGAAAAGGCTCTATATAAACAGGCCTGGGATCACCTTTTGAATCTAAAAGAAAAAAGACAGCAACTATTTTTAAGATTACTTTCATTTAATTAATTTTAAGTTAAAAAATTAGTTTGCGTCTACAAGAACCCAGGAGTACTTAGAGTGTGGAAGGTTATAAGTTTTTCCTACCCACCGGCCTATATCACCAAGGCAGTTAAAAGTTTTTCTTTGGATTAAAGGTTTCAACTCGTTCTGTATAGAGGTGATTTTCCTTTGCGGTAATTTTTTATCAAACTTAAGTATAATGTCTTGAACGCCATTACCTATCTTGACTTCTCTCATTCCAGGAGTCATAATAAAACCTCGTTTTCGTTTGTTGTAAAGTTAAGTTAAAAAAGAAGGGATGCGGTTAAACATCCCTTCTTAGGGTACTTCACTATTCACCAGGTAAGTGAATATTCTTTGTTTAAAAAGTTTAAGAGAATTATAAAACAAAGAGCCCCTGTTAAGAGGCTCCTTGCTGACTGCACTTAAAGCTCTCCCAGGGTTACCTTCACCTTCCCAATTCCTTCTTTTGGGGTGATTAAGTAAAAGTTTTTGCCGTAAGCAAATTGCTTACAGTAGTCCATGTGACCACTTAAATTTTTCAGACCCTTCGATCCTTGAAAGGTTTTAATAGCTTCTTCGCCATTGGCGGCGAAGTATTCAATTTTTGCGCCAAATTTTAAGGCGGTTTTGAATTCAGATTTTATGTTTTTCTTAACCATAACATTACCTGTGTGTGTTTAGTGAAGATTTAAAATGAAGCTTAAGCTTCATCAGTATTCTTATACCATAAAAAAAGAGTTTATTTGACTATTGCCTAGGGCCTTAATATATTAAAGCATGCAAAAACTATCTGATATAAAGCGAAGGAGAAAAAACATGCCTCAAGTAAATCCACTTGACGTCATGAAAAAGCCTGGAACGCAAAGACTAAAAGTAGACCCTAAAGCCCTTAAGCCTTCTCAAGAAGATTTTAATTACAAGAAAGTTAAGGGTATGGCTGAAGCCTTAAAGGCAGGAAAGTTCGGCAACTTTAAAAGAATAGTAGTTTCTAAGGACGGCTTTATAGTAGACGGTCACCACAGATGGAAAGCTTGGATGAGAGCCTTCCCGGGCAAAAAGATTGCCATAGTAGAATATAACAAGAAAAGAAAAGAAGCTTTGGATGAGGCTAGTAAATTGGAAAAGAAAGCAGCAAAAAGCACCCTAGATAAAATAAAACCTAATAACACTAAAAAAGAAAAAAAGAAAGCTCAAAAAGATTTACTAGAAACAGGTAGTATTACTGCTGGTACTGTTTTAGGCGCAAGAGGGGGCTTAGCAAAAGCTAATGCCCTGCCTATTAATAACCCTATTGCTCGATACGCTACAAGTATAACAGGAGGAGCTGTTATAGCAGGAGCCGGAGCTTCTTTAGCTTACAACGAATATAAAGGAAATAAAGACAGAAGAGGGAGCGCTGTTAAAGGAGCAACAGGAGCCCTGGGGCAAGCCCTAATACCAATACCCTTTATAGGAACTGATATAGGTAAATCAGTAGGTGACGCTGCAGATAAAAAAATTAGAAAAACTTCTAAAGAGAAAAAACAAAAAACTCTTCAAATAGCTGCGGGTGCTGGCGCAGGAGGGGGATTAGCTTACGGAGCAGTTCACAGCAAAAAAGGGTTATTTGGTAAAGAAAAAAAATTAAAGCCTTTAGGTAATGTAAATTACGTAATAGAAGGACCGGTGTTCTCAAGAAAAGGATTAGGAACAGAAGCGTATACTCTTGATGAATTGAAAAAAATGAAGAGCAAAGGTAAAACTTTAAATTCAAACCTTATCGGAATATTAGGCGGTAAAAGCCTTCTTGATAAGAAATACCAAGAAGCCTCTTTAAAAGATTACACTACCGGTAAAGTATTAAATGATTTTAAAACAACTCAAACAGGAGTAGAGGACCAGTGGACCTTTTATAAAAACCATGAAGACTCTGGTATGATGCCGGAAACTGTAAGAGCTGATCAAATAAAAAACAGAGCAGAGCTAGAAAAGAAATTTGGCAAAGGAGGATACATAGCTAAGAAAAGAGTAGCTTATGCAGGAAGAGGGGTACTATCTGATGAAAAAAGTGAGTCACAATTAGAAAATATAAATAAAGGCAGAGACAAAAAGATCACAAATTTTGATGATGTAGTTGGAGATAAGAATTTTATCTTTCAGAAAAAGATGGATATCAGAGACCCCACTAATGAATTTAGAGCAACTATAGCGAATGGGGAAGTAGTAGACTTACTTCAAAGAGATAAAAATAAAGAGCTTAATTATTTTAGCAGACCTAAAAACCCTTGAGGAAGAAAAGCAAAGCTTTATGACCATGTTAGAAAAAATGCTCAAAATTTCGCTAAAAACCTTAAAACTGATCCCCAAGGAGTTCATGCGATAGACTTAGCTTTTGATTCAGTTGATAACAAATTTAAAGTAATAGAATCTAATGCAGCAGGCGGAGCAAATGTAAGAAGTCTTTCACCTTTAGGAAGTTCTGGTAAAATATTAGACGCTTACAAAGAAGGCTTAGTGGATATGACATATAAAACTAAAAAGACGCATTTAAGTAAAGGCCTTATGGGATTAGCTGGAGGTACAGTATTAGCAGGGGGCACAGCCTATAATTACCTTAAAAAAGATAAGAAAGGGAAAATAGAGAAAAAAGCGGCTTTAAGTGGAGTAGAATTAGCAGCGGGTATTCCTACTGTGGCATATACTGCAACAAGACTTAATTACGATAAGGACACAAGTTCTATGGCAGCTGGAGGAGCTTCATTAGGGGCAGCCTATGGTATCGACTATAAACTTAGAAAAGGTAAGATGGACCGGAAAAGTAATAGGATAGCTTTACTTACGGGAAGCGAGTCCTCAGGAGCAGGCCATGGAAGACAAGCTAAAGCTATGAAAGGAGCACTTGAAGGAAAAGGGTATGAAGTAGATTTAATCGACTCTAAAAGCGTGAGAAGAAGCTTTCTTCAAAATGAGGATCAGAAAGCTCTTTTTAGATCTATAAATAAATTTGACTCTCCTTCTGGACGCATAGCCACGGAAGATCATATGTGGAAAAGTACCCGCTGGAATAAAGATCCCAAAGAAGGTTTACAAGGGTCAGGTCTTTTAAATAAATTAAAAAGATCTTGGGAAGGAGTGAAAGACGGAACTCGAAGAGGTTATCAGAACATAGCTATGGGGGATTACAATCTAGGCAAGAAACTTGATAAAGACTATAAAGCTATTATAAACACTTTACCCTCAGGAGACACTGGATTAGAAGGTACTCGACTTAAAAGCATTACGGCACCCACAGATTACGGAATAGCAGAAAGGCTATGGGGCAGTAAATCCTCAGAAGGGAATATAGTTCCTTCAGATAACACAAAGTTTGATCCTAAGAAGACGTATAATATAGGAACCCTACCCTTAGACAAGCATCACGTTAACGCTGTAAACGACAAGGCTAAAGCTATAGAAGATAATTATAAGCTTGTTAAGGATAATGCAGATGATGTAGGTGAATTGAAAAATTTAAGTAAAAATAAAAAATGGATAATGGTATCTGGAGGAGGAACCGGAGTAGGAGTTGAGCATAGTACAGAAGCTTTAAATAAATGGATGGACGCCGATCCTACTAGAAAAGATAAGTACCAAGTAGTTTCTTTTGCAGGACCTTCCAATGCAGATCTAGATAAGCATTTAAAGAAAAAATATAAAGGAAACAAAAATGTGGTTACCCTAAGTAAAGGGTACTTCCCTTCTACTATGAGATCTTCAGATATTATAGTAGCAAGACCGGGCGGAGCTACTACAAATGAACTTAAAGTGCATGGTAAACCAGTTATCCAAACTTTCTCTCATAAGCCTACTGTTGAAACGACACTTAAAACAAAAGGGAAAAACCACGAATTTAAAAATTACGAATATTTAAAAGATAAGATTGACGCCAAGTTAATGTTTTCTGATGATATGGATAGTGTTAATAGCGCAATGGACAGCGTTATAAATAATGAGAAAGCTATAAAAACCAAAGCTGAAAATTTTGCAAAAGAAACAAGAGCTATAGATTATCCAGAAGAGCTTGATAAGTCTATTAAAGCTTTGACAAAAGGAATGAAGTCAGAGTCTAGGCTAAAGCTTTTACCTCAGAGCGCACCTGCTAAAGCTCTCGGAGTAGTAGGGGCAGGATTAACAGCAGGAGGAGCCTTAGCGAAATACAATAAAAATAAAAAAAGTAAAAAAGGTAAAAAATAATGTTTAAAGTGTCTAGTACTCGGCTTTTAAGGGAAGCCAGAAAACTACATAATCAAGGTAAAATAGAAGAAGCTATAGCTTTGGCTAACAGAGGAGGGTTACCTAAAACAAAGCCTATTGGCATTATAGGCAGTGGGTGGGAAGGAGTGGCACATTCTTCCTCAGGAGGGGTATTGAAATTTTTTGATACAACACTTAATACTCCTATATCTCCACATAACCCTATTTTAAAAAATCAAAAAGCAAAAGAGCTGGCCAAGAAATACCCAGAATACTTCCCTCCTACAGAATCAGGTATTATAGATGGAAGAGTACATTATAACATAAAACCGTACCTTCCAGGCAAAAACACTTTTTCTAAAAAAGAGAAAGCAGAGCTTAAAAAAATAATTTCAAAAGAAAAGATAGACGATATAGATATAGAAAAGAATCATAATGTAAGAGAGAATAAAGTTTACGATTTTAATTACAAAGAAGATTATAAGAAAAAAGGGACATACGATGAGCAGAAGTATTTCAAGCTTAGGGACGAACCAGACCAGAAAAAAAGAGTTAATCAAATGTTTAAAGAAACTCCTAAGTATAAACTTAAACCTAAGGATCCTAAAAGCGAACCTAGTAGCGTTAATGATTCTATAAGCGAAGCAATAAAGCAAAAAGAGGATAACAGTACTAAGCCTTCTAATTGGAAAAGCTTTGTAGGCATAGGCGCAGCAACTGCAGGAGCGGGGGGAGTTACAGCGTATTTAATGGATAAAAAGAAAAAGAAGTCTATGAAAAAAACAGCTAATTACCTTCCATTCACTAATATTTTTACAACAAACAATTCTAAATCTCGGATAGATTCTGGGGATAGTATATTATTTAAAAGAAAAGACAAATAAGGTAAATAAAGACAAATAAGGTAAATAAAAAAATGATTAAAAAAGCATTAAAAGGTCAAACTTATACAAATTACTTAGCTAAAAAGCTACAAAAAATACATGAAATAGAAGGCTCGTCCGCGCCCGATCCTATAAATACGGTAAGAAATTTTGTAAATAAAGTATGAAGGAAAGATTATGCAAGAAAAGTAGAAGATACATCGGGACCTTATTACGGGAATATAGTAAAAGGATTTAACAGAGCAGATGATAATTTAAGTGAGGGGTATTTTAAAGGCCGCCCGTTTAAAACTGAGGACCATATGGAGTGGTACCGATTCCATAAAGATAAGTTAACCGATGGTATTATGGAAGAGTTAAAAAAACCTACGACTAGTAATAACCCCCTGAATTTTAAAACTAGGACTGATGCACTATCTCAGGCAAAGGATTACGCTAGTAAAAACAAAATAAATCCTAAAAATAATTTACCAAAACCTTCAAGGGCTACAAGGGCTTCAAGGGCTTCAAATGCTACAGGGGCTACAAGGGCTACAGGGGCTTCAAGGGCTACAGGGGCTTCAAAGGCTACAGGGGCTTCAAGGGCTACAAAGGATTCAAATGCTACAGGGGCTTCAAGGGCTACAAAGGATTCAAATGCTACAGGGGCTTCAAGGGCTTCAAAGGCTACAGGGGATTCAAATGGAGGCACTTCAGGCTCTTCAAACCTAGGAAAAGCATTGGGGATAGTAGGAGTAGGCGGGCTAGGTGCTCTAGGGATAGCAGGAACAGCACACTACACAAAAAACAAAAACTCCAATTCTAAAGAAGACATTAACAAAAAATATAGAAACAAAACTGCCAATTATTTAAATAAAAAAATGATTAAAATTGCATTAAAAGGTCAAACTTATACAAATTACTTAGCTAAAAAGATACAAAAAATACGTGAAATAGAAGGCCCGTCCGCGCCCAATCCTAGAGAGACGGTAGAAGATTTTGTAAATAAAGTATCAGTGGAAGGTTATGCAAGAAAAGTAGAAGATACATCGGGACCTTATTACGCGAATATAATAAAAGGATTTAACAAAGTAGATGATCGTTTAAGAAAGGGGTCTTGAGAAGGCCGCCCGTTTACCGGTGAGGACGATATAAAGTGGTACCGATTCCATAAAGAGAAGTTAGTCGATGGTATTATGGAAGAGTTAAAAAAACCTACGACTAGTAATAACCCCCTGAATTTTAAAACTAGGACTGATGCACTATCTCAGGCAAAGGATTACGCTAGTAAAAACAAAATAAATCCT
>Ga0306910_1000689_pt1 | contig 14241 bp, 14 predicted proteins | sample AntRauMFilla2698_FD_190438 | JGI IMG/M metagenome (GOLD analysis project Ga0306910, IMG submission 190438) | Saline lake microbial communities from Rauer Islands, Antarctica - Metagenome Filla 2 #698 (v2) (version 2) | ecosystem: Environmental > Aquatic > Non-marine Saline and Alkaline > Saline ... | reverse complement strand
CCACGCGCTCAAGCAGTTCCGCCGGAATTATTCCGATCCGAGCCGGGGCCCGACCGGCAAAGGCACCGCGAAGTATCGTGCTCTGAAACTGATCTGCCAAGTTTGCCCATCCAAACCGACGTGCTGCTCCAACGCCGACGCGAGGTCTATCACCCGTGAAGAACACGAAGATGCCCGCCAAGTTGCCAGGGATTTGGCCAAAACTGATGAATACGTGATGGCGATGAAGCTCCGAAAGAAGGTCGAAATGCTCTTCGCACATCTGAAACGCATTCTCGGCCTCGGTCGACTCCGATTACGAGGACCATGCGGCGCGAATGACGAATTCCTCCTCGCCGCAACCGCCCAAAACCTCCGCAAACTCGCCAAGATCTTTCCTGCACCGCAGCGAACGCGCAAAGCCTGACAGGAAAGGCGCACGCGCTCAGTTTGGATCGTCATTTTCTGCGCCAGCAACACGGTGTTTTTCCACAGAATCGGGACAAAGCGCTCTTTCGCTGCGGCTGCGCGAACGTCGGCTTTGGCGAGACAAGCAATTTGGGCGTCGGGTTTCGTTGGCGTCTATAGTCCCAAGCGATCAACTTTTTTGAAACTATCCAGCATTGCATTTCGTGGGTTCGGACAGAGCGCATCCAGTTTGGTGCGTTATAAGTCCAACTTGAAAGGAAATACGATGAAAACTCGAGCTCTTGTGACATCCCTGATTGCCCTTACGGCCGGTCCAGCATTTGCTGCAGGTCACGCAGCTGTCTCGGGCTATGCCTTGGCCAATGACGGTGCGACGCTTGTCGTGATGACCGATGTGAACGCCCTCGAAGACCTGATGACCTACAATCTGACCTCTCCATTGAGCGCGATTGCATGGCGCCCCGTGACCGGAGAGTTGCTTGGCTTTTCCGATGGAGTGATCGCGGTGATCGACCCGATGACGGGCGAGATGACCGATCTGGGCGCCTCGTTTATGGACGGTGCAATGATTGGCGACGGCAAAATGGTCGCATTTGATCTCAACAACAAGATCGACGCCGTTCGCGCTGTGACATCGACAGGAGACAACCTTGTCTATTTCCCCGAAGGCTTCGGGGACAACGATGAGCGTGCTGGTTCTGTGCGCCGCTTCACCGACCTCGCCTACGCTGAGGGTGACTCGATGGCAGGCACAACGCCGATGATCTTCGCCAATGCCTACACCAACGCGATCAATGGAGAGACAGCGGGTGCGACGTTCCAATACGCGCTTGATGCGGCCACCGACACGCTGGTCAGTTTGGCCAATAATGCAGGCACCTTGGACACCATCGGCAAGATCACTGTTGACGGTGCGGCTGTCGACCTCGCCCCCATGGGTGGCTTCGATATCGTCTCGTCCGTGGAAGGTGAGAACATGGCACTCGCAATCCTGCAAATGGAAGGCGCGGAATCGGCTGGCCTTTACGAGATCGACCTCGAAACAGGTGCGGCCACGATGAAGGCCGATCTCGGCATGGGCGGCATTACGGGCTTCGCGGCGTCACTCGGTATGTAGTGTGCCGCGATGGGGTAATGAGTTCTTTCATACCGGTGCAGGATGGTCCCGGCGGCAAGAGATTGCTGTTCGGGGCCATTTCTGTCATGCAGTTAAGAAGAAGTTATTTGAGCTGCTTAAGACACACATGACGGACCGCAAGGACATTGAAGAGTTTATTGGCAAGGTCGCGCTTGGCGACAGGGCCGCATTGGCCGCGCTGTATGATGCCACAAGCGGGAAACTTTTCGGTGTCTGCTTACGTGTCTTGAAGAACAGGTCAGAAGCCGAAGACGCGCTGCAAGACGTGTATATTCGGATTTGGGCCAAGGCGGACAGATATGCGGTAACGGGTCACTCTCCGATGACATGGCTCATCACGGTTGCGCGAAATCTCGCGATAGATCGGCTGCGCGCAAGGAAGAGCAATCATGTGGACCTCGACACTGTTGGTGAGCTTGTAGAGAAAAGCCCGGGGCCCGAGGCGGCAAGTATTGCAGCGTCAGAGCAGCGCCGGATCAGTGCCTGCTTTGCGGAACTGCCGCCGGACCGCGCCAATGCTGTCCGTGCCGCCTATCTCGAAGGGACGACTTACCAAGCGCTTGCGGACCGCTTTGACGTCCCGCTGAACACGATGCGAACCTGGCTGCGACGCAGCCTGATATCTTTGAAGGAGTGCCTTTCGCGATGAGCGATCATCAGGACATACCGGAAGACGAGGCTTTGGCCGCCGAATACGTCTTGCGCCTGCTGGACGCGGACGCAGAGCAGGCATTTGAAGCGCGGCTTCTGGCTGAGCCGGATCTGCGCGCGCATGTGCAGTTCTGGGAGGCCGAATTGGCCACCTTGGCCACAAATATTCCCGAAGAAACACCATCGTCTTCGGTCAGGGCGAAGCTTGTCGCCGAATTGAGCGGCGAGCAAGCAAAGCCGAAACGCGGATGGGGTTGGTCTGGGTTGACCTTCCCCGCATTGGCCGCTGTTGCCGTCGCCGCGTTCCTCGCCTTTAGCCCCATGCTGCGCGCCCCGACATTCGATCCAACGCTACATGCAACGCTGATCTCGCAAGACGGCGTCCTGCATATCGAGGCAGGCTATGCCCCGGATGGCAATTTGTTCAAAGTTATCCCAGAACAGGGCAGCCCAGACACGGGCCGTGATTTTGAACTTTGGGTGATCGGTGCAGAGGCGCAGGCGCCTGTGTCCTTGGGCGTCATCCCTGCGGATCGCGAAAGCCTGTTTGAAATCACACCCGAGATTGCCGCCTTGATCGATGGCGGAACTCTGGCTGTCTCGGACGAACCGGCAGGTGGATCACCGACTGGTACGCCGACAGGTGCCATTCTCGCGATCGACGAATTCTTTGACGCAGATTTATTTCGCTCCGGCTGAAACTGTTTCTCGCCGAGCCCCGTGTTTCCCTCATAGCCGCAAGAAATTGCGGGCAACCAAGAGAGGAAACACATTATGAAAATCGCAACCAAACTCGCAACAGCCGCAGCAGCGCTGGCCCTTGCAACCGCAGCTTATGCCGAAAACCCGATGGTCGGTGGCGCAGCCATGTTCGAGAGCAAGAACATCGTGGAAAATGCGGTGAACTCGGCTGATCACACCACGCTTGTCGCTGCCGTTCAGGCTGCCGGCTTGGTCGAAACGTTGCAAAGCCCCGGACCTTTCACAGTCTTCGCACCCGTGAACGATGCTTTTGCGGCCTTACCTGCGGGAACGGTCGATACGCTGCTGATGCCCGAAAACAAGGATATGCTGGTCAAAGTTCTGACTGCGCATGTGGTGGCCGGTGATTGGTCTGCCTCAGATATCGCCCGCGAGGCGCGCGCTTCATCTGATGGCTTCTACCACTTCAATGCTGTCTCGGGCGACGCCCTGTCGGCCCAGGTCAAGGGCGACAACGTCTACATCTATGATGAAAGCGGCAATGCCAGCCTCATCACAATTGCGGACGTTGATCAGTCGAATGGCGTGATCCACGTGGTCAATTCCGTCCTCGTTCCAGAATAAATCGAGCAGGCAAACGGATGTGCGGGCCTCAACACGGTTCGCCCATCCGTGCATTTATCCAAAAGGTGATATTATGAAACGTCGAGCATTCTTGTTGACCACCGGCGCGGCCATGTTGGCCCAACCGCTGTCCGCACAGACCTGCGACTTCGAGATTTGTCGCAGCGAAGCCGAATGGCGCGCGCGCTTAAGCCAAGATGAATACCTCGTATTGCGCGAAGAAGTGACCGAGCAACCCTATACCAGCCCGCTGAACGAAGAGACGCGCCCTGGCACCTACCAATGCCGTGGATGCGACCTGCCTGTCTATGGCGCGGACGCGAAATACGACAGCGAAACCGGCTGGCCAAGTTTCTTTGAAAGTCTCCCCAATGCGGTTGAGACGAAAGAGGATCGAAAGTTTATCTTTCAGGTCCGGACCGAAGTGCATTGCCGTCGCTGTGGCAGCCATTTGGGTCATATCTTCGATGACGGGCCAGAATCGACCGGCAAACGCCATTGCTTGAACGGCCTCAGCTTGTCATTCGTGCCCGCTGCATGACCGACCAGTTGGAATGGGCCGTCGGGCGGTCCCTTTTGGCGGTCTTGTTCCTTGCCGGAGCGGCGCAGAAAAAAATTGATCCCGGCCCGGCAAGTGCGCTTTTGGCCGGATATGGTTTGCCCGAATGGCTTGTCTGGCCCGCCCTTGCATTGAACGCTTTGGCTGCGGGCCTTCTGATTGTCGGCAGGTATCTGAAACCTCTCGGACGCTGTCTCGCGATGTACTGCCTGCTGACGAGCGTCTTCCACTTTGTGCCGGATGATCCATGGCAGATGTCGATCTTGGTCAAAAACTGGGCTTTGGCGGGCGGATGTCTGATCTTGTCGGCGTCTTCAGACCGATGGGCCTAATCCTCGCACCAAATCCGCTCGTCTTTGGGTCCCTTGCAAACACCTCTTTTGATGCTCCTCTCATGCCTGATCAAAACTCAAACAGGTGTTGAAAGTGATCGGCGCTTTCGTGAATGCGGACATTCAGTCAACGCGCAGCACCACGCCTTTTTGGGCTCGAACCCGACATCGGATGCATCGCAGCATCATGTGATATGATGTCTTGTCAACTTCGGGTTGGCGATGTGGGAGGGCATGGTGGATCGGAGGAACTGTCATGCAAACACCAAACTTACCTGCCATTCGCGCACTGCGTCCAGCCTCGAACAAAGGCCGGATCGTCGGCCAGAAAAGGCCGCTCAAGCCCAAACACGTCTGGCGATCAGGGTGCGGCTGGAGCTGGCCGAGAACCATCGTGATCTAGCCCTTTTCAATCTTGCCATCGATAGCAAGCTGCGCGGCTGCGATCTGGTGAAGATGAAGGTGGTCGATGTCATGGCGTCATGTCAAATCAAGGAACGCGCGTCGGTTCTGCAGAGCAAGGCCCAGAAACCCGTGCGCTTCGAAATCTCTGAAGGCACACGTGCATCGCTCGCAAGGTGGATGCGGGAGCCTCTGATGCTCGGATCCGAATACCTCTGGCCTGGGCGTTTTCACGAACGGCTTCACATCTCGACCCGCCAGTACGCGCGTATTGTCCGTGACTGGGTGACATCCATCGGTTTGGAGGCCAGCGCCTATGGCACGCACTCGATGCGACGAACGAAGGTGACCCAAATCTATAAGAAGACGGGCAACCTTCGGGCAGTCCAACTGCTGTTGGGGCATACCAAGATGGACAGCACTGTCAGATATTTGGGCGTTGAACTTGAAGATGCGTTGGCAATAGCGGAAGCTATTGAAATCTAAGTGTTTGGGCCGTTCGACACGGACGGCCCAGAGCCGACCTCTACTGTTCCTCCATTCGCTGTAGTGCAGCTTCCTGGGAGCTGCCGTTCGACCCATCACGCAGCATTGTCGACGGTCCAAGGTCAGCAGTGCGGGACAAACTTGCCGTTCGTTTGTTGTTGGGATGCCAATCACATCAGCGTGTGGTAGCTATCAAAAATGGACAATCCAAACTCAGTCAAGCGAGAAGCTACGCCCTATGCGCTTGCGGTCGCTGGTGTTCTTTTTGCATCTGTCTGTTTTGGCTTTGTACCGTACTTTAGTCGTGGGCTGACCGATCAAGGTCTCGCCCCGTATTCGGTTGCCTTTTATCGTTATATATTGGCTGCAATCATCCTGTTGCCCGCAATCCTTAAATATCGCGCAAATTGGCGGGAAATCGTTTGGGGGATGGTTGCAGGAGCCGTGATGGGGCTTGGCTGGGTTGGCTATGTCACTGCACTTGAATCCGTTCCTGCTTCGACGGTCGGCGTTTTATACATGACGTATCCTGTTTTCACGATAGCCATCGCGTGGGTACTCTTTGGCGATCACCCGACACGCCGAAGCCTTGTTGCTGCCGGATTGATCGTTATTGGAGCAATAATTGCAGGCTCTCCAGCATCTGTGCCTCTCGACCAGCTTCCAACGCTGCTGGTCTCATTGGCGGCACCTTTTGGGTTTGGCTTTGGTATTTGTGTTCTCGTTCATCGCCTTTCGCGCATTGCGCCTTTGGCCAGAATAGCGTCGATCTCTCTTGGGTCGGTCATTGGCCTTTCTCCTCTCATTCTCAATTCGGAACTTGGCGAGATTTTACCAGAGGGCGGTAGTGACTGGTTTCTGATCGTTGGGATCGGCCTTGTGACCGCGCTTATTCCGCAGCTGATTTACACTGTCTGCTCACCTGTCATCGGGGCGACGCGTACAGCTGTTATAGGCAGTGTTGAATTGCCTACGATGTTTGCCGTAGGGGTCATCGCATTTGGCGAGGTGATCACGGGTGCACAGGCGATAGCCTGTGCCTTGGTGCTGGGTGCGATTGCCATGACAAACAGTCGCTCAACGCGCACTGTAACGACTGTAATGAGCAAGAAGCCAGAGAGGTAATTTCTGGCTCTAAGCGGACTTGCGGCGGTGCGGCACTCGATTTTGGTCCAACAGCGCCCCCTTCGAGTTGACCGAATGACCGCTGCCAGCCCGAAGCGGACCCATGCTCGCAGACGGCAATGTGCGATAGCTGACATTCGCCGCGCCGGTCGCCAACTGGTAAGATGCGGACGAAGTGTGTCTTCGCTGCGCCAGCGCCAATGGCTGCTTTTGAGATCGTTCAACAAACAACGAGACTGTGTGAAAACTATCGGGTGCGTCGCCGAACGCCAAAAAGAGCCAAATTTATGGCCTCTCTCGTTGATCTGAAGGTCGGCCAGGTCGACATCCAAAAAACCAGCGGCACCTAAAGAGGACGAACTTCGAGTTTCCACACAGTCTGTGTCGTTTTGGGAGGGCTGGAATAAACAGTAGCAGTCACCGCGTTGCAGCTGCACACTCACTGTCAAACGCTTGAGGAAGGATATTTTTTTCCTCTACTTGCGCTTTCAGGTCATGATTGAAACGAACATACCAGCGGCGGACAAGGCGTAGCATCAGCGGCGCCATTAAGCGCGACATGCCCCTAAATGCGTCAGTCTGGATAAACCGCGTCTGGTTTGGCCCCATCATTTCCGCAATATAGTAATGATCGTCGATGACGCTTCCGCCTTCTGATGTTGGTGCGGACCAGCCAAATACCTTGCGTGTTTCGCTGTCGTCCCAGTGAACAAGTGGATGGCGGAAGCGCGAAAGACGGCCAAAAATGCGGTAGATGGCGGTGACATCGCCGCCGTGCTCAAACGGACCTTCCAATCCTTGAAACGTGCTTGACCATTCAGGCATCGCTGAAAAGTCTGTCAGCACGGACCAGACCTGATCAAGGGGCGCGTTGATGACGATTTGCGTTTGGATCGCAGGGCGTCCCTGACTATCGGTAAAAAGTGTCGGTAAAGCGCTCATGCCTAAATCCTTTTCTCGTGGTTTCAATGCATGTGTGCCTTTTGCATCTTGTAAAATAAGATGCGCATTGCAGCGCTAGAGATCAAAATCAGTTCGCGCCACCCATCTATCAAAGCGCGCCAGCACGAGTGTTATTGCAAGGCAAGGCCGCGCGCCTCAGCCGGGGTCATGTCAGTCCAGCTTTGAAAGGCGCGATAGAAAGAGTTCGGTTCGCGGTAAGCCAGAAGATATGAGATTTCTTCAACGCTCAGGTCACCCTCGGTGAGATAGCTCATGGCGAGTTCAGAACGTATGGCGGTCAAGACCGATTTGAAGCTTTCGCCCTCTGCCCGAAGATGGCGCTGCGCGCTCCGTTTGGACATGTGAAGCCGTTGGCACAGTGCTTCAATCGTCGCCTCACCTGACGGCAACATATCCAGCAACACCGTTTTGACCCGCAAGGTCATTGACGTCTCGTGATCGAGTTCGGCGAGTTTGGCCCGCATGCGCGTTTCAAAATCAGGCCACGCTTCGGCATTTTCCGTGATTAAGGGCAGATCAGCATCCTTTGCGCTCAGACGCAAATACGGTCTGACCGACGCGCGCGGCCGGTTACCAATGAAATCGACATCTTCGCGGCGCAACGCTTCGGGGCTGGGCAGGCCAACCTCAAGTGGCTCGATGGCGGCGGCGGTATAGCTGCGCGCAGCTTCCAGAATAAACAAGGTCTCGAACACCGCCATTTTGGGCGAGATTATGAGGCTTGGATCGACACAGCTGAACTCAACCAAAAGCCCTTTATCATCGCGGCTGACCGTGAGCCGTATCGGGCCCATGAGCGGTTTGAAAACCGCAAGTCTGCGCAAGCCCGTCGTCACATTAGGGCTGCTTGAAAAGGCAAACATGGACGGCGTAAAGGGCGCATGAGCAAAAGCCTTTGCCAGAAAAAGCGCAAGATCGGGGCGGTTGCATTCCGTTTCAATTGCCGCCCAAACAGCCAGAGCCTGCTCTGGTGTGCCGCCTTTTCCCTCATTGCTGAGAAAGTCACGCGGTAACATCGCGCGACGTATAATTCGGACGGGATCAATCCCCAAAAGAGCGCTCATTTGCACGATGGTTTTGGCGAGTGGGAAATAAGTCCTGCGTTTCATGGCTATTCCTCGTTGCTATGACCATAGATGACGCAGACCTGCGCCACGATCCAGCAACGTGGGATTAGATGGCGCATATTGATAGTTGAGTGGCGCGCATGGCGAATGCAAGGCCCGCTCTGCGCGCATAGATCCGGTTTGTAGTTATAGATTAACAAGATTGGATCTTAAAAATGAGCAAACGTATCCTGATCACCGGCGCTGCCACTGGCTTTGGCAAAGGCGCTGCATTTGAATTGGCCCGCAGGGGGCACAGCGTGACGGCTGGCGTTCTGGATAGCACGCAAAAAACGCACCTTCTTGCTGCGGCGGCGGAGGCAGGCCTGACCCTGAATATCATCTTGCTTGATATCACGAACGAAGATGATCGCAGAGTGGCCTTTGCTCAAGAAATCGATATTTTGGTCAACTCGGCAGGCATTATGGAAACCGGCCCTGTTGCCGAAATTCCAATGGCGAATGTGCGCAGGAACTTTGAGACAAATGTTTTTGGCACGCTGGCCATGATCCAAGGCTTTGCGCCGCAAATGGTTCAACGTGGCAAGGGCAAGATCGTGACAGTATCCTCGATGGGGGGATTGATCACAGTGCCATTCGCCGCAGTTTACACGGCGACCAAACATGCGCTCGAAGGCTTGGTCGAGGGTGTGAAAGCCGAACTTGCGGGCACTGGCGTGGAAATCTGCACTGTGAATCCGGGCGCATTCGCCACTGGCTTCAACGATCGCGGTGCGGAAACCATGATGCGTTGGTTCAATCCCGAGATTTCCTTGTCACGGCCAGAGGTGCTGGCAGGTCTCGCAGGTGCGCTGGAGGGTCAGTTTGATCCGCAAGGCCAGATTGACGACCTGGTGCGGGTGATCGAGGAAGAGAAAAGTAATTTCCGCAATGTGTATCCCGAGGCGATCATTCCTTGGATCAAAGCCACGCAAGAAAAAGCATGGACCGCAAAAGCCGATGACAGTCTTTGGGTGGACCCGACCGCAGATTAAAGGGTATTGGCTTGCGATGGTGCCTCGTGTTTGGAAAGGCGAGGCACCATTTAATAGTTCCGAAAACGCTCCTTTGTGGCACGTCCGCAATAGTCGTAGCTTGATGCTTCCACAAACCTCGTTCAAAACCGAAGTGGTTGTTGAACATTTTTGCCTCCACCTTGATAGCAGGCATTAGCCGCGATGCAGAAACGCGGTAAAGTGGGGCTCTCACCCGGCATTCGCCGCAAGCTACACCAACGGCCGCTATCGGGAAACGAACCGAACTTTGCAAAGATCGCTTTCTGCGCATTGCAGCCCTTGGTGCAAGCTGCAGCATTGAGGTCGTGCCTCTTGGACTATGAATGGCTGCTTTTGCTACGCTCTGGCTTGGTCCATGCGGATGCAGCGAATGACCGGAAACCGCCCTTCATGTCGATGCTTTCGTCCAAAATTTGGATTTTTCGAGGTTGCGGCGAACGGCAGCAAAGTCCCGCTGAGCCGCCATACGACTAAGGGGCCGACCCCGGCTTCTCTTTGTGGATGATAGGGGAAAATAATGTCTTGAACTCGAAACCAATCCTTGAACAAAATTCATTCAGCCTGCCTGCAACATACTCTTAGCACTTTCGCTCCAAGCAGATTTGAACGCGGGGTCACTCGCAAAAAGCTAGTAAAGTTCGAGCTCATCTTTCCTGCGTTTCAGCATGATGTCTTGCAGTATTTTCTCAAATGCAATGTCTCTGGTGTGCGGATCCGAATTGTCTTTGAATTTCTGGTCAAAGTCAGGATGTGTTCGGATGCTTTCGACAATGTTCACGAACTTTACCCGCTGCTCCTCCGGGGTCGCACTCCATCCCTGGAACCAAAGCTCATTGAAGTTGCGTATAATTTCTTCAAGTGGGTCTTCTTGCACCTCACCTTCGCGGTAGCCGCGTGGATTGGGGTTCTGTGGATCGAGTTCTGTTAATGCGTCATCCAGTCCGATTGTCTGGTTTAACCTTGTACGCTCAAGTCCGTATGACGACAAATCAACTGCATCCAGCAAGGCGTCCAGTGCATCTGCATTTGGGTCTTTGATCTTTAGCTTTGGAACAAGGAATTTCAGGAACCAAAACAGTTTCTCCCATGCCAACACTTCGAACGGCATAATTGAAGCCATCTGACCGTATATTTTGACGAACTGCTTGGCCTTGATTTTGAAGTCGATTTTATCCTCGTCTTCAAGATCAAGCTCGGTGTTGAAACGATCTGCGGCAACGTCAATCAGGGGACTCAGTGCTTGCGCGTCGTCACCCGCGAAGTATCTCACGATGAACGCTTCCACCTCTGCTGCCTCATAGACACCCACGCTATCCAGGTGCGCCAAGAGGTCGTGGAGCATGTTGACGTCTGTCGCTTCTGACAGGGTAGTTATCGTGTAGAACGGGTCAAACGCTGTCTTGATATCGTCGGCCGAATTGAAAAAATCGAGTACAAACAAATCTTCCGTGCGCTTGTTCAGCTTTGAAGAGGATCTGTTTAGCCACGATAAGGCCTGCACGGCCAGAACATGCTGCAATTTCTTGTCAACGTACATTGCGCAGAGCTTGGGTTGATCAAAGCCAGTAAGATATTTGTTCGCTACGATAAGCAACCGGTATTAGTCTTCATCGAACTTCTCACGGGTTTTGTCCTCGGCAAATCCGTTCATCCCGGCTTCAGTGTATATGTTCCCGTCAACCTTCTTCTCGCCGGAGAAGGCAATCGCCACTTTGAAGGGGTTTCCGCGCTTCTCAAGCAGGGCCATCACAGCCTTATAATACCGGATCGCCATTTTGATATCCTGCGTGACAATCATACCTTTGCCTTTGCCGCGCAGCTTTTTGGCGGTCACGACCTGCGGGATGAAGTGGTCCAGCATGATCTCGGCTTTCGTGTTGACCGTCTGCTGGCTCCGCTCGACATAAGCGCGCAGCTTTTTCTGGGCCTTTGCTGTATCAAACAGCGGATTGTCCTCGATGGATTTTTGGATTTCGTAATAGCTTTTGTACGTCGTGTAATTCGCCAGTACGTTAAGGGTGAAGCCTTCCTCGATGGCCTGCTTCATACTGTAGAGGTGGAAGGGGCGGAAACTGCCATCAGGCTGCTTCGTGCCGAATTTCTCCAATGTGGTGTTCTTCGGTGTGGCGGTGAAAGCGAAGTAGGAGGCGTTGCCACGCATTTTGCGGGACTGCATTGCGGCAACGATGGCATCCTGTGCATCCTCCGTTTCGGCATCGGCGTTACCACCCATGGCACGGTTCATCGTGTCGCTGGCCTGACCGCTTTGGCCGCTGTGCGCCTCATCAATGATCACGGCGAAACGGTTGTCGCTCAGATCGGCGATGCCTTCGATGATGAACGGGAATTTCTGGATTGTGGTGATGATGATCTTCTTACCATTCTCCAACGCGGCTTTCAGATCGGAGGAGCGCAGGGCAGGGGCCACGATGTTTTTCACCTCGGAGAAGTCGCGGATGTTGTCGCGTAGCTGTTTGTCCAGTAGGCGGCGGTCCGTGACCACGATCACACTGTCGAACAGGGGCGCATCCAGCGCTTTTGCACCGGGAATGCCGAGCGTTTCAGGATAGCTCTCGATCAGCTGATAGGCGGCCCATGTGATGGAGTTTGACTTGCCCGAACCTGCGGAATGCTGGATCAGATAACTGTGACCAACGCCGTGTTCGCTGGTGTGGGCCAGAACCTTGCGCACCACGTCGAGCTGTTGATAGCGCGGGAATATCATCGTCTTTTTCGCCAGCGGGTCGTTCTTTTTGCCTTCCAGCAGGACGAAATGCTGGATGATGCCGGACAGGCTGGCAGGGGCGAAAATCTCTTCCCACAGATAGGCGGTCTTGTGGCCTTTGGGGTTGGGCGGGTTGCCCTGGCCCTCGTTATGGCCCTTGTTGAAGGGCAGGAACCATGTGCCAGCACCCGCCAGCTTGGTCGCCATGAACACCCCGTCGGTGTCGACCGCCATATGCACCAGTGCGCGGGCGAACTGCATCAGGGGTTGGGTGGCGTCGCGGTAGCGGTATTGCTTTTGACCGTGGAAGCGCGCGGTCTGGCCGGTCCAAGTATTCTTCAGCTCGATCGTGACCAGCGGCAGACCGTTGAGGAACAGGGCCATGTCCACCTCTTCGGCGGGGTTGGCGAGGCTATAGCGGACCTGCCGCGTCACGCTCCAGATATTGGCGGCGAAATTATCGCTGACCTTTTGCGCCGAACTGGCAAGCGGGGCGGGGTACATGCAGGTCAGCACGGCGTCATCCACGGCGAGGCCCTTTTTCAGGATATGGAGGATGCCGTGGCGTTTCACCAATTTGTCGAACTGACCGAGGATTTTGGCCTGCCAGTCTGAGGGATTGCGGGTTTTCAGTTTTTCGAGCTGTTTGCCTTGGGTCGTCTCAAGGAATTCCCAGAAGAGGGCAGTGTCGAGCGCGTGGGTGGCGTCAAAGTCTGACGGGTTGCCGATGCGGTAGGGGCCTGTCGGGGTGGTGCCTGCGTCACGCTCTTCCGTGCTGGCGCCCGCCAGATGGCGTTCAATGGCCTGCTCGAGGGCGATCTCTTTTGTGTTGCTGACCATGACGGACCCCTTAAGTGACTTTGATTTTGCCAGTGACGGCCGCGTTGATCAGGCTGGTTTTGTATTCTTTGAGTGCGATGATCTGGTCTTGTTTGAGGGTAATGGCATTTTCCTTTTTTGCGAGAAGATCATCCAGATATTCCGCAATTTGGCGCTGCTCTTCAATTGGAACTACGGGAAGCATCACCATTGTAAAGTTTTCGAACCGAAGCGCTTGTCCATCCCTGACAAGGTTTGAAGTGGACTGTAAGGCCTCGATGTAGCGCTTTGACTTGAATAGATATTTGTAAAATGGCGCAGATATCTTTTCTCCAGGTTCAAGTGCAACGTAAGCGGAGCTGACGCAGCCAGTATATCCTGAATACTCAAGGCCGCCCTGAAAGCTTCTCATGCTGATTACGAAATCGCCAGCCTCAACATGTTTCAGTATTTCAAAATCCAGAAAGACTTGGGTAACTCTGCGGCCTTCCATTTCCATGAAGTCCATTTGGGGTATCATCCCATACTTTTGAGTTGCAGCAAGCTGCTGCTCGCCACGTCTTGCGCGCTCTTTTCTAAGAGTGAACAACCACTTCCCATTTTCCACCTCCCAGTGCGCGAGGATTTGGCCGATCCAGTCGATGCCGCTGTCTTTCATGGGGGCTTCGGGGTTGAGGCCGCGGGTGACGGCCTCTTGGATCAGGATCTGCCGCCGCTCGCGCAAAAGTGCTATCTGCGTCTCTTTGATACGCACCGCATCATCAATCTTTTCGCATTTATCATCGAGGAACGATGCGATGGCGTGTTATTCGGGGTGGGGTGGTAACAGGACTGGAATTTCACGCATGCGCGTTTTGTTCAAATCCCACTGACCAATCCGCACGCCGTCTGACGCTGAACCGAAGTAGGCGACATAGAGCTTGCTTCGGATAGCCCGATTGAAAAATGCAGGATCAACTTCGCGGGTAAAGTCAAAGATGAAATATGCTGGGCTGAGGTGCCCCTAGATTTGTAGACGGTTTGCTTGGTAATTTTGGAACCAAGGGGAGACGGATATGAACAAGGGAATACGGTTTACAGACGAGTTCAAACAGGACGCTGTGGCGTAGGTTGTTGAGCGCGGCTATGCGGTCAGCGAGGTGGCTGAGCGGCTAGGGATCAGCACCAAGTCGCTTTATACGTGGA
>Ga0306910_1000688_pt1 | contig 14252 bp, 18 predicted proteins | sample AntRauMFilla2698_FD_190438 | JGI IMG/M metagenome (GOLD analysis project Ga0306910, IMG submission 190438) | Saline lake microbial communities from Rauer Islands, Antarctica - Metagenome Filla 2 #698 (v2) (version 2) | ecosystem: Environmental > Aquatic > Non-marine Saline and Alkaline > Saline ... | reverse complement strand
TTCCAGGAACACGGATTTCCAAGCAAGGTATGAATACTCGATGTTGCTCGAATCTGCCTCTGGACCGCCTGTGTAGCCAATGTAGCGACATGGCAGCTATGGAAGCGGGTCTACGAAAGACCATCCAGCACGCAAATCAGGTGGATGCGGAGGCCGAGCGAGAAGCTTCCAGACTTAAGAAATGGGGCGAGCGCATTCGAGAGAGGCCGCAACGGACGATCCGCCGCACATGTGGCTCGAGCTTATGGCCATAATCGACCGTTTTATGATCGCGGTGTGGGAGGGTATGCATCTAAACGACACGCAGTGAAGTTAGGAAGAGCTAGGATAGAGCGGATTGACCTTGGTCGTCGAACCCAACTGCTTCTTCAAACCCATTGCCGTCACGAGCTTATGACGGTCGCGGAGCGTCTTTTCCCGCTGAAACTGCCTGATTTCGTACTCGTCCTCGGGAATGTCAGTCTCCAGTGCTTCTGGGATCTTGACTGGTTCGGACATGCTACTAGTCACGTTGCCTTTTACGAAAAAAGTGAAACGGCTGCTCCTCTGCCCGCAGCCAATGGGCGCAGTCAAGCTCGGCACGTGCGTTTCTGGCTCTGACGGCTGCTATCACTGAAGCGCGTGAACCAACGTCTCCTTGCTGAACGTCAGCTCGCACACATGCTTCGTGTCCACACCATAGTCCTGCTTGCGCGTCTGGTTCACATGCACAGCTTCGACGCGATACTTGCTGCCGCTTTTGATCAGGTTCGCGTACTGAATCGCCTGGTTGCCCCACACCTTGCATACGATGGCACTCTCTGGCTTGTTGCCGTCACGGATCACGAACTTGAACAGCTGGTTGCCAGAGCCAAACGACTCGAGAGGGTAGGTCTTCTCGACTTCGCCCTCAATGTAAAACTGCTTGATATGCTGAATGTGCTGCTGAAAAGGCTCCCAGCGCGCCGCGTCATCTGCCAGTACGTTGCTCATCCCGCTCATCCCGTATCGTGTTGTGGTTCGCGCCATCGCGATCGGCCATTTATGGTTGGAATGCGTAGCGGGGGGAATGCTACGCTACAGATAGATACCACGTCTGAAGCTAGGGTCAAGTCGAGGGGAGGGGGGATGGCCATACCGAACATGCGCGGCCGAACGGTGTACGTGGCGGGGCTACAAGTCCTGTGGTGTGTTGAGGGAGTGCCACAACATCGATTAGATGCGCCGAGTACAGTACCTTTCCTCGTTGGCTACGCCACGCTTCGATCCCCTCGGCCGAACTCGCCGTTCAGGAGTCGAGCCCGGTCCTGGGCTGGATATGCTGCCGCCCCGGGCCAGCCGTCGCGTTCCTGGTCCGATTGGACCTGAGGTCAACCCGTTTCAGCTCGTCTGGGATCCTGTAACCTTGGAGTATATCGAGGTCGGCAGTGCTCTGTTCCAGCGCCGTGTCAATCCGATCCAAGGTGCTCCCGACTCAGTTGCACCGTTTGTCTACAACGAGCAGACGCTGCAACTGGTGCTTCAGTGGGATCGCACCCTCTTTGTGATCCGCGAGATTGAGTACGACAACGTGGTAGAGGAGCGCAACACCGACATCACGATCCAGGGGGTCGATACCCGTTTGATCGTGCTCCGTATCATCGACGCAGCTCTGGACCTGGAGGAGGTGCCGTTCAGGAATCAGTTTGAGAACCTGCGCAACCGCATGCTCGAGTTTACCGACGAACCTCAGATGGTGGCGATGATGGTCGGCTTCCAGTATCATGGTGTTCATGTCAATCCCAACGGCTTTCTAGCTGGCTCAAATTCGCCTGCTGTCGGTACGGCACAGGAGACTGATCCAGTATTTCAGCAGCAGGCACTGGGTGCTGACAAGGCCCTCCGTATCCCGTTTTCGAATGTCGACTGGAATGACGGCGATGATGACAAGTGTGTGGATCGGTTTCTGGGTCTGGATCTTGATCCGATGCCCCTTGCTCGCACGGTTCGGGGCATGACCGAGCTGGCTGCACTGTACGGTTTCGGCCTGAAGCTGTATGATGTGCTCGGTGGTATCATGTCCGAGCGGTTGCAGTTACCTGGCGATGACTCGACGGATCAGTACCGTGGGATTGTCTTCAACCGGCATCTGTACCCGATCAAGGATCTGCGGGAACCAGCGCTGATCTTGAAGCCGACTGTACGCTACCAATCGCACGACGATGTCTACAACACCATGCACGAGACCGGCTCTGCGCTGTATCGCATCAACGATACCTACTACGTCAACGGCGTGGGTCTGATGCGGATGGCCACATCGGTGTTTGAGGACTGGATGGGTGATCTGCTCAACGTTCTCCGGCCGAGTCACGGTTGGGATCCAGCAACCATGACGATCATCAAGCAGGCATCGATGCCGGCGATCTACGATGCTCCGTGTGTGGCTGATGGCCTGGACGAGAGTCATTTTGTCGCATTTGATGCATCCAAGTGCTACTACCACGCGTTCCGCTACTACATGAAGAGCTCAACTGCTGTCGTCGGAGTTCCCTCGGTCTTTGAACGCTTTCGACCGCTTCGTGACGGCGAGCGAGTTCCAAAGGAGGACCACTACTACTACATGATCGAGATTGAGAGTGATCTTTGGCGTCCACGACTCGGGCTGCTGCGCAACGTGGTACTCGGGATGACTCGACGGGTCCTCGAAGAATTTGGCGTTCCTGTCCGAGTGACGCACGTTCTCGAGATCCAGTCACGGGCTTCCCTGGGCGAAGCAACGCGCAAGAAGGTTCTGGAGATGATTGATGGCTGGGATGATGTTCAGAAGAAGAAGTATGCCATCGTCAACGGGATCATGGGTCGTGTCGCTCGTGTGAAGACTTACCAGTTCCGCGTCAACAACGAGATCGAAGCCAACTACTACGTGGAACAGTACAACGCATCGCGTCAAGGCGATACAATCTTGGTCGAGCGTGATTCGTTTGAAGTCGTGAACAAGGTGCACTGGCACTCGGCGGTGATTCACACGGCTACGACGGCGATCCTGCAACATGCGCTCAGGATCCACAGAGGAACTGGCAAATGGCCTGTTCGGATCAAGGTCGATTCGCTGACATATCGTATCCGTGATTTCCAGAGTCCGTTCGATCGGAGCGGCATGGAGTACCTGGATCGGGTGTTCGAGATTCCGATGTTCACTGGTGCTCCGTGGCATCGTGAACCGATCACTGATCCACCCGCGTACATCGCACCCCCATCCTATCGCCGACTTGAGGTCGGAGCAGCTGAACAGTACGCGAACATCACGTACATGGGTCCACCTGGTGTCGGCAAGACGCACAAGGCGTTACACGACCATGCAGTCGATCTGTCTGTATGCTTCTCGAACAAGGGTGCGCGACGTGTTGGTGGCAAGACCATCCATAGTGCACTTGGTCTCTGGGGTGAGCATGGTGTTCCGACGCTTGACCAACTGCGCAACAAGCTGATCTTTATCGACGAGTTCCAGTCAGTTCCTCGTCGTCTGATCGCGCACTGTGTTCGCGCGTACCATGAGGTCGGAGCGCGATTCATCTTCGCGATGGATGTTAACCAGTTGCCTCCAGTCGGCGAATATCCGCTCAAACCGTACGGTTCTCCGTTCCTTGGCAACGTCGTCGAGCTCACACACGAGTGGCGCAACGATGCAGAGTTGGTCGCAGCTCGACGTGGTATTCTGACACACCCGTGCACCTTCCGTCCACCACTGCAGCCTGTTACAGTGGATGCAGCTGGCGTTGCACATTTCGACATCAATCCGGATGCGATGTGTATCGCGTATCGTCGTCAAGTCTGCAAGCGCGTCAACGAGCGGATGGTCCAGATCAAGGGCATCAACTTTGGCGATGAGCAGGGTCGCTACATCGCTAGTAAGCCGCATCGTAAGACGGGCGTGCTGCAGTCGGAACTGCTCAAGCGTCGCGGCAATCGATGGGTGCGATCGGACGGAACGACCTTCGAGTGGCCGCTGGAACGAGCGAAGAAGTTTATCGACTGGGGCTTCTGTGTCACGATCCACAAGATGATCGGCGAGACAGTCGATGGTCCGTTGGCCATCTTTGACTGGGACTTCGTCGGGATGGACCGGTTCATCAAGTACACCGCAGTGACGCGCGCCAAACGTCTTGCCGATGTTACGTTCTACCCGTCGTTCCGCGTTCCACCGCCTCGAAAGCGCGCAGAAACATAAAAACGGTTAAGCCGTTCGAGCTCGCTTTTGGTCAGGTTCACCAGGCTCTTCTTCGTCATGGTCGCTGCCCTCGTCATCGTCCTCATCCTCATCCTCCTCCGGTTTCAGGAGCGGTGGCCGGAAGTGGACGAACCCACCAGGTCGGCAGTTCTTGACTCCGAGAAACTCAAATGCGTCCTCTGCGGCAATGCGACAGAGGAGAGACCGCATCCGAGCCTTGTCGAGCTGAACACTTGCGAGCTCCGTGACAAGTTGATCAATCGAACTCAGCACGTTCTTACCAAGGAACCACCACTGGCCATTCTTTCGAAAGATGTCCGGAAGTTCCTTGAACTTTTGAGTCGAGAACAGGACACTGATCTTAAGATGACGATTGCGTGATGCGATCTCTCGGAGCGCTTTGCTCTTTCGCAGATCCATATCCATCCCGATAAAGTCGTCAAAGATCAACAAGACATTCTTGCGCTTCTTCTTGCTCCTCTGCTTCTGTAACCGGATCAATTTCGCGAAGAAGGCCTCGTTGACATTGTTCAGTGCCATGAAGGGGTGGTTGCATAGCTTGGTCAGCTCGCCATCAGTATCGAGGGTGATGAGCCAAACCTGATCGAACAGAAATCCACCGTGAGCAACCAAGGCATAGATGAGATTCGATTTGCCGTTCTCCTTCTCGCCTACAACACATACCGTGCGACCACCCTTGTCGTGAAACACGTCAGTGGGCAGGAACTGGTCCATGAATTTGCCAATCTCCGCTTGCTTGACATACGGCTTCTCCTTGCGTTCTTCCTTGTTGTCAGGCTGCTGGTTAGCATCCTCTATCTTATCCTCCGCAGGCTCATTCGAAGCAGCGTTCTTTTCCTCCATAATTCGAAATGCCGAGCATCGGTGTAAGCACGCTTTCATCAGCTCCGTCGAATTTGGCCGGTGATCTTCACCATGACTTCCAGCTCCGTCGCAACCAGGCGTCTGGAGACCGTATGATCCGGACTGTTCGTTTTGACCAGCCTGCTTTTGACCAGCCGAACACGGTGCAGTTCAACACGCTCAACATGCTCGTTACGGATGTCTATGTTCGTTTTGATCTCGGGGCAATTCCAACGACCCCGGGGCTCAAGCTTGAGCCGACGACAACCTGGATTGGTCCGGGTGGTGTTATCTTCGGACAGCACGAGGCAGTCATGTACCAGTGCCAGCAGGAAGAGCTCATTACCTACTACTACGACAACCCGGGCACGTTCAATGACTTCACCGACCAGATGGTTGCACATAACGACTGGGCATACACGCCTGCTGGTTTCAGTGGCAAGCGGTCGGGTGGCGAGGAGGGGGGTTCCACCGGTGGCTTCCTGCTCAAGCTCGCGCCGATCTCGGACAAGATCTTCTCCAAGATTGGCTCGCTCAATGCGCATCAGCCCAAGTCTCTGTACCTGACGGTCAATTTGGCCAAGAGCGCACGCATTGTTACCGCATCCGCTGGTACCCCAGACCCGCCGGCTTCGGAGATTCCGATCCAGTTCATGGAAGTGATTCTCGTCGGTCATCGCGAGGATCGACTCGCTGTCGCCAAGTATCAGCGTGCACTCCTCGGAGATGGTATTCGATTTGCGCTCGAGCAGCCCAACTACGTGAGCCAGGTCGTGCCTGCTTCACAGTCATCAGCGCAACTGTCAGCACCGTCGATCTCTGGAGATGTTACGTACTTCAAGTTTCTGTTGCGGAACAATGATGCGTTCACCGAGAGCGTTAATCCGGAGAACAGCAAGAACCTGGACTGGATCACGTCTGTGCTAGCATCCATGGATTCTACTCTCAACATTGGTACGCCAGAGAGTGAATCCGAGGTGTTTGGCAAGCCGACGCCGCTGAAGATTCTGCAGCAGGCGTACAAGGGGTCATCGATTGCTGGCTCGACTCGTTTTCTCGGTCCTGAGGGCGAGCTTCGGGAGACTGCTGAGATTCCTGTACCGATGGGTATGGATACGTCGGCTGGACAGACAGAGGGTGTGTGGAGCGGTGCTTATCGCGTTCAGAACAACCTGGTGGCGAACTTTGCTTTCGCGCCGGACAGCGGATCGGCAGCGATGCTGATCAACTGGCTCGTGTACACGCGTCGGGTCATCCTGATCGGTGCCAATGCGTTCTCGAGCGCTACCGAGTAGTCAGAATTGGCAGAATGAAAAACCATGCGGTCATGAGTGGTTACCTTCGCGGTACTTCTCAGCGTTCGGCTCATTCGTCGCATTTGAAGAGTCACAGGCGGAACAACTTCTCGAGTGTCATCATGAGGCAAAAGTCACTTATGGAGGAAGGCGATACGCCACCGGACACCATCCAGGAAGCAGGGCGTGGCGAGGTGTTGTTGGATCGTGGCACTGAAGCTGGTCGACGCTTTCCCGATGTACCAAAGCATATTCGGCGTCGTGGTGAGGTTTCGGACCGGGGGATGCCGAAGATTGATCAGCAGCTGAATGAGTACACCACCAAGGACCCGCCACCGCAAGCTACGGACGATCTAGAGGCGCTGGCAAAGCTCGCAGGCAACTAAAATTTGTCACTTTCAAATGAGCTATCGTTGGAGTGAAGCGATCGAGGGAGCGAGCGTCTTTGGGTTTCATCCAGACGACATGGTCTTCCAGGGCTTGAACGGCAACCAGTTCGGCCAGACCAGTGCAACCAAGTACATCGTACACGGTTCATCTATCAGCGGAATTACGTCGATCACGTGGGGCAACCTCAACGATGCCAGCGGAAGGGTGGTAATCGTTCTTCAGCAAGCTTTCAAGACGCGGATGGCCAACTTTAAGGGTGTGATGCGTATTCAGGCCGATGAAGGCGGTATCAGCCTACCGACAGGCGGGACGAAGCTCGTTGGCGAATATGATGGAGGTGACTACATCTACCTCAAAGCGGAAACAATCGCAGCAGAAGTGGAAGGGGTTACCCTGAATATGACTGCTGATGAGTTTGATACCTCGGGTGGGCTCTCAATCTACTTCACGGGTCAAACTTACAAATCATAAATGAGCATTCGTTGGAGTGAAGCGATCGAGGGAGCGAGCGTCTTTGAGTTTGAACCAGACGACATGGTCTTCCAGGGCTTTAACGGCAACCAGTTCGGCCAGACCGGTCCAACCAAGTACATCGTACACGGTTCATCTATCAGCGGAGTTACGAATATCACGTGGAGCAACCTCAACAGTGCCACCGGACCGGTGAAAATCGTTCTCCAGCAAGCTTTCAAGACGCGGATGGCCAACTTTAACGGTGTGATGCGTATTCAGGCCGATTCAGGCGGTCTCGAGCTACCGACAGGCGGGACGAAGCTCGTTGGCAACTATGGAGGTGGGATCATCTACCTCAAAGCGGAAACAATCGCAGCAGGCGTGGAAGGGGCTATCCTGGATATGACTGTTGATGAGTTTGGTAACGCGGGTGGGCTCTCAATCTACTTCGCGGGTCAAACTTACAAATCCTCTACATGATTTAAATTCACAACCGTTTGAGCAACGAATGGCACAGGCCACGGACTTTCGAATCGACACGTCGAACTTGGCGTTTGAAAGTGGTGAGAGCATAGAGAACTATGCGGTCGCATTCAAACGTCCTTTCCGCAAGGCTAAGCGGTTCCAGCTACTCTTTGCTTCGATACCAAAGTCGTTGTATATGACCAACGATACGCCAACGTTCTCCCTCAACCGTGCCGGTGCAGGTGCAGTTGCTATCACGCTTCCGGCTCGTTCCTATGCATCGGGTACGGAACTTGCTACTGAAATGCAAATAGCCATCCGGGCGGCGATTGGTGCAGCTTCGTCGACGACAGTTACCTTTGACCCATCGACTGGAAAGTTGACGATCGCTGAAGGTAGCACCACGTTTGCGATCACAGATGTCGCGTATCCCTTTACGGATATCAGTGGATTCAACGGAACGGAAGCAGCTACAGCAGACATGCCTGCCACCAATGTGGTAGACTTGACGTGGCCCCGTTCGCTCGGCATCCGATTGACAGTTCAAGACATCGGCGTACGTGGGATCTCAACACCTTCGTATGAGTACACCTATCATGTTCCGATGGCAACAACCAACTTTGGGCAGGTCGAGGAGTATACGGACGACGCTTCGTGGGATCAGCTTGGGCATCAGACCAACATATTCCCGGACTTTGATACGCTCAAGGTACAGTGGCTTCTACCGAATGGGCAGCCGATGCTCACCAATTGCTTCAATGGTGCGCATCATGAGCTTCTCCTCCGCGTCTGGAGCATGACCGGTCGTGGATACGCGTAAATCAAGGGAATGATACTGAAGTTGCGAGGTAGCTTACGGAGAAGCCGATCACCTTGACTCCGGAATTCAGGTTGACATCCGTTAGATTAGAGACAAAATTCTGATAACTAGAGACTGGCCGAGTCGGTTCAAAGTAGACGAGGTCGAACCGGTCAGGTGTGGTCGTTCTTCGTAGAGCAAACTGGAAAGCCTCTGTCAGTGGTGAACCTCCTCCTACCGAGATGTTCTGGAATTGTCCACCTTGGATCGCGTACGTGGAAATTGCTGCAGTGCCGATGGTGTTGAACGGAATTGATACTGAGAGATCTCCAGTACCAGTTGAAGTTGTCCAGACAACGTGAACGGCAACGGTCACCATGTTTCCGATGCGCATGTAGTAGCCATCGCCATCCGACAACGACTGTATGGTACCACCGATGCGAAGAATAGGTGTGAAAGAACCCTGCACATAAGGCGCAGCGCTGAACCACTGACTGTCGGCATAGTACCGCAGCGATGGAAGTGCTGAGCTTGCGTTCGAGCCGTCATCGATGTAGAAACGTCCGTCTTGTCCTGTCGGCTCGGAACTTTGAACTGCTAGGTCGACAAAGTTGTCGCCGTAGAGCATGACGTCTGTGAATCCGGCACCACGGTGGACCCGTAGAGACGATTGTCCCGTTGCGGTATTCGTTCCATCATCATAATACCCGAAGCCATCATCGACTGAACCCCCGGCTGGAACATCAGCAGGTGGAATGGATGGAACCCATGGCCCGTACCATGGTAAGACCCCGGTATAGCAGCCAGTTGGCGTGAACTCGTACCCGATCAAAACATCCGTGAGAATGTAGAAACTGGCTGTAGGAACATCGATGTCAAGACAGTCGATCGTCAGTGTAGTGGTAGCCGTAAGGTTCGTCTCGGAGCCATTCAGGGTGAGTATATCGTCAGCTGCAGCGACGGTCACGGGACCGGTTGGCGACGTTACAGTCGTCACTAAACCAGTAACGATAGTTTCGCCACCATCGGTAGTGCCAATCGTTGTTGATGTGTCGCCATGGAGCTTGGCACTTCCTAAAGAGTTGACGGAAACAGATGAATCGCTGCGAAGAACTGCGGACGTGTCGCCCTTCAGACTGACTTCACCGGTTACGTCAACGTGATGCGTGACCGCAGTAGGACCAGCTTGTTCGAAATCGCCGTTGAACTTGGCTTCTCCGTCGACATCGAGTGCATCTTGCAGTGTAGCCTTTCCCGCGACATCGAGTGTTGACGACAAGGTAGTAGCACCAGTAACGTCAAACGTTCCACCAACAGTTCCTGCATCAGTCACTCCGAGAGACCCGGTAGTCGCCGCGCCAGTCACATCGAGTGTTGACGACAAGGTAGTAGCACCAGTAACGCCAAACGTTCCACCAACAGTTCCTGCACCAGTCACTCCGAGAGACCCGGTAGTCGCCGCGCCAGTCACATCGAGCGTATCATCGAATGTACCGGCACCAGTTACACCGAGTGTTGAAAACAAGGTAGTAGCACCAATAACGCCAAACGTTCCACCAACAGTTCCTGCACCAGTCACTCCGAGAGACCCGGTAGTCGTCTCGCCAGTCACATCGAGCGTATTATCGAATGTACCGGCACCAGTTACAGCGAGGGTACTCTGCAGCACGGAAGCACCGAAAACACCGAGCGAGGCATCGAGGGTGGTAGCTCCTTCCACCTGGAGGGTATCGCGTAAGCGACTCGTGCCGGTTACGTCGAGGTTGGTACCGATAAAGGCGTCTCCAGTGACACCGAGATTGGCACCGGCATTGATAGTATCAGCGACATCCAGGGTCGAGAAGAAGTTGACGGCACCGACCGCGTCCAAAGCTCCACCGATAAACTCGTTGCCCGTCACAACTAGGTTGCCGACGACGTTAACAAGACCATAGAAGGTCGCATTGGTATCAAACATCTCGCCATGACAGCCGGTGTTGCGTTTGCGGAGGAGCGACATCAAGCGAACTTTTCTTTTTGAATCTGAGCGGAATATGCGCGAGGAAAGGTAAGACCGGTGAGTCCGATAGCTGGCTTGGCCGTATACCGCGCAATGGGAACCGGTTTCGCTACGGATTCATGCGCTACGGTTTCGTGCTCTTGGGTCTCTTGGAGCAGCGAGTGCACCATTTCGTCGTTACCAGCATCATGTGTCTTGTCGGGGATCTTCTTCTCGTTCTCTGGCTCACTCTTTGCCTCGGACTCATCCTCAACTTCACTGTCGTCGTGTTCAGAACCACTGCTATCCTTTTCGGGAGTGGGTGTTCGCAGCTTCTTTCGGGGACGGCCTCGTTTACGAGCGGGGAGGGGTGGAAGGTTGAGTAAAGCTCGATTGCGGTTCGAATCCGTTCTGATAGCCCGACCCGTCGCGGGGTTAATCATGAGAGCGGGTATTTCCTCCACTTGTTTCTCTTCCGACATCGGTTTTAAACACAGCACATGCCGATACACTACAAACCAACCAACCCGGTCGAGACAACACCGATTGCGACGCTTCGACCTGCACGTCAAGCGGCCATGGCACCTCCTGGTTTTCTGCCCGGTGCAAACGCATTTGGATCGGGGTTTGGTCTACTTGAGGGTGCAGAACGAGCAAAGAACCCGTATGCTGTCGGCAACTCAACGGCTCAGACAATAGCAGCTATCAATGCGGCTTCACGACTTCCAGGTGCTTCTTCGGTCCTTGACAATGCCATGGCTGGTCAAGGCGTTGCTGTAAGCAAGGTGGAAGCAGATGTCGGTGTAGCACAGGAACAGGACTTGACACCCCCTAGGCACGGAAGAAAGGCGGCTGCTGAAGCTCGGCGTCGTAATATCGGAATCGATGCGGAGAAGACTCCGGAAGGTGCACGTAAGCTTGATCCTGATTTCCCGAGTCCATAAGCTCAAATGGAAGACGCGCTCGCGGTCATAGTCCCCGTCCTTCTAGCTGAAATCGGAGTCCTTCTTACCATATACGTCTCATTACGTAAGCTGATCACCGCGTTGGATGCTCATGCCACGTCGTTGCTGGACATGACGACGTACCTGGAGACCAGCATAAGGAACCACATGCAACGGGAACTCAGGTTGGTAGCCAGCCGGGCGCAGGCACTTGGTGCTGAAGTCAAGGACGTGGTCAGAGGAGCTGGACATGACCGGCACCGGGAGTGATCCGCTACGCTACGCGTTCTTTCCTTTAGGAAGAACAGGCCTGTCTCGAGTCAAAGGACGATGAACCTGCACGACGATCACATCACACATGACGAGGACTGGCTCAAGACCGACTCTGAAGAAGTTGACGATTCGGACGGGGACTACAGTGCCTCGAGTGGCGAAGAGGGTGCCAGGCTCGACTCGACGTTACGAGCCCGTTCGTACCTGGCGGATGTCGCGGCAGGGCGGTACAGGCCGAAGCGCATGGTGGAATCTCTGTGTCATATTGCTGCTCGGGCTGCTGTGGCTCACGGTACCAGCGAGGATCCGTGCTGGTTCGTAAAGATGGACAAGGACGCGCTACCAGAGGAGGTCAACCAGCATATCAGGATCGCGATGCTTCATCAGAACTGGCTCTACGTCTTTAAAGGGGTTTGACAGCTGCCGTCTCCATCGCCCGCTCACGAATCTTGCGCAGCTCATCAATTGCACGGATTGGGATTTGAGCGACCTCCATCTCGTCCTCGGCCTTGGTGATGAACTTGACGATATCTTCAAGTGAGTACTCTTTGGCGTGACCTTCGATCCACTTGAACATGGCGATCACATGACAGCCACAGCGACACCCGTCAGCCTTGTGACAACCGTTCACACCCGAAGGACAGCTGAAACAGTAGGAGTAGAGGTAGAAGGTCTTTTTCCAGTTCTTGAGGGCTTCAAAAGGAGGCGATGGAAGCTTCTGACCTTTCACTTGCGACTCGTCCTTACTCGTCGGAGTAGACATCTGCCTGCGCGTCCTGTTCGTCGTCGTCAGCTACGAAATTCCGTAGCGAACCGGCACTCTCCGAGGTATTTGCGTCATCCTCTGCCTGAGCCTCGCGGTGCGACACTTCCATGGCTTCCTCATCGACGAACTGGCGCAGGCGACGCTTCTTACCCGCTACGGGGAACGGCGTCGGCGGGATGCTGGTCATCTTCTTCGGGGGTGGGGTAGGGGCAACCACGGCCTTTTTATAGACCGGTGCCTTTTTAGGTGCCATGACCATGCCAGGCTTTGCTTTGCCTGCGAACCGGCGCATAGCGCGATCGAATTCCATCTCGGCCACCTCGATCGATCGGGCAGCAGAGTTGGGTGGCAGGGAGCGAGCGTTGTCGCCCAGCCGCCACTGGAGGTAGTTGAGGTAGCACTGCATCATGCCTACAGGGTTCGAGTCCATGTTCAATTCTGACCGTTGTCTTGCGAGTCACCCTCCTGTACAGGAACGCGTAGCGCAGGAACATTCCGGGGAAGAACAGCCCCGCTACGGATCACCCCCACGGAGGAATCGGAGGAACGGCAGCGGTGCCAGGCCTGTTCCCTCCCTAAGGAGTTCCCCGCCACGAAGCCTGGAATAGCGCCGATCGCGAATGCCATCCACGCCAGCGCAGCGCGAGTCATAATGGATTCTGAGATCAGCCGCATGAGGCTGGCCTCTATGGGTAGCACTGAGGAGGAAGCGCTGCTGGACTTTTTCGATTCGCTACACAAGAAGGTAGATGAGCTTCCTAGGTAGACTGGTAAATCAGATGACGATCAAGATCACGCATGAAGGGCGACACCGAGTCGACTGTCTCGACGTGGCGCCGTTTGAAGTTGATGAGCGGGCCCTTCTCCAGGATGGAGTACGACACTATGTTGAGGCGTGTTATCATCCGCTCTCGCACGTTCTCCGGAGTGACCTCACCGACTGTGAGTGCGATTGGAACGGCTGTGATCGGCGGTGCCCGTGTGGTTGTCACATCTGGTACATGCTCGCCACCTTCCGCGAGTTCGTGGACTCGCATCCCTACGGCAGGTGCTTCAACGATGACCCAGTCGGCTGCAACCACGAGTTCAACTACATCGCGCAGGCAGCCGAGTTCATGGTCGAGTTCATCATGGACGAGTTTGGTACAGTCCGGCCTGATCTTGCACAAGAGGCACGCACCACCCTCTGTGCTATCTATGCGGACAGCGGGTCCATGAGGCATGCCAACGAGATCGAAGACGAGATTGACGAGGACGAAAGTGATTACGAGGCGCTGGGATCCGAGGACAGCGACACGACTGCCGAGTGGGATGATGCTGACATTGTGATTGACATCTCTCAGGGCGAGTCGAGTGTCCCGTCATCGCAAAGTGAGACAGACTCGAGTCTGGTCAGCAGTGAGTGGGAGTGAAAGATGTCAATCGACTTCATCGTCCCAGCGGATCTTCCTGGAAGCTTCCTGCGACGCCCTCCAGCGAGGGTCTCGAACCATCTTGACTGTCATTTCGTCATATCGGTCCAAACCCTCCAGAAGCACGTCCATGCTGATGTCACCTGCTCCATGGAGCTCAAAGAGTGCCTTGGGCGTAACGATGTACTTGCTGTCCATAGCCAGTGCTGATTGTGCCAGTCACTCAACACACCACAGGACTTGTAGCCCTGCCACGTACACAGTTCGGCCCGCGCATGTTCGGTATGGCCTAACCCTATCCCTCCCCTCGACTTAACCCTAGCTCCAGATGGAGGGGTGGGAGGGTGCTAACACCCAATGACGTGGCATTCCCCGATGACACGTCACCAAGCGGCCATTATCACCAGTTGTATTTGCTACTCCTCTG
>Ga0306910_1000686_pt1 | contig 14260 bp, 9 predicted proteins | sample AntRauMFilla2698_FD_190438 | JGI IMG/M metagenome (GOLD analysis project Ga0306910, IMG submission 190438) | Saline lake microbial communities from Rauer Islands, Antarctica - Metagenome Filla 2 #698 (v2) (version 2) | ecosystem: Environmental > Aquatic > Non-marine Saline and Alkaline > Saline ... | reverse complement strand
TACATCGAGATGTTTTACAACCCGACCCGCAAGCACACCAACAACGGTATGCTGTCGCCGGTTGACTATGAAACCAAACAAAGGAAAATGAACGAGGCAGGTGTCTAGGAAACTAGGGACACCTCAGGTGCTGATGTTTTTGAGCAGTGTGATCCTATGGACCAATCTCATACAAGTTGGGGCACAAACGGATGTAGCGCCACGTGTGAGCCTCTGAAAAACTAATCCACAAACAGTCCTTTTTAGGAAGGTGAGGGATGTTTTGGTGAGGTTCACTTCTACCCAAGAATGACGAAAATCGTTATACATTTTCACTCAACAAAGGTTTACCAATGACAAAAACGCTCATGACATCGTTGTCAATGCCAGCTTTTCTTGCTGGATCAATGATCTCGATAGCCGCTACACCTGCAACAGCAGGAGTAGCTTTTATTGGTTATGATACCGGGAATAATCAATGCACTAATGGCTATAGCTCCAAGTTAGATTTTTGCAGAGCAAGTAGCAGCACCTTTACAACTTATGAGTTTTGCCAAAGCACAGTTTGTGAGGTTTGCGGATAGAATCTTAACAATAGAAACGTGTTTACCCATCATTTATGGTCGGTAAACACGTTTAAAGGCGCACCAAAAACCCTCCTTTTTGGAACAGGGTCAAATCACTCCAATTTGAGCTTCCAAAAACCCCGTTCAAAACCGAAGTGGTTCTGGAACGTTTTTGACACACCTAGGGTAGCAGACATCCACGCATCGTGCAGCATCAGTAACTTTGGGCCCGAAGCCGCCTTCCACACCGCAGCACAAACACCCGATCTGTGACGGTTTGAACGTCGGCACAAACACGATGGTAAAGCAGGCGTCGCTGCGTGATCTCGCTGCGCAATTGGTCGAATAGGCCACGGAATGCCGATAATTCAGGAAGCATTGTAACAATCCGTTCAGCCGCAAACAGCTTCCCCCGCTTCGCGAACACCGGCGCGAGATCGGACAAAGCTTCGTCGCGAAACTGTTTTCCGGCAGGCGTCAGCCAGACTTGTTTTGACCGCTTATCACTGGGGTTGGGCCGTAATTCGGCCAAACCGTGTTTCTCCAGCCCGGCCAAGGTGTAGGTCAGTGTTCCTTTTGGCACTTGGAATGCGCGGGCCAATTCCAACGGTGTCGCCCCGTCCCAAACCCGAATTAGATGACTGACTGTTCCAAAATGCGCCACTCACAAGCCCGTTGGCAGTCGCGCTTCAAGCAACGCCTTCCCAATCTGGTTGATGATTGCAGTCTATTAGAGACGTGCAAAATATGTACTGGTGTCCTCACCAGTCATTTTCTAAACGTGCCTCTCACGGTCAGCATACCCTGCCGACAGTCGAGAGAGCGTATCCCAAGCGGACCGTCGGCATGACCTGACGCAAGACTTCCGCGCTGTCACAGCAACTGGATGGTATTGCCGGGCTTGTGCGCCGGGCGGTGGCGGATCATGCAGCCTTCGCGCGGCTATGTGGTGTTTAGCGGCCACAGCATCGCGGCTCCCGAAACAGTCACACTGCACGCGCGGGCGGCGTCGTAATCCACGCCGCCCGCAGACCTGACTAAGCCTCCAGCAAGATCTTTCCGTATTCATCGCGCAGTTTGTTCTTTTGCACCTTGCCGGTCGATCCAATCGGCAGCGCATCGACAAAGATCACGCGGTCGGGGATCTGCCAGCTTTCCACCTTGCCCTTGTAGAAGGCCAACAGCTCGTCTTCCGTGACCTCCCCCGCCCTGATCGCCACCAGCACGGGGCGTTCGTCCCATTTGACATGCTGCGCGGCGATGGCGGCGGCATTTGCGATGGCGGGATGGGAAATGGCGATGTTCTCCAACGTGACAGTGGAAATCCACTCGCCTCCCGATTTGATGATGTCCTTTGACCGGTCGCGGATCACCATAAATCCTTCGTCGTCAATCGTCGCCACATCGCCGGTGTCAAACCAGCCGTCCATGGTCAGCGCGGATTTTTCCTTGCCAAAGTAGGTATCGACGATCCACGGACCGCGGATCTGCAATTCGCCCTGCGCTTTGCCATCGTGGGGCAGGACATGACCCGCTTCGTCCACCACCCGCAGATCGACACCGTAAGGCGGGCGCCCCTGCCCCAGACGGATCGCGGCCTGCTCTTCGGCCGACAGCTTGGTATGGCGCTGCAACAGCTGGTTCATCGAGCCGAGCGGTGAGGTTTCGGTCATGCCCCAGGCATGCACCAGATCGACGCCGTACTCGGCGAATTTCGGGATCATCGAGGGTGGCAGCGCGGATCCGCCGACGACCGTGCGCGTGAGGCTCGGCACCTTCGATCCCGTTTCCTTGAGCGCGCCCAGCAGGCCCATCCAGATCGTCGGCACGCCCAGCGCCAGCGTGGTCTGCGTGCTGTCGATCAGGTTCACGAGGCTTTTGCCATCGAGGTTCGGCCCCGGCAGCACCAGTTTGCAGCCGGTCATGGCGGCGATATAGGGCACCCCCCAGGCATTCACGTGGAACATCGGCACCACAGGCAAAACCGTGTCCATCGCGGAGATGTTGATCCCGTCCGGCTGGTTACCGGCGAGCGTGTGCAGCACGGTCGAGCGGTGGGAATAAAGCACACCCTTGGGATCGCCCGTGGTGCCGGAGGTGTAGCACAGGCTGGAGGCGGAATTCTCGTCCAGCTCGGGCCATGGCTGATCGGGATCGCCGGTCTCCAGCAACTCGTCGAAGAATTTAAGGCCCGGGACCTTCTCTGCCGCCGCCGCGTCGCGCGGCCCCATCAGCACGATGTGTTCGCAGTATTCGAGTGCCGGGGCCAGCTTGCCTGCCGCCTCAACGAATGTCGCGTCGATGAAAAGCACCTGATCGCGGGCGTGGTTGATCACATAGACCATCTGCTCCGGCCCCATGCGCGGATTGATCGTGTGGCAGACAAACCCCCCGCCCGCGACGCCGAAATAGATCTCCAGATGCCGCCGGTTGTTCCAGGCGATGGTGCCACAGCGCGCCCCCGGTTCCAGCCCCAGCTTGCCCAGCGCCGAGGCGAGGCGGTGCGCATTGGCCCCCACCTCTCCCCATGTGGTCCGCTCCATCCCGCCCGTGGTCTCGACCGAGACGATTTCGCCCGCGGTGTGAAACCGGGCGGCGTGGTCGATCAGGCTGCCGATGGTCAGCGGCATGTGCATCATTTGTCCTAGCATGGGTCGTTCTCCTGTTTTGCTGTCTCTCAGGCTGCAGCGTCGCGTGCAGCGTCTGCTTTTATCAGATCCGCGGCGCGCTCTGCGATCATGATCGTGGGCGCGTTGGTATTGCCGCTGGTCACCGTGGGCATGACGGAGGCATCAACCACCCGCAGCCCCTGCATCCCGTGTACGCGTAACTCTGGATCAACCACCGCCATCGGGTCCACCCCCATCTTGCAAGTGCCAACAGGATGATAGATCGTATCGGCGCGCGCACGGATGATCTGCTCCCAATCGGCGTCCGACATGCCATCGCGTACCCCGAACAGCTCCTTGTGCTGATAGGCGGCCATTGGCTCTGTCTGCATGATCTCGCGTGACATCTTCGCCCCCGTGATCAGGGTCGCAAGATCGCTGTCGTCAGCGAGATAATTCGGGTCGATGGCGGGCGCGGCCATGGGATCAGCGCTGGCCAGCGTCACGCTCCCGCGCGAGGCGGGGCGCAGCACGCAGACATGGCAGCTGTAGCCGTAACCGGGGTGCAGCCTGCGCGCGTGATCATCCACCACCGAGATCACGAAATGGATCTGGATATCGGGGCGGTCCAGCCCGGGATCGGTCTTGAGAAACGCGGCTCCTTCGGCAAAGGGGGTGGCCATCATGCCCCGGCCCGTCTTGCGCCAGTCGAGGATATGTTTCACCAGATTGACCGTGCCGCGCGCACCGATCCCGAAATTATCGGTGTCTTTCGATTTATAGCCCAGCGTGAAATCCAGATGATCCTGCAAGTTTTGCCCGACACCCTCCAGGGCATGCACCACCTCGATGCCGTGCGGGGTGATGTCCTGCGGCCGACCAATGCCCGACAGTTGCAGCAGTTGCGGCGAATTGAACGCACCTCCGCACAGGATCACCTCGCGCGCGGCGCTCACATGTTTGTCTTGTTTGCCCTGCCGGTAATGTACGCCCGTGGCGCGCGTCCCCTCCAGCGACACTCGCGTCGCGTGGGCGCAGGTGATCACGGTCAGGTTGGCGCGCGACATGACCGGATGCAGATAGGCGGCAGCGGCCGAGCAGCGCTCTCCGGCGCGGTCCGCATCGTGGAACTGCGTCACCTGATAGAGCCCGACCCCTTCGTTATCGCCGTTGTTGAAATCGGCAACTTCGCGGTGTTGCAGACGCGTTGCCGCCTCGACAAATGCGCGGCTGATCGGGCGCGGCGATTTCTGGTGCGAGACTTGGAGCGGGCCTGCCCCGCCGTGCAGAGCATTGGCACCATCCTCGTGATGCTCGGAGCGCAGGAAATATGGCAGGACACTGTTCCAGTCCCATCCTTCGCAGCCTTGTGCGGCCCAGCCGTCGTAGTCCTCGCGCTGGCCGCGCACATAAAGCATGGCGTTGATCGCGCTCGATCCGCCCAGCGCCTTGCCGCGCGGCTGGTATCCGCGCCGCCCATTCAGCCCCTTTTGCGGGACCGTCTGATACGCCCAATTCGAAATCTTGCCCCAGCCCGGCAGCATCGCCACAACGGCGGCTGGCGTGCGGATCAGCAGGTGATCACCCTTGCCCCCCGCCTCCAGCAGACACACGGTAACGCCCGGATCTTCGGTCAGGCGCGCGGCCAGCGTGGCACCGCCCGACCCACCGCCTACGATCACGTAGTCATATGCCATTGCGCCCTCCCAAGCTTCCTTGCGCGAAATAGGCCAAAGATCGCCCCGCGTGTCCATCGGTTTTATCCCCGATCACGCGGCGTCACGGGTGGGGCTTGCGCAACTCTTCTTATCGTTTTGCATAAGTACCGATCCAATATATCAATACACTATGACATTTGATCAAATCAGAACTTTTTTGTGGGTGGCGCGACTTGGCGGCTTTCGCAAGGCCGCCCAGCGCCTGAACCTGTCCCAGCCTGCCGTTTCCACCCGCATCACCAATCTGGAGCAGGAGCTGCGCGTGATCCTGTTCGAACGCGGACCCGGCGCGCTGGTCCTGACCAAGCACGGCACACTGCTGCTGACCTATGCCGAGCAGATGCTGTTCGTGGAGGAGGAGATCAAGCAGCGCGTCGCCAACCCCTCCGAGGCAACCGGTCTGTTTCGCGTCGGCGCCTCCGAGACCATCGCGCAGGCCTGGTTGCCAGACTTTCTCAAAGCCTTCAGCCAGGAGTATCCGCGCGTGAACGTCGATCTGACCGTCGATATCTCCATCAACCTGCGCGCCGATCTGCTGGAGCGCAAGCTGGATCTGGCGCTGCTGATGGGGCCGGTGTCCGAATTCTCGGTCCAGAATGTCGCCCTGCCCGCTTTCGATCTACACTGGTACCGCGCCACTGCCAATCCGCAAACCGATCTGCGGGCGATCCCGGTGATTTCCTATTCCAGCCAGACCCGCCCCTACCGCGAACTGATGTCGGAACTGAGCCGCCGGATCGGTCCCGATGTCCGCGTGTTCACCTCTGCGTCGCTGTCGGCCAGCCTCAAGATGATCGCGGCGGGAATCGCGGTGGGGCCCTACCCCCGTGCGCTGGCCAGTGATTTTCTCGCCTCCGGCCAGATCGTCGAATTTGACGCAGGTTTTGTCCCGCAGCCGCTTGCGTTTACCGCCTCGTATCTCTCCGAGCCGCGCAGCTTTCTGGTTGAAAACTCTGCGCAAATCGCGCGGGGTGTGGCCGAGAACTGGGATGCGGTGCAGCCCAAGTAGTTCCATAAATTCTATCACCGATGATATAAAATGATAATTTGCGCAAACGCCTGCGCCTATGTGAGCATCACGTAGGGTCAAGGGGGATCTGCAATGACATCATCCGTTACACATCGCGATCTGGTCGGCGCATCCGCCGCACAGGTCCGCGCGGCGATCCGCACCGGTGCCTACCAAGGCCATACCGCAGGGCTGGCGGCGGGCAAGCTGCAATGCAACCTCGCGATCCTGCCGGAGCGCTATGCGCTGGATTTCCTGCGCTTTTGCCAGCGCAACCCCAAGCCGTGCCCGATCGTCGGCGTCAGCGACACTGGTAATCCCGCCATGCCGACGCTGGGCCACGGGATCGACATCCGCACCGATATCTCGAAATACCGCGTGTTCCGCGACGGGACCTTGGCCGAGGAAGTGACCGACATCACCGACTATTGGACAGATGATCTGGTCACCGTCGCTCTGGGCTGTTCGTTCACCTTCGAGAACGCCCTGCTGCGCCACGGCATCCCCGTGCGCCACATCGAAAGCGGGCGCAATGTGCCCATGTACCGCTCCTCAATTGATCTGGCGCCTGCGGGCAAATTTGCGGGCCAGATGGTGGTGACCATGCGCCCCATCCCCGCGCATCAGGTGGCGGAGGCGACCGAGATCTGCCGCCGCTATCCGCAGGCGCACGGTGCGCCCATCGCGGTGGGCGACCCGGCGCAGATTGGCATCGCCGACCTGTCGCAACCCGACTGGGGCGAAGCGGTCCAGATCAAAGAGGGCGAAGTGCCGGTCTACTGGGCCTGCGGGGTGACGCCGCAGAACGTCCTGCTGGATGCGGGCCTGCCGCTGTGTATCACCCATTCCCCCGGTCACATGCTCATCGCAGATGTGGCCGAAGACGCCGAGACAACAATCATAACAAACTGATCCAACAAGGAGACTTCCCGTGAAAAAGACACTCACCCTGCTGGTCGCCAGCACCGCCCTGAGCACCGCCGCCTACGCCGAGGATCTGTCGGTCGTGGGCAGCTGGTCCAGTCTGCCGCTGCATGGCACCTATGAAGCGCCGTTCTGGAGCGAGACCCTGCCTGCCGCCGGTGACTTCAACGTCGAGCTTACGACCCACAATCAGATGAGCCTTGGTCTCGGCGATATCTATCCGCTGCTGGGCCAAGGCGTCATGGACGTGGCGATGACCGTGGCCGATTACGCCGTGGCGGACGCCCCCGAGTTGGAAGGCCTTGACGTGCCGCTCATCGCGCTCACCGCCGACGAGGCGCGCGCGATGGTCGATGCGGCCCGTCCCATGGTCTCCGACATCTACCGCGACCGTTTCAACTCCCACGTTCTGGCAATCGCGCCCTACCCGCCACAGGTTGTTTTCTGTAACGCCGAGATCGCAGGCCTTGCCGATCTGGAGGGTCTCAAGGTCCGCGCCTCGGGCCGGATGACCGCCAAGCTGCTGGAAGCGCTGGGGGCAGAGGGCGTGAACGTATCCTTCGCCGAAGTGCCGGGTGCGCTGCAAAAAGGGGTGGTCGATTGCGCCGTCACGGGCGCGGGCTCGGGCTATTCCGCGGGCTGGTGGGAGGTGTCGACGCATCTGCTGCCAATCCCGCTGGGCGGTTGGGATCCGGTCGTGACCGCGATCAACCTCGACAAATGGAACAGCATGTCGGCGGAAAACCAGACCATTCTGACCGACCAGATCAAGACCGGCTTCGAAGATCCTGCCTGGGCCAGCGCACAAGGCGCATTGGTCAATGATATCGCTTGCCTCACCGGCGAGGGCGACTGTGCCTCCGGCGATGCCCGCGCCATGACGCTGGTCGAAGTGAGCGACGCGGATTTCACCCGCGCCCGTGACATTCTGACGGCGCAAGTGCTGCCCGAATGGGCGGAGCGTGCGGGCGGAGACTGGGCCGCACGCTGGAACGACAGCGTCGGCAAATCCGTCGGCGTCGAAATCAACTAAGCAACCGAGACCAACAGGGGGCGTACCGATATGGAACTCAAGATGATCGATACCCTGCGCAGGATCAACCGGGGCGTCGCCCTGATGGTCGGCGCAGGCCTGCTGATCTGCGCGGCCTTCGTGCTGGCCGATATCATCCTGCGCCGGTTCGGCACGTCCCACGGCGGCACCGAGGAAATCGCGGGCTATGCCATGGCGCTCGCGACCGCATGGGGCATGTCCTACACTCTGCTGGAGTTGGGGCATGTCCGTATCGACATCCTGCGCAGCCGCGCGGGCAGCTTCAAAAAGGCCCTGTTCGATATCTTCTCGATGATCGTGATGACCGGCGTGATCGTCACCATCGCGATCAAGGCATGGCCGGTGCTGGAGCGCTCGATCACCAACGGCTCGACCGCCAATACACCGCTGGAGACACCGCTGGTCTGGGTGCATGCGCCCTGGTTCGCGGGCTGGGTCTGGTTCGCGCTTATGTCCACCCTCGTTACCCTCTGCGCACTCAGCCTTTTGTTAAAGCGTCGTCACGAGGACACCGAGCAAATCATCGGCGCCTTCGCAGAACAGGATACACTGCAATGATCGGTTTTGTTTCAATCGCCCTGCTGGGGCTGCTCGCGCTCTCCATTCCCGTAGGTATCGTGTTGTTCTTGCTGGGTTTCGGCATCGACGCGTTTTTCTCCAGCTTCCCGCTCACGCGGGGTTTGGGCAACATGGTCTGGTCTTCGTCCAACTCCGCGACGCTGATCGCGATCCCCTTCTTTGTCCTGCTAGGCGAGATCTTGGTCCGCTCCGGCGTGGCCACCCGCACCTATGCCGCGCTTGACCGCTGGGTGTCATGGCTGCCCGGCGGTCTGGTCCACGCAAACATCGCCACGGCGACCATGTTCTCCGCCACCTCCGGCTCCTCTGTCGCCACCGCCGCCACCGTGGCAACGGTGGCCATGCCGCAGGCGGAGAAGCTGGGCTATGACCCCAAGCTCTTCTCGGGGGCGATTGCTGCGGGCGGTACGCTTGGCATCATGATCCCGCCGTCGATCAACCTGATCGTCTACGGCTTTCTCACCCAATCCTCGATCCCGCAGCTGTTTCTGGCGGGGTTGATCCCCGGTTTGTCGCTGGCGCTGATGTTCATGCTCATTACAGTCATCATCTGCGTGATCCGCCCCGATCTGGGCGGCACGCGCCGCACTTTCCCCTTCCCCCAGATGCTGCGCGCGCTGGTTGATCTGGTGCCGATCCTGCTGCTGTTTGGTGTGATCGTCGGGGCGATCTATGCAGGCTGGGCGACGCCCACCGAGGCGGCGGCGGTCGGTGTCGCCGGGGCCTTTGTCATCGCACTCATCTTCGGCGGCGTCTCGTGGGACATGCTCACACAATCGCTCACCGGCACGGTCAAGATCACCTCCATGATCATGCTCATCGTGATCGGCGCGTCATTTCTAAACTTCACCCTGGCCTCCGCTGGTCTGGGGCGTGAGCTGACGGAGTTCATGGAAGGCCTCGGCCTCACGCCGTTGAAAACTATCCTTGTTGTGGTCGTGCTATATATCGTGCTGGGTTTTTTCATCGAGACGCTCTCGCTCATGGTCGTCACCATCCCGATCATCGTGCCGCTGGTGCTGGCGCAGGGCTATGACGTGATCTGGTTCGGTATCCTGATGATCGTCCTGATCGAGATGGCGCTGATCACGCCGCCCGTGGGCCTCAACCTCTACGTCGTCCAAGGCGCGCGCAAATCGGGCAGCCTCAATGAGGTCATGCTGGGCGCGCTGCCCTATTGCCTCACGATGCTGGCCATGGCCTTCCTGTTGATCGCCTTCCCGTCCATCGCGCTGTTCCTGCCCACCTACCTGCAACAATAGGCACAACAGCCCATGCAGCAGAAAAGCACAGATGCCTCGGGGCGCATCTGTGCTTTTTACGTGAGGCCGCGCGCTGGCACCCCGATCCAGATTTGGCGAAAAAATCGAATTTTCCGGCAAAGGTCGCTGGTGCAGGGGGCGCCTTCGGGGCTACAAGCTTCGGCACACGGCCGCATACCGTCGCGGCAGCTTTGACATAACAGACCGACAGGACCCGACCCCATGACATCTGAACGCCTCACCCGCGCCGATCTGAAGATCTCGGCTGAACTGGTTTCCTTTATCGAAGAGGCCGCACTGCCCGGCACGCAGGTTGACCCCGATGCCTTCTGGAGCGGGCTGTCCGCGCTGATCCATGATTTTGGCCCGCGCAACCGTGCGCTGCTGGACAAACGCGAAACGCTTCAGCGCGCCATCGACGACTGGCATATTGCACAGCGCGGCAAGGCGTTCGACGCCCCGGCCTATAAGGCGTTTCTGAGCGAGATCGGCTATCTGCTGCCGGACGGCGATGATTTCCAGATCACCACCCAGAACACCGACCCCGAAATCGCCAGCATCGCGGGGCCGCAGCTGGTGGTGCCCAGCACCAATGCGCGGTTTGTTCTCAATGCGGCCAACGCCCGCTGGGGCAGCCTCTATGACGGGTTCTACGGCACCGACGCCATGGGCACCCTGCCCCCCGCAGGCGGGTTCAACGACGGGCGCGGTGCGCGGGTCGTGGCACGTGCGGCGGTGTTTCTGGACGAGGCGTTTCCCGTCTCTGGCACCAGTCACGGCAAGGCGGCAAGCTATAGCGTTTTGAACCGCGCGCTTATGGTCGATGGCACGCCCCTGATGCAGCCCGAGAAATTCGTGGGCTACCGCGGCGATGCGGCCAGCCCTTCCTCGGTTCTGCTGCGCAACAACGGCCTGCACGTCGAATTGGTCTTTGACCGCGACCACCCCATCGGGGCCACCACGCCATCGGGCCTTGCCGATGTGCTGATGGAATCGGCGATCTCGGCGATTGTCGACATGGAGGACTCCGTGGCCTGCGTCGATGCCGAGGACAAAGTGCTGGCCTATGGCAACTGGCTGGGCCTGATGAAGGGCGACCTGTCGGAGACGTTCGAGAAGGGCGGTAGGCAGATCACCCGCTCGCTGCACGAGGATCGCGTATATACGGGCGCATCGGGCAGCGATGTCTCGCTCAAAGGCCGTGCGCTGCTGCTGGTGCGCAATGTGGGCCACCTGATGACCAACCCCGCGATTCTGGACAAGGGCGGCAACGAGGCCTTCGAGGGGCTGATGGATGCGATGATCACCACGCTGATCGCGATGCATGATCTCAAGAAATCGGACGGGGTTCGCAACTCCGTGCGCGGCTCCGTCTATGTGGTCAAGCCCAAGATGCACGGCCCCGAAGAGGTCGCCTTCTCAGACGAGATCTTTACCCACGTTGAAAAGACGCTCGGCCTGCCCGCCAATACCGTCAAGCTCGGCATCATGGACGAAGAGCGGCGCACCTCCGTCAACCTCAAGGAGTGCATCCGCGCCGCCTCTGCCCGCGTCTGCTTTATCAACACCGGCTTTCTCGACCGCACCGGCGACGAGATCCACACCTCGATGGAAGCAGGCCCCTTCAGCCGCAAGGATTTCATCAAACGCAAAGGCTGGATCACCGCCTACGAGAACCAGAATGTCGATATCGGGCTGGAGTGTGGCCTGTCGGGCCGCGCGCAGATCGGCAAGGGCATGTGGGCCGAGCCTGACAATATGTACGGGATGCTGGACGCCAAAATCGACCATCCGCGCAGTGGTGCGAATTGCGCATGGGTGCCCAGCCCGACGGCGGCGACCCTGCACGCGCTGCACTACCATCGGGTCGATGTCTTCGCCGTTCAGGCCAAGCTGGCTAAGGGCGGCCGCCGCGCCTATGTCGAAGCACTGCTGACCATCCCCATCGCCAGCTACCGCCGCTGGACCAAGGAACAGATCCGCCGCGAGGTCGAGAACAATGCGCAAGGCATCCTCGGCTATGTTGTGCGCTGGATCGATCAGGGCGTGGGCTGTTCCAAAGTGCCCGACCGCAACGACGTGGGCCTGATGGAAGACCGCGCGACCTGTCGCATCTCGGCGCAGCACGTGGCCAACTGGCTGCACCACGACATCGTGAGCCACGACGAGGTGACCGAAATTATGCAAGATATGGCGCAGGTGGTCGACCGCCAGAACGCGGGCGATCCGCTCTATAAACCGATGGCGCCCGAATTTGACGGCATCGCCTATAAGGCTGCGTGTGATCTGGTGTTTGGCGGCACCAAAGACCCCTCCGGCTATACCGAGCCTACGCTGCACGCGCGGCGACTGGAGCTGAAAGCGCAAAAGAACTGAATTTCAGGAGCCAAAGGCCCGCCTGCCTTTTCGCTGGCGGGCCTTCTTCTAAGTGGCCGACCCGCCGCCGATTGCCGCCGACAAATCGCGCGCGGCGTCCATCACGGCCTCGCTGAAGGGGCCGACCTGATCTGATCCTACACGCGATGTGGGCCCCGAGACCGAGATCCCAGCGACCGCCTCACCGTGAATGTCGAACACCGGTGCCGCAATACAGCGCATCCCAAGATTGCGCTCCTCTGCATCGATGGCAAAGCCGCGTGCGCCCGTCTCGTCCAGATCCGCCGCGAGCGCCGCCACATCAGTCAACGTGAAATCGGTGAACTGCTCAAGTGCGCCCGCCGCCAGCACCTTGGCCCGGCGCGGCGCGTCCATCTGCGCCATCAGCGCCTTGCCGATGCCGGAGGCATGCATCCGCGACAGGGTGCCGGGCGGGAAGAACGCGCGGATCGTGGCGTGCGTCTCGACCTGACTGACGAACAAAACCCGACCGTTCTGTTCAATCCCAAGGTTCGCCGTCTCGCCCGTCTGCTCCATCAGCGCGCGCAGAATGGGCCGCGCGCGCTCGACCAGACTGGTGCGCCGCAAGAAACGCGCCCCGATGACAAAGGCCCGTGGTCCGATGTGCCAGATCTGCTCGCTTTGGTCGAACTCCACCAACCCGCGCCCCTCCAGCGTCACGAGGATGCGGTAGACCGTGGCGGGCGATTGGCTCAGGTCAGCGGCCAGCGCTGAAAGGGTCCGGCCCGATCCTTCGCTCAGATACTCGAACACCTCCATCGCACGGTCGAGCGATTTGATCGTGTTCTGCGCGGTTTTGTCGCCCCAGTCGCGGGGCCGTCCCAGCGACTTACGCACGCTTTGATTCGAAATCTTTGCTGGTCGCATGACATCCCCGTTTAAATATGAAAATCTTTTTCACCATATGAAAAATATAAACCTATGACAATAAACAACATTCACTGACCTCCTCAAAATGAAAAATGTTTTCAAAAAAATATCAAAGTCCGACATGGCGCTCTAGGGTTGCGCAACACTCACAAGGAGACCGACATGAGCTTCCAGAACCCCGTTTTCATCCCCGGCCCCACCAACATGCCGGAGGCCGTGCGTCTGGCCTGCTACATGCCCACGATCGACCACCGCTCGCCTATTTTCGGGACGATCCTGCACCCTTGTCTTGAGGGCGTGCGCCGGGTTCTGAAATCTGCGAGCGCGCATATCTTTATCTTCCCCTCCACCGGCACCGGCGGCTGGGAAACGGCGATGACCAACACGCTGAGCGCGGGCGACAAGGTGCTCGCGGCGCGCAATGGGATGTTCAGTCACCGATGGATCGACATGTGCCAACGCCATAAGCTCGACGTGCAGATCGTCGAGATGCCATGGGGCGAAGGCATTCCGGCCGATAAATACGAAGAGATCCTCAAGGCCGACAAGGCGCACGCGATCAAGGTCGTGCTGGCCACCCACAACGAGACAGCCACTGGCGTGAAATCCGACATCGCGGCCGTGCGCCGTGCGCTGGACGCCGCAAACCATCCCGCAATGTTGTTCGTGGACGGTGTCAGTTCCATCGGATCGATGGATTTCCGGTTTGACGATTGGGGCGTGGATGTGGCCGTTGCGGGCAGCCAGAAGGGCTTTATGCTGCCTGCGGGCCTGGCGATTGTCGGCTTTTCGGACAAGGCCATCGCGGCGGGCAAGACCGCCGATCTGCCGCGCACCTTCTTTGATGTGACCGACATGCAAAAAGGATACGACAACAACGCCTTCCCCTACACGCCGCCCGTGGGTCTGATGAACGGGCTGAAACTCGCGCTTGAGATGCTGGAGGCCGAAGGGCTGGAGAATGTCTTTGCCCGCCACACCCGTATCGCCACCGGCGTGCGCCATGCGGTCGATGCCTGGGGACTAAAGCTCTGTGCGGCGTCCCCCGATCTTTATTCCGACAGCGTCTCGGCGATCCTGACGCCCGAGGGGTTCAATGCCACCGAGATCGTCGACCGCGCGGATGAGGTCTACGGTGTGGCGTTCGGCGTCGGACTGGGCGAAGTCGCGGGCAAGCTGTTCCGGATCGGCCATCTGGGTAGCCTCACGGATGTGATGATGCTGAGCGGGCTGGCGACCGCCGAGATGTGCATGGTCGATCTCGGGATGGACATCAAACTGGGCTCGGGGGTC
>Ga0306910_1000683_pt1 | contig 14288 bp, 13 predicted proteins | sample AntRauMFilla2698_FD_190438 | JGI IMG/M metagenome (GOLD analysis project Ga0306910, IMG submission 190438) | Saline lake microbial communities from Rauer Islands, Antarctica - Metagenome Filla 2 #698 (v2) (version 2) | ecosystem: Environmental > Aquatic > Non-marine Saline and Alkaline > Saline ... | reverse complement strand
CACTTTTTGCAGGAGCAGGAGCAGGAGCAGGAGCAGGAGCAGGAGCAGGAGCAGGAGCAGGAGCAGGAGCAGGAGCAGGAGCAGGAGCAGGAGCAGTGATCGCAGTATCTGTGGTTTGGTCTGCCGCTCCCGCTGGCGCGATCACTTGATTCTCCTCGTTCCAGCGACTGTCGTCATATGTGTCAACGACTGCTTCTGTTTCAGTCGGCGTGTACACTTCTGTATCTGTATCTGTATCTGTATCTGTATCTGTATCTGTATCTGTCTCGACTGTTTTTGGTTCGTTATCTGTTACGTCTGTATTAAGAGCCTCTGGCTTTGGTTGAGCGTGCTGCTTAAACGTAATCGACACATTGGTAGGAGTGGATATGCTTTCATCCCCTGACTCCAAGAGTGGAAATCCAGCTTCGGTATACGGAGACCAGTTTGTTTCTGGGTCGTGATCACTTTGCGCACGCTGGAGCGTTCGTTGTTTAATACGCTCTTTTAAAGTCTCGTTATCGGCCGTAAAGATAGTGCCAGTTTTAGTGGTCGCCGCTTGAATGATTCCTTTCCGTCGACTGGTTTGTGTAACAGCAATTTGTGGCGATGCGGATTTTTTCTTAGTTAAAGAAGTGAGCCAGGTTTGGAAGCTCGCCAATAGACTTGGACGCTTCCGCCGGTTTGTCCTTGTGGTAGTTGTGATTGCTGGGCTACTACTTTTTTTAGAGCCACTCTTGATATTTTCTGTAACCGCTTTTTCACGTACAGCTGACATCGGTTTAGCTTTTGGAACCGGTGGTACCGACTGCTTTTGTAGTTCGTGAAAAGCTGGAATTTTCTTTGGAGTCGCTGGTGGTACGACCGGGATCGGCGGTACGTTGTTAGCTTTTTTGGCAACAATTTCTTTAATATCTTCAGTCTGCGAAGAAGTGTTTGTTGGGGCAGATGCTCTAGCAGTAGCCGTATGCTCACTTTTTTGGTGGTGTACCGTAACTGCTTTTTTTTGAACTTCAGTAGAAGCTGGCGTTTGAGAATCGGTTACCTGTTCTTTCAGTCGCGCAAAATCAGCCGCAAAAGTACGGATGCCTTTTTTTGAATCAGGTGCATCACTCATTAGTACTAGTATCGCACAGAAGTAGGTGACGAATGGTAAAGTTTTTCACCTACTGTGGAGGTAGTGTGGTGATATTTGTTGCGCGTGTCGTTAGTTGGAACAAGGTGGCTGAATCCCAGACCGTAGACGGCTTGCTACAGATTATCTGTATCTGTACCTACAACCTTACTCACCTGATCGGCTAAGTCTTTTTTATTAGTCTGCCGATTAGCACGTTTGGTTGTTTCTTTTGTATTACGTCCGTTTTTTCTCCCGCCACCACGATAGCCAATCAGGTAATTCTTTGGGTCTTCGTCGAGATCGATAAAATCATCTACTGCAGCCTTTAAGGCTGAGGAGGCGCTGCGCCCAAACGTGATAGCTTCAACCTGGCAACCCATGTGCTGGATGTATTCAACTCCAGGAATAAAATCGCCATCACCAGTGGCAAAAATAATCGCATCGACTTTATTTGCTAATTTGATCGCATCAACGACCATCCCAACATCCCAGTCAGCCTTTTTCGCTCCCCCATAAAAAATTTGTAAGTCTTTGGTTTTGATTTCGATCCCCACTTTTTCCATGGCTTCAAAAAAGGCACTTTCTTCCCCGCTCTCTGTGTTTACCACATATGACATGGCACGGATGAGTTTGCGGTTTTGTACGGCTGCTGCTACGACGTTAGCAAAGTGTACTTTTGATTTATATAAATTTTTTGCTGAGTGATATAGATTTTGGGTGTCGATAATCACTGCAACGCGTTGTTCAGGGTGTCTAATTACTCCCATATGTTTGATATTTTAATAGCTTCTTTTGTATAAAAAATGTTCTCCTACAAGCACTATAGCGCATTTACTTAAAAACAAAAACCTCCGCAGAGCGAAGGGTTTGTTTTGAAATAGGTTAATCCTACAAGCAAAGTGTACGCTGTACCCTATCGCTTGAGATTCAGCTTTTTGATCAAAGCTTCGTATCCAGCAAAGTCTTTTCGCTGTAGATACTTTAGGTGCTTACGTCGGTCAGCTACCATTTGTAGCAGACCCCGCCGTGAGTGAAAATCTTTTTTGTGCTTTCGCAAGTGCTGAGAAAGCTCTTCAATCTTTCGGGTAAGTAATGAAACTTGTGCCTCAGCTGAGCCAGTGTCTCCTTCATGACGCTGTCCTTTTGCTAAAGCATTCTCTTTAATTCGCTTCGATAACATAGTGTCGTTACATTAGTTACGCAGCCGGCAGTGTGAGTCCTCATCTAAGTTGGAGGCACCGCGCTGGTGCGGTCAATAACCTGTTATAGGTTCATATGATACTAGCATATTTTTATGTAAAGTCAACACACCGCCTGTATGCCAGATAGGCTGGCTGTTGACGTCGCACAACCCGCACCCTGTTATACTAGGTTAGTTATGTCAGACTTACGCGCATTGAAACACCGCTATCTCACCTATCTGGAAACGCAGTGGGGTGGGAGTGCCAAGATGATCGAGAACTACGATCGGTACTTAGAACGATTTTTGCGCTTTGCAAAAGTAAAACATCCACGCGATATTACTGAGGAACGAGTGGCATCGTTTCGTCTGTATCTAACCAAACAACCTGGAGCAAACATCGGTGGTGAGATTGCATCAATGAAACAGCGAACCCAAAACTATTACCTGATTGCACTGCGGATGTTTTTAAAATACCTGATCGCTGAAGGGTATGAAACGCTACCTCCAAACGGAGTCCAGTTAGCCAAACTCCCTCGACAGAGCTACGACCGTATCTCACCAACTGAGCTGGCTTGCTTACGGGCTGCCCCTGATCGTAAAACTATTGAAGGCAAACGTGATCACGCTATTTTAGAACTGCTTTGCTCGACTGGTGTCCGCACGTCAGAACTGTGTGCATTGTCGATTGAACAAATTGATTTGATGAGTAATGAATTTCTAGTCGGTGGAACTGATCAAAGCTCACGCACTGTGTATCTCAGTGATACCGCTCGTGCTGCCCTGTCCGACTATTTGCAAGCTCGCACCGACGATAGTCCAGCGTTATTTATTCGCTATGGGCGCAAAGCAAATAATGGTAGTGATTTGCGGATTCATGCTCGTGCTGTGCAAAGGATGCTTAAGCACTACACAAAAATAGTAGGGATCACTAGTAGTGTTACTCCGCACTCCATTCGCCATACCTTTGCTGATGAACTAATACAACATGGTGCGGACGTAAGAAGCGTGCAAACTCTCATGGGACATACGTCTATCTACTCAACGCAAGTATATCGACCAAATACCAAGGTGCAGGTACCAAAAACAAATAAATCTCCACGCCAGTAATTACCACTCCCAAATTTGTTTAGCCTTTTGGTAGCCAAAGTATGCTAAGCCGGCGAGAATCGCTATCTGTAAGTAGCCCCGCAAAATCGGATAATAAAATAAACTGTGCGCCAGAATCGGTAAAACGCTCACCAGTAATAAACCAACGCTACTCCACTTAATAATCAATATTCTTTGTCCGCTAGTTAACATACAATTAAGAAGCAGTTAGATACGAATAAATAGATAGGGCTACCAAATTGTCCGAGGCTTGAAATGTCCCTTGGTCTGATACATAAAAATAGGCTTCACCGACAATAAATTTATGCAGTCGAATTGATGACTCGGTTACTACGGGTACTTGATTGAACGTTGTGCCATTCTCGAGCGTACCGGTGAATCCACCACCAGTAACCAATGAAAATGTTACTGGTTTATAGTGATAGGAGAATAAAAAGTTTTCCTGGGTGTAGGTATCGGCAAGGGCAAAAGATGGACTACAAAAAACTCCTGCAACTACCAATACAGAAAAAAATCTCATTACGTGTGTCAGTTGGACTCCCATAAACTTGTGTGCACCATACGCTTATTTTGAGTTGTGTCAATACAAAACAGCGGCCCTGTAGCCGCTGTTTTGTTATAGTACTGTTTTGGTTTGGTGGCTACTGACTAAATAACTCGATCGTCGCTACTGTACCAGCCAAGTTACGTTCCCACTCTATACTGTCTCGTGTTTCAAATTCAACTGTAACGGCCGGGATACCGATACTGGCGAGCCACCCTTCGACGTCTCCGGTGATTGGATACGCATCAAACTGAGGTACTTTGCCGTAGTTAGCGGCGTCAGCATATACGTTCATGAGCGCAAGCGTATCTGGGAGGATGCCATTTTCACATTCACTACCATACACATTGTTTGCAATGCTGTGCCAAAATACAGCGGCAGTTGGGTTTGTCTCTAGTACATAATCTCGCAACGCTAATGCTTCTGGTTCAGAAAATGGCGCTGTGCCAGCGCTGACGGTTTGTCCGCGCCAACTGCTCTCTGGTGCCCATTTACAATCAAAGTTACGATTGAGATCTACACCGTTAGCATTGAATCTTCTGTCTTTAGCACTTGCACTGGCTGGCAAGGCGTACCCATCAGGATTCAGTACTGGGATTATGTGCACGGTGATATCCGCCGGAATCACGTCAGCATACGCGTGCAAATGTGCAATCATGTCGTCGGCTAATCTGACGGTATTAGCCTCATACCCACCGTGCACGCCACCCACAAATAACAAGTTAGTCTCACCGGTGCCAAAGGTATGTGCGGTAATCGTTCTACCCTGGACTGATGTGCCGATCACACTGGTTGATGAAGTGGCTATAACTTCTACTTCAGAAATTGGTTCTGGTTCTGGTGGCACTACGACTACCGTCTGGGGCGCCGGCCAATATATCCATACTGAGAGTCCAACCACAAACAACGTGAGAACAAGCCCAGTAATGGTAAATTTGTTCATAGGGTTTTAGTTTGCGAGCAGCTCTAGAGCGGCAATCACCCCAGCTTGGTTTTTGCTAAATTCAGTTCCTGATCGATCACTGAGTAAGACACTGATAGCTGGAATTCCCTCACCCGCCATCCAGTTAACCATATCGCCATTGATTTGGTACGAGTTAAATTCTACACCCAGGTCGTAATTGGCTGCTGTTGCAAATGTCTGGGCCAGATTGGTAGAAGCTGGCGATGGATTACCGCCACACGCTGATGGGTATACCTTACCTTCAGAGGCAAACCAAACAATTGCTCCGCTAACGTTTACTTCAGAAACATAATCACGGATCGCTTGGGCTTCTGGTTCTGAAAATGCTGCAGTTCCACCACTAACTTCTTGGTCTCGCCACATACTGGTTGCTGCCCAATCGCACGCAAAGTTGCGGTTCAGGTCAACGTCGTTGGCATTAAATCGACCAGCGGTTCCCCCAATTGCTAATCCGTCTGGATTAACGGTCGGAATGATCGTTACGCGCATACCAGCTGGTACGGCTGATTCGTTGTCCGTGAAGTAGGTGATTAATTGATTACCAAGAGCGGTTGTATTGGGGGCGTCGCTCCCGTGTGTTCCTCCGATAAGCAGCACTTCGTTCATGCCGTTCCCAAAATGATGAGCAATAATGCTATTTCCATCTACAGATTGTCCAATAATTGTTTCGCTAGTAAATGTTGTGGTGTCCTCGACGGGTTCTTCCACTAGTTCATCCAGTGGCTCTGCCCCGTCCCCGATACCGCCATTAGGCTCAACCGGCATTGTGCCAGCTGGGTTTTCTGCCTCGGTAGAAGAATCGGTATTTAAGAGAACGTACGCTCCAACGCCAATAAGTAGTAATGCAATGCTTGCAATAATAATTTGTTTCATATGTTTCCATTATAAAACGAAACGGCTATTTTTCCTAAGATTTCAATCATAGTCCAGAGTTATGGGTAGTCTGTGTATAAATAGAACCCCTTTCTTTTATGGGGTATATAATTAAGGATAGGAGCAGGTACTGCTTCTATCTCCCATATTTTTATTTAGGGAACGAGACGATTAGGAGGGCCACCACGGTCTTTTTTTTGTGTCTAACAATAATTATTACATTTACAAATTTTATGCAAAAAGCCATTAATACAAAGCTGGTCGCGTTATTTGCCCTGATGGCAATGGCGTTTGCTGTCGCAGTTCCTGCGTATGCGTTTGAAGAATTAGAAATTGAGATCGAAATCAAAGAAAGTAAATCGTTGGTTGAGGTCGAGTATGAGGAAGATGGAGATGATGTCGAGAAAGAATATGAATTTGAAACAATTGATATTGAGGAGGTCTATGCCCTATTGGCGACAGAGCTCGGTATTTCAAAGGAGGAGGTGAAGTTGGTAGCTGAAGTAGAAAATGATGATGAAGAAGAAGATGATTCGGACGCTTCTGATGCGACTGAAGCAATCGATGAAGCTACTACCCTCATTGCTGAAGCTGTAGATTACATTGATACGTTAGAGGATGATGATAAAGTAGAAACTCTGACCGAATACCTTGCGACTGCAGAAGGGTACCTTGCTGATGCACAAACTGCATTTGAGGACGAAGACTATGAGGAAGCGGAAGATAAGGCTTCTATGGCCAGTGATAAGGTTGAAGACCACATCCTGCCAGACAGTGATGAAGACGAAGACGAAGATGAAGACAAGGATGATAAAAAAGAAACCTGGACAAAAGAAAAATGTGAAACAAATCCAGGAGTTGGAGTCGGAGTAAAAGAAAAATGTGATGACGACTACAAAAAAACCAAGCCAAATCAAGATAAATTTAAAGAGTACGGAAAATCAACTGATAGAGCAGAGTTGCAAGCTCAGATGCAAGAGTTAATGCAGCTACTGATCCAGTTGTTGACAATGCAGCTCGCAAATCAAACTTCGTAAAACTATTTGATTTTATAAAACCGCCCATATGGGCGGTTTTATTATTAAGGTAACGTACATATGCTGGCTACTGTGTCATAATATACGTATATGGAACTTATACTTTTTGTTGCGGTTATTGCGTTAGCTTTTGCAGCCAGATCGGCTCACACTAAAATTAATAGATTAGAAAATAAACTGTGGCAACTAAGTCAATCAGAGGCAGGGTCGCATGTCTCTGCGCCAGCCACTATACCAGCTCGCTCCACAGATCCGCTGCACAGACATGATCAAGCATTTGATAGTCCACTGGCGCCGATTCCAAATGTGATGCAATCATCGTATACCCAAACGCAGCCAACCTCAGCCATTCCAGTTCCTCAACCCGTACCCCAACCGCAAGCTCCGGCTGAGCCAGCTCAACCGTTCTTCTTGTACACGTGGTTTAAGGACCACACTTTGATCAAGGTTGGGTCGATTATTTTCTTTTTTGGTGCAGCGTGGTTTGTATCCTATGCATTTGAACAAAACTGGATTCCACCACTACTTCGGGTGTTGATGGGTCTTGGTTTAGCACTAGCGATATACCTCATTGGTTACGCACGTCGTGCAATTGAATCATTGCAATACATAGTCCTGACGGCACTTTCGAGCGGGATTGTATTTGCTACTATTTTGGCCGCACAGTTTTCGTTTGCACAGCCATTGCTACCTACAGTTATCTCCCTATTAGTACTGCTGGCAGCAATTATCTACACATTGTGGGTCTCATTTGAAACCAGTACCGAATGGCTCGCTATCACCGCCGCTGTAGCTGCTCTGTTTGCTCCACAATTTACCGGTAGTGATCCATCATCAGCTATTCCGTTTTTGAGTTACTTGTTTGTGATTGCAGCAGGGTTTGGTGTTGTGGTACTAGCAACAGCCTGGCGGTTTGTGTCACTGACATTGGTGGTGGGTGTAAGTATGTATCTATTGAGTATTAGTGCCCTGCCAGACCAGGGAGCGATCGTATGGTTTTTTGCAGTTTTGTTTTCTGGATTATTCCTTGGTTTGACTACCGGCAGTATATTCCGTAATCGGGTGCCGCTCTTTATTGATGGCATGACGCTTTTGGTCACCGGGTTGTTATTTGCCTACTTTGTCCATACGCAAGCACTGGTTCCTGAGCTGGCGGCATTTACCGCAGCGATCATTACCGCGGCCATTGGTTATGTGGCGCGGTTACGCGAGGTCGATCCCTCGGCTGTATTACTATACGCAGCAACCAGTGTGATAGGTATCTTTGCCGGCACTGCGTATCTGTTTGATGGTTTTACAGCTACCTTTTTCTTCGCCATAGAAGCAACCGCCTTGGTATTTTTTGCCATGCAGTACGCTTTTTTAAAGCGGACTATACTGTTGGCTTCGTCTACCCTACTCATCCCCTTTGTGCTCGGTATCTCTGCTCTTAGCGACTCAGCCTGGAGTGCGGGCATCCTCCATGCCCCAGCCCTGGCGGTATTGGCGGTGTCGGTTTGTTTTGGTTCGATTGGGGTATATATGTACATCACCGCCAAACGAACTACCCTTGATTGGCTTGATTCCTTAGCCAAGGCGATCCTCCTTACCTGGTATGGATTTACCACCATAGCGCTCGTGGTGGTAGCGCGATCACTGGCAACCATCACTGCGAGTGACACCTTGCCCTGGTTGGTGGTACTACTCTTGCCGCTATCAATTATGATTACGATCGCAACGATATACTCAGCCAGTATCCGCTGTACTACGTTGTGGACATACTGCGTACCTGTTTTTGCGGCCGTTGGGGTCCTCGTGCAATCTGGCACAGAAGAATTCTTTTCCCTGGTTGATATGGGGGTGATCGCTTTTACACTCGCTACGTTACTGATAATTATGTCTCTATTTGGCCGAATTGCACAAGTTAATCAATCTAAAACAGACGCAATCGCGAGCTATATTTTCTTGTGGACTAGTTATTTGTTTGCCAGTTTATGGATTGTTACCCTGTTTGGCACTTGGTTTGATTCGTCGATTGCGATAACACTGGCGGCTATTACGGTTGCGATGATGACGTACGTTATTATTAACGGAATGTTGCGACTTGGAATTCAATTTGACCGTATCGCAGCGTTTGTGATTGCTTTGTTTGTACCAATAGTGGGACTCATTCCCGCGATTTCGTTGGGTGGCTGGTCGGATGGAGTTTTGTCTATCGATGCTGTCAGCCTATATGCGTACACTACGCTAGTCGTACTAACCGGAGTCACACTGTATCGCTATGCCTATGAATGTAGTAACACAAAAGCCAAAGCGTTAGCTTCTGCACTGTTTATCGTTGGTGGACTACTAAGTTTTACTTTGGTTTGGGTGATCACCCACACGATTAGTAGTACAGCAGCAGTGGCGGTAACCATTGCCCTCTTTACGTATACGATCGTGGGACTACTATCTTACGTATATGGAAAACGAACTACGCAAACCATGTTTGTCCGCGCTGGTTACCTACTACTCACGGCGGTGGTGCTGCGACTGGGCTTGGTTGATGTCTGGAACATGGATCCGTTTTGGAGGATTATTACCTTCCTAGGAATCGGAGCACTGTTTATTATGGCGGCTTTATTAGAACGCAAGACCGACCAGACACCGGTAGACACACAAGAGTAGTACTGGGTATACAATTTGACTTTTGATGTAAAATATGTATAACTATACATAGGTAAAATACCTCCCCGACACCCCCAACCGCAACAGCGGTTATTTTTAATATAGTGATTGTATAAAACTTTTAGTGAGTTGACCATTTTGTATCATGATCTCATTAGGGGTTTTAAAATCAATTATCTTTCGTGGCAAAGTGTTCATCCAATACTCTAAGTCTGAAATTTCTTCATCACTCCAATTTCCAATGTTTGCTCCTTTTGGTATCCAACGCCTAAGATAGAGATTAGTATTTTCCACACCACCTTTTTGCCATGAGGCATACGGATGACAGAAATACACCGGAGCCTTAAGATCGGTTGATATTTTCTCGTGGTGAATGAAAGCTATATCATTATCTAACGTTAGTGATCTAAAGTTAGCGATTGGTTTAATCATCTCAATCAGCGTATCTTCAACTGCTTGAGCTGTTTTGTGTCGGACTTTTCGAAGCAGGACATAGCGACTCTTGCGCTCATGCAACACCAAGAGGGCAGTTTTGTATCGTTTGCCGGATACGATGAAGTCTCCCTCCCAGTCACCGTAGCGAGCACGATTATCAATGTATTCTGGGCGTTCATCAATGAAGATTCGACCTTCTAACTGCAATACCTTAGCTTTTTTTGATTTTGGTTTCTTTTTCTTCAAAAGGTTAAGTTCAGCCTCTAGTTTTCGTCCGTGTACACTACGTAGCCATTTATAGATCGTGGTGTGTGATATCGCATTGATGCCGTACTCATCACTAATGCGACCAGCGATTTGCTCGGGAGACCAGCTCTGTTTTAGATGTTTAGTTATATATGCTTCCAGTTTCATATCAGCTCTAATTTTCATTCCTTGGTACTTTGAATATTTCCGCTTCACGTACGCTTTCTGGTGGGCTTTTCTCGCAACGTAAGTCGCTTTGATACGTCTTAGCTCTCGACTCACTGTGCTTGGACTACGGTCTAAAACCAGAGCAATACTTCTCAAACTATAGCCTTTTTGTCTCAATATTTCTATTTGGTCACGCTCTATTAAATTCAAGTGTGAATACTGTTTCATCATAAAACTTTAGCAGTGTTGCGGTTGAAAGTTTAGGGGAAGAGAGAGAAACCTAAAAAATCTCTCGCGCAACAAGGAGATTTCCATGCGTAAGCGTAAGTTCCTCACCACCATCGCCGCCGCCCTGATCGCCGCCTCCACCCTGCCTGCCGCCGCCGACGTTGCTAAGACGCCGAACTTAGGCGACGGGGTGACGGTCGACATGGCGGAAATCTGCTCGGAGGGCTGCGTCATCCGTATCGACCTGGACCGCGCCGGACCCGGATTGCTGCGCAAGTACGCAGCCAACGCCTACGAGAATCCGATGCAGATGATGGTCGGCTTCGACCGCGCCGAGCACGGCATGATGATGTTCAAGCTCGTCAGCGAGCCGGGATCGCCAGTCGTATTCTCACTCGAGGCCGTCGTCGAATACATGAGGGCGCAGCTGAAGACCGACCCGATCGGTGGCTGCGAGCTTGGTGGCTGTTCTGCCGGCTGATCAACAGAACATCAGCTCTTCAAGGGCCGCTTTCACAAAGCGGCCCTTTTCATATTTCATTGTAAGGGAAATCTACAATCTGGTTCCAATGAAAACGTATGAGGAGTACATCACTTCAAAAAACAGTAATCAATCGATTGCTGTTTTTATATCAGAATTAGATTGCCAACTCGGCATCGCTAAAGTCAGTTAGTGTTAAGGTAATCGTATCACCCTTACTCATTTCACCGGAAATAATTTTGGTGGCGATCTTTTCTTCAATGACATCTTGAATCACTCGCCGCATTGGTCGCGCACCGAACTCAGGATGATACCCTTTATCAACTAGTAGTGTGAGTAGATCCGCGCCAACTTGTAGCTCGTAGCCTTTTTTACCGATTCGGGTGTAGAGCTCTTTGAGCATCAGATTGGCGACCATCGCTTGTTCGTTTACTGACAGGGGCTCAAAGATAATCGTGTTATCAAATCGATTGATCAACTCTGGTCGAAAGACGCCCTGATCAATGATGTGGTCAATTATATGTTGGTTTAATTGGTCGAGCTCCCTTCTGCTTTGTACAGTTTCGAGGATCAGGCGACTACCAGCGTTACTCGTTGCGATGATGATAGTGTTGCGAGCATTTATTTGTTGACTCCGACCATCGGTAAATAGCCCTTCGTCAAGAATTTGCAAGAAAATGTCGTGCACCGGGCGACTGGCTTTTTCAAATTCATCAAGAAGTAATACGCAGTAAGGATGCTCGCGCAGTAACGACGGCAATGCCCCCGCCTGCTCATTTGTACCGACCAATTGCTCCAAAGCGTGGTCGCCACTATATTCCGACATATCAAGCCGCTGTAGATTATGTTCTCCACCAAAAAATACGGTCGCTAGTGCTTTGGCAGTTTCGGTCTTCCCGACTCCGGTTGGACCAAGAAACAAGAACGAACCAATTGGTTTATCAATTGCCTGAATATCAGTGCGGGCACGCCTGAGGGTTTTGGCGATTGCAGTGATAGCTTGATCTTGTCCGGCAACCAATCCATGCATGGTGTCCTCAAGGTGAAGCAGTTGGGCGCGCTCGGCTGCCTGGATCGGTCCAGTCGAGATGCCAGTTTTTTTACTCACTACCTGATGTACAAAATCATCTGTGATATACGTCACACCCGCAGAGGTAGCCGCGTCGGTTACGTCGAGTAGCAGTGCTACCGCCTTGTCGGGCATTACCCCAGATACGATATGTCGATCAGCCGCCATAGCGATGGTGTCTATCGCAGTGTAGGTGAATAATAGGTTGCGTTTAGTTTCTTCTTGCAGGGCAATGTTTTGTAGTACTCGAGTTGTAGCACTATGGTCAGGTGTCTCGATTAAAATAGTTGCAAAACGTCTGACAAAACCACCCATAGTTTCAAGCCTCGAATGGTAGGCGTGTGGCGTATCAGTACCAATTATATGCACGTCTGGTAGGGAGAGGTATTCATCAAGTAGTTCAGGCAAGTAAACCCCGAGCGCCTCGGCTTCTTGTATGACGGTGCTTATATTTTCAATCACAATTATAACGTGTCCGGCGCTAGCTGCTTCATTGAACATAGATATGAGTGTCTGTTCAAGGGCGTGCTTTTCTGGGTGTAACGCGAAAAGTCGATTAGTGTCTAGCACAACCAGGTGTTCGTCGCTTAATGCATCTAAGGATTGACCAGTACGCATCCGGTGGGACACTTCGATCAGTAGATCGGTTTTCCCTACCCCAGATTCACCGATTAAAAGTACGTTAGACGCTTTTGCTCGGGCGAGAGTTTGTTCAATTTCGGTAATTTTTTCTTTGGCAAACGCACTATCGCGAGTTAGGGTGGAGAATACCGCTGTGGTGGTAATGTTTCGCGCAAACTTTTGTAATTGGTAGGCTGTTCCGTATGATAATTCACGACCAAGGCCGCTGATCTGTGACAGGTTGTCGCGACTCCACCAACGAAGGCGACGCTTGTCTTGGTGTTGTGCACCCACTACCCAGCGCAAGGTCTGTATAAAAGTTTGTTCTTGGACACCGGCCTGCTTGAGCATGGCAGCAAACGCGGTGTCATTGGTGACAATAAATTTCCCTAACCCGATCAGGCTGAATACCTCCCGTTCTGGCAGTGTGACCATAGCGGCGCTGATTGTTTGGCGGTTGCCATCACGATACAGACCGATCGCGTCCATCGTAATACCTGATCTGATTAAAATAGCTTGGCCAATGGTCGAATCAACAAACGCTTTACCAATATCGTCAGGGTTCTTTAGTACAACCGCGGCCACATCATAGGTAGCACCTTGGACAGGAGCTTCTTCCATACCAAGTATCGACTGCATCCCCTTAAAGTAATAGCTATTGTGGTAAACCGTTCCCATCAGACTATCAAGCCATGCGGTGAGACCAAGTAACCCAATTCCAGCGGCTATATTGCGGTACATCGTATATGAACCGAGTGGTTCAGCTAAAAAGTACAGGGCAGCAGCGCTCACTCCCCCGCCTAAAAAAAGTGCCCCCCCAGCAAACCGAATAGTAGTTAAGGTATGTCGACTAACGAGGCGCTCTAGTGCGACCGCTGGCTTGAAGTGCTTGATGTCATCGAAAAGTGTATACATACTATATAAGGAATAGACTAATACTCATGCCAAGTAACCCGAGGATAATAAATGGTACCAATGCCCACACCAGATACGTGACAAATCCCCCAACTACAGTCAACATTAGTGTTACTACCCCAAGCGCAATGATGACTGTCCGTATAATTGCCCCGACCAAACGCGAAAGTAGACCAATAATGACAAATCCAGCCAGGTCTTCAAGGTTAAATCGTTCCCCTCGCTCTTCTGTGATGCGTTTGAATGGGGCGAACCATGAGCGCATGAGTTGTGGAAGTGAGAAAAAATGAATCACAAACCACAAAAAATTTCGCCACACTCCCCACATGAGAAACCAGGCTTTTGTGTAGTGCCACACAAAATAGTCGCTAATGATTGACGCAAATAACATTCTAAATAGTATAGCAAAGAAAAAACGGACAGACCGATCGGTCTGTCCGTTTTTTCAGTGTTACGCCAATTACGCAGCAGCTTCTTCAGTTGAATCTGTATCAGCTGTGTCGTCTGATGACGCATCATCGGTTGCTGGAGTAGCAGCCGCTCGATCAACGTTTACCGCAGCTGGTCCTTTTGGACCTTCTTCGATATCAAATGATACAACGTCACCTTCTTGTAGATCATCAAATGCAACTAGTTCTAGTGCAGAAGCGTGAAAGAATACGTCTTTGTCGCCAG
>Ga0306910_1000682_pt1 | contig 14335 bp, 8 predicted proteins | sample AntRauMFilla2698_FD_190438 | JGI IMG/M metagenome (GOLD analysis project Ga0306910, IMG submission 190438) | Saline lake microbial communities from Rauer Islands, Antarctica - Metagenome Filla 2 #698 (v2) (version 2) | ecosystem: Environmental > Aquatic > Non-marine Saline and Alkaline > Saline ... | reverse complement strand
GATGCTTTTCTTCCTGCGGTATCATTTTGGACAGGCAGAGGTGAAAAAACGTTGCTCACCGGTCGGACCGGGATTGCCGGAATCCTCGTCTCAATGAATGATCTTCGCTTACATCTTGTATCTCTCTTTGTAATGTGTTAAATAACGCACGATTAATTATTAGAAAAGCGCTTTTTATATCACAAAAAAGGAGATTTAATGTCAGACTTTAAGTTTTTTGCAGAAGTCAATAAGAACTTCGACAAAGCAGCAAAGTACACCGATCACGATCAGGGTTTATTAAATCAGATTAAAATCTGTAACAGTAGCTATAAAATCACCTTTCCACTTGAAAAAGACGACGGTAGTATTGAGGTCATCCATGCCTGGCGTGCCGAGCACAGTCATCATAAAACTCCCACAAAAGGAGGAATACGCTACGCGGATGAAGTAAACGAGGATGAAGTTACTGCCCTCTCAGCACTCATGACCTATAAATGCGCCATTGTGGATGTTCCTTTCGGCGGCGCAAAAGGCGGAATTAAAATAAATAAAGGAAAATACTCCAAAGATGAAATTGAGCGTATCACCCGCCGCTATACCTACGAACTGTATAAAAAGAATTTTATCGGCCCGGGAGTTGATGTTCCCGCCCCTGATTACGGCACCGGGGCACAGGAGATGTCGTGGATTTTAGATACCTATAAAGCGCTGAGTGATGATCTGAATAATGAAGCCTGCGTAACCGGGAAACCCGTTCATCAGGGTGGAATAAGAGGTCGTACAGAAGCCACAGGACTGGGTGTTTTTTACGGCATCAGGGAAGCCTGTATGCGATCAGATGACATGAAAAAGCTGGGGCTGAAGACCGGAGTTCAGGATAAAACAGTTATCGTTCAGGGACTTGGTAACGTGGGATTTCACTCCGCCAACTTCCTGCAAAAAGCCGGAGCAAGGATTATCGGAATCGCTGAATATGAAGGAGGAATCTTCGATAAAAACGCTCTCGATGTGGAAGCGGTAAAAAAACACCGCGACAAAACAGGATCTATTTTAGGGTTCAATAACGCAACCGACTATAAAAATTCCGCTGATGTTCTTGAGCTTGAGTGTGATATTTTAATCCCGGCAGCGCTGGAGAACCAAATCAACGATTCGAACGCCAAAAATATTAAGGCGAAAATCATAGCCGAAGCGGCAAACGGGCCAACCACTTCCGCTGCCCACGATGTGATTATAGGAAGAGGCGGACTTATTCTTCCCGACAGTTATCTGAACGCGGGCGGTGTTACCGTTTCCTATTTTGAGTGGCTGAAAAACCTTTCTCACGTTCGGTTTGGAAGACTTGAAAGACGCCACGAAACCCAATCGTTCCTGAAATTAGTAAAAGCGATGAAAGAGACCACGGGAAAGAAGTTCACCGAGTCCCAGATCAATGATCTCGCAACTGGTGCCGACGAACAGGAACTTGTGTATTCAGGTTTGGAAGAAACAATGGCTATCGCCTATGACGAGATTAACACGGAACGCCACAAACACAATGTTGATCTGAGAACGGCATCTTTTATCTCAGCTATCAACAAAATTGCGGTACTTTATGAAGACATGGGAATTTTCCCCTGATTATTGACAAGATAATTTTACTTCATAAACCTCCCGCATTAACACGGGGTGGTTTTTCTGATCTTTAGTCAACTTAATCACATTCAACCAATGCGCGTGTAACACTTACACTCTGTTTACGTGTACTGTAGCTCTGTCTAACGATGATCTCCTAAAAATGGGTCGGGAGTTGTCATTCTAATACTTCAAAACACTCAACAAACAATACAATTACTATGAAAAATATGCTCAAACCGGCGTCATTATTAATGATGCTTGCGGTGTTTTTTGTGGGCTGTGCAGGTTCCAATGTCGGAGCCGATGCGTCCAAAAAGAAAGCATCCGCTAAAAAAGATAAGACGATAGCTTCTGAAACGAAAAGTTCTGTTGCCTACCCCGGGTTATTCACCATGTATCAGGACACAACCGACGGGACATCCAAAATGTTGATCAAAAAAGATCAATTGGGTAAAGAGTTTATCTACTTCACCTATGTGGAAAACGGAACTGTATTTGCCGGATTATTCCGTGGTCAGTTCAGAGAAAACGCTATCATTAAGATGCGCCGTAATTTTGACAAAATTGAAGTGGTTAAAGTAAATACCGATTTTTACTTCGATTCTGAAAATGCTATCAGCCGGGCTTCTCAAGCCAATATTACCGAAGCCGTCCTCGTAACAGAAAAAATCCTCGTTGAAGACGACGAATCCGGTGATATCCTTATTAATGCTGATCCTCTCTTCCTCACTGAAAGCCTGCACGAAGTAAAAGGGCCACGCTACCCCGGACAGTCTCCATTCGCCTTTTCGCTCGGGCGTCTGAGTACTGACAAAACCAAATATCGCGACATCAACAGCTATCCCGACAACACCGATCTCGTTGTTGAATACGTATTTGATGAACAATATCCGCTTGGAAGTGGCGGCGCCGATGTAACTGACGCTCGTTCGGTAACTATTACACTCCAGCACTCCATTATTGAATTACCGGAAAATGACTACAAAATGCGATTCGCAGATCCTCGCGTGGGTTACTTTACCACTCAGAAAGAACACATGACTTCTGAGTCACACACTCCGTATTACGATCTGGTTCATCGCTGGAATCTTGTGAAGAAAGATCCCGGTGCTGAAATGTCAGAACCAGTGGAACCGATCACCTTTTGGGTTGAAAACACCACTCCGGTTGAATTTCGCGATGCCATTAAAGAGGGCGTTCTGGCCTGGAATAAATCGTTTGAAACAGCGGGTTTCCGTAACGCTATGCAAGTCAAGGTTCAGCCCGACACCGCAAGCTGGGATGCCGGAGATATTCGATACAACGTTCTTCGATGGACATCTTCACCCTATCCTCCTTTTGGCGGATACGGACCAAGTTTTGTAAATCCACACACAGGTGAGATTATCGGCGCTGATATCATGCTCGAATACGTGTTCTTTACCAATCGCGCGCAAGCCGCTGATTTATGGGACGCTTCTGAAGCCATGAACCGTGAATTTGCCAACAATCCAACTCTCTGCGCCGCGGGACATCAGATGCACCAAAACCTGATGCTTGGAAAAGCAACTTTGCTTCAACGTAACGCGACCGAAGAAGAGTTAGGAGAATTTGTTCACTCCGGACTGGTAGAATTAACTCTTCACGAAGTGGGACACACATTAGGACTGAACCACAACATGAAGGCATCAAACCTGCACAGCCCGGAAGAGATCAACAATCGTGAGCTGACCAGCCGCGTTGGATTAACCGGTTCAGTAATGGATTACAACGCTGTTAACCTTGCGCTGGATAAATCCGGTCAGGGTGACTATTTCCAGACTATTCCCGGACCTTACGATGATTGGGCGATTGAATTTGGTTACAATCCTGACCGTGAAGGCGATGCGCGTGATGAACTCCTCGCCCGCTCTACCGAGCACGAACTCATGTTTGGTAACGACGCCGACGACATGCGCTCACCGGGAAAAGCGATCGATCCCCGCGTAATGACGGGCGACCTGACAAGCGATGCCGTTGAATTTTCTAAAATCCGTATGGAGCTCGTGAATGATCTCATGCCTGAATTAATGACAAATGCTGTTGAAGACGGAGAATCGTATCAGAGACTGTACGATAACTTCAGAACACTTTGGGCCAACTACACTAACTCAGCCCGTGTAATGTCACGCTACATCGGTGGTGTATATGTTGATCGCGGCTTTGCCGGACAAGAGGGAGCTACACAGCCCTACACGCCCGTTTCGCTCGAAATGCAGGAAAAAGCGATGACCTATCTCGCCGATTATGTTTTCGCGCCTGACGCGTTCAGCGCTCCTGCTGAAGTTCTGAACTATCTTCAGCCTCAGCGTCGTGGATTTAACTTCTTCTCAACTTCAGAAGATCCCAAAATTCACGCTTATGTGTTGAGCATGCACCAGCGCACGCTCGCTCACTTGCTTCATCCGAATACGCTTGAGCGTATCACCAACAGTAGTTTGTACGGAAATGAGTACTCGCTTGATGGTTTTATGAACGACCTCACAGCGGCCATTTTTGATGCTGATTTGAAAGGAGATGTAAACACATTCCGCCAGAATCTACAGGTTGACTATGTAAACAGCCTCGCCGGAGTACTCAGTGATGAAGGAAAATCACGCTACGATTACATCACACAATCGCAGGCACTTTATCAGCTGAACGAGATCAAAGATATGCTCGACAACAAACGCAACGGAAATCAATCCACCCGCGCACACACAGCACATCTGATCGCGGCCATTGACAACACATTAGATAACAAGTAATGATTTTATGAACTGATATCAGGAATCTTCCTGACTTCAGCAGATCATTTTTAGTGAATGCAAAAAGCCCGTCACGGAGATTAAAACCTCCGCTGACGGGCTTTTTTATGGAAATAGTTATTGAGGAAAATTAGCCCAATCCATCCTGAGCGTGAGCCCTTCCGGCGAACAGTCGAAGGGTTGATTTGGCGGGCCATAGAAGACAAAACGATGAAAATACTTTCCAACTCTTCAGATGAACTATCTGAACCTGAAAAAAAAGCCATAGACAAATGCATTGCCGATGCCGATGCCGATGCGGGAAATCTTCATTCAAATTCAGAAGCAACCCAACTCGTTCAGGAATGGCTAAAAAAATAAGGTGGACAAACCGCTCTATTACTGATCGAATTTCAATTTACTGTCATGCCAAAGCTATACTGTCGCATACTTTTACGGTGTAGAGGCAAAAATGACATGGTACTACAAGCTTCAAAAACCAGACAGTCTTATTGCGACAGATGAATATTGACCAGACAATAGGTTTGCGGCAGAATCGTCATTCCGGCCTTGTGCCGGAAGGTGCCCTGCTCATAAACTCTGCTAATGTCGCATACACCACATTTTGGTGGATGTACTACGATTTTACCCAACACGATCTTTCTATTATCATGCCAAAGCTATATAGTCGCAAACTTTTACGGTGTTGAAGCAAAAAATGACAGGACACAGCAAGCGCCATAAAACCTGTCAGCCATCTTGCAACAAATGGATACTTGCAAGATAATATTGGTACAAAGAAAAATTCCGTAGGGATGACCAATATTCTAACCCCGAGAATACCCCAACGCGATCCCGTTGGGGTATTCTCGGGGTTAGAAAACCAAAAACCTTGCGTGAGGAGGCTGCGAAATCACCCCAAAAAACAGACTAATCGACGAGCATCGGCTCAGAAAAAAGATCGAGATGGATTAAAAGCTTAGCCAAGCCGAAAAAAACTACCCTTACTTAACCAAGTCCCGACTTCCGAAGTCACTTCGAAATGAATAAAACGTAAAAATTGGTGCATTAACGCTGTTTACGACGACTTCTGAAGTCTTCTGCTGTCAATCCAAAGCTATATAGTCGAAAATTTTTCAGGTTTAGAAACTAAGAGTGCCAGAAAATCCGACAGCTTTATAGCAACAAATGAATATTGACATGACACTACAAGTACTGGCTTAAACGAAACTAATCGGATGTCTATCCCGAAAAACCCGAACACCTGTTCGAAAAATCTGCCGAACTCATTTCTAACTTTCCCAACATAAGAATCCGAACCAACTACCGATTAACGTAAAATGACTACAATAATACCATAGGCCTATAGCATTTAATTTCATATACGTATGATATACTTATGTTATACTATTTGCTTAATAAATTTTACATTTTTCTTATTTAAGCATAGGAATATAAAAAATAGATAAGTAAGTTTACCACAGACATGTTTGCTAACGCACCTTTGTGCATAGAGGGTTTTAATAATTTTATAATACTATACTAATGATAAAAAATATATGTATCACACTGCTGCTGGTTTTTGCCTCGCAGCATCGCTTGCATTCACTGCCTGCGAACAACAAGTGACCCAAGTCCATGATGATACCCCCCCCCCCGCAAATAACTGAACCTGCTTTTGAAGCAACGCTTTCTTCGGATGAATTCTACTCTGTTGAAGCCATCTATATGTTGGATCTCAATACAAAGATAGGTGAGAAAAAGGATGAAGTATTGGCACAGGTGAACGATAAACGTCAGGAAAAACGTGTTTTCGGAGTTGATGACTACTACGAAGTCTCCATTCAATCATTATTCAGTGCTTCCGGAGCTGTTATAGCTGAAGATGGCACTGGAACAATAAAGGTGGAGTATCCCGACACCTCCTTATTCTTTGACCTTGCTTTGGTACCTCACTTTACGCCCACCAAACGGCTTAAACATATTCCTTCCGTCGAAGTAACAAGTGAGCAAATCTTTGTCGCATGGGATGTGGATCGCTTCTACGTTGAAGAGGACGAAGAAGGAGAGGAGATCTATCCCGCTACATTTCCGGCGTTTAGCTTGGATAATCCTAACCTTGTGGCAACCATTGAACTATCGAGGGATGGCTCATACACCGCCACAACAACAGCAAAATTGGCTGCTGATAAACTCACGCAAGCGAATATTGAATTGCTTTATATCACCCCAATTGAAAAAGAACCCCTTGATGATCCTGATATCAACCAGCCGGGTGTAACCTATTCATTTTCAGGGATGTCGTCTTCTGGACTGAGTGGTGGGCTTCCATCAATAAGACATTATTTCCCAATTGTTAAACTAACTACGATCCACCATAGATTGTTTTTAGCTGACGATGATGATTACTACAATAAGTTCAGTAATCGAAATTATAGTACGAAGAAGAAAGTTCTCTCTACCTATGATTTCAGCACAAAATCGATCTATGATATCCAGCATAAAATTTCTGCTTACCAAAGCAGCGCCTGGGGTACAAGCTCTGATGATCCTCTTAATGGCGGGTCTCTGAGGAGAATTAATGATGCAACGGTGAATGCCCATAGTTCGACACAGGCATTTAAAGTGTACAACAGGGGATTTATTTACGAATTCTCTAAATAATTAATCTTTCAAGGGATTGTGTTTAAAACGCAATCCCCTACTATTTACTTATGAAAACTACTGCATATTTTTTGATATTACTGGCAGGTATCGGCATTCTCGCCTCCTGCGATCTTCTCGGCGACCAAGAGCCTAAAGGCCCCTGGCAGCGATTTCCCGCTAAAAATATCTTCATGGTAAGCGGGATGATCGAATATACCGACTCTGAACCGATGTATTACCCGCAAGTTGTACTTGCAATGGCCTCTAACAGCAAAAAGGAACAGATCCCTGACCCCATGCCCATACCCGGGCTCTATTTTCCCGACATCGGTCGACAGATTACATACCACATGGGAGTCTTTCAGTGGAAACCCACCCCGGTGGAAGATGCGCTCGTTCAAATTGAAGGGCCACTGAATTTTGGCATTAACCAGACTGTTACTTTGCTGCACGAAGGCTTTGGCGTTTATGGAGACGTAAACTCAGAACTGAACATTCAGGTCGGCGGTCGCTACGCTCTGTTTATCCGGCGCTCAGATGGCACTATGCATCGCGACACCACCACGATAATTCCTCCCGTCACTTTTGATATGCCCGATACCACACATATTGATGTTAAACTTGATACGCAATATGAAGACGGAGCATGGTATGAACTCTCCTGGGCTACCGATACCGCTGCTTACGAAATCACCAACGACATCCCCAATCATAAAGTCAGCCGCAACAGGGTTAGCTTAGCCTTCATGCTAAATGATGGTTACACTCTCGATAGCTATCTCTACAGCGATCGAGAGCCCTATTTTATTGAGTTTTGGAGCTATAAGGAGTACACCGCCGGGTACTACATCCGTAATTTGTACGTGCTTCCCAATGTCAATGATAACAGCATCGACCCCTACTACGTAGCCGAAGATATTGTATGGACACAGGTAGCTCAGTTTGATACCAACCTCTCAGGCTATCATCAACCTGCCTACAATAACGTCGGGAGTTATTCTAATCTTCGTAAAGATGGGGTAACAAATGAAAATGAACCCCACCATGTAGCTGCTCGAAATGTATACAGCGCCTTTAGCCTCGACCCGCTTTACGACATGACCACCATTACCACTTACGACGCTGAGGGAAACCACCTTCCACGGCGGGAGAGTAAAACCATTGGCGTGTTCGGGTCACGCTCCACTGTGTACGACAAAACCATTGTGGTAGCCCATCGCGACTACGACCCCACCCAACTCGGCTGGGAAAAACCGTTTTACTGGTATGAGCACTATCCGTAACACAAGTCTAAGAAGATGGCAACTTTCGACTTCTGAAGTCACTTCGGAAATATGGAATTCCTTCAGAATAATTCATAAACGCTGGTTACGTTGACTTCCGAAGTCTTCGGGTGGTAATCACAAAAAAAGCCGATGCGAGTTACCTCACACCGGCTTTCCGTGCATTTTAAAAGAAGTTCAGATCAACATTGCGTTGACCTGAATCTCCATTTCTTAATCTTAATTCTAATCTTCGTTCTCCAGAATATCATCGATGCGACGTACTACGTCTTCGAGGTGATATTCGGTCATCTTCGCGTTGTTTCTGCGAAGCGCGCGCTCAACATCTGATTTCAGATCATTGAGTTCACCGCGTACATACGCTCTGATATCTGATGTGCTCACCTGAACATTTGTGGCGCCGTAATAATCAGCGTACCAGCTTGGGTAGTCAGGTGCTTCTTCGGTCATCAGGTAGTGCATACGCTCGAGATAGACACGCTGCAGGTTTCTGCGATACGTATCAATACTGCTTCCGTCACTAATCTCTGACCAAACGCCTTCACGCAGACTGTCAAACAGATCTTCCATGGTAAAGACATCTCCGCCTTCCACCGCTTCGGCTTCAATCAAACGCTGGAGTCGGCCGGGACTCAGAACGCTGTTCAACGTACGTTCCTGAAGCGAACGAATGCGCTCAACGGTTCCGTCAGCTTCAATTCTGTTGAGAATCGTGTTGTCAATCATCCATTCGGGAGTGGCAAACGTTTCACGATTCAGAAAATCGATAGCACGCTGCTGCTTCTCTTTGGGCGTGATTGAATAAACGGGACCTTCCTGATCGTAAGTTTTACGCTCACGCACAACACCGCCAATATTGGTGGTCACGTGACCCATGTAGCGATTCCACTGTCCGAGAACCTGTCCGTACAGCTCTTCTAACTGATCGTAATCTTCATACTCTTCGTAGGTCCAGTCGATCAGGTTTGGAAGAATGCGCTTCAGATTGGCAATTCCGTACGCACTTGCACGCATAGCATCGTCACCTAAATCTTCTGTCTGAGAAGTCGGATCGATATTGCTTGGATCTCCGAAATCGTACATCGGATCATCTTCTTTTGCTCTTATCCACGAATCAAGCGTTTCACGCTCAGCATCCGGAGAATCAGCATCTAAAATCGGACGATAGCCCCATTTGATGGAATACAGATCATACGGTCCAACGCCGGGATGCAAAGCTACATCACCATCTTCAGGCTGTGCGACATAATTGAATCGCGCGTAATCCATGATAGAAGGAGCGGTTCCCATTTTCTGCGTAAAGGTTGCCGAACGGAGGGAATCAACCGGATAAGAAGAACTCGCCTTCATGTTATGCGGCAATCCAATAGTGTGACCCACTTCGTGAGCGGCAACAAAGCGGATGAGTTCTCCCATCACTTCGTCTTTAAATTCCACGCCACGCGCTTCAGGATTGATAGCGGCGGTCTGAACAAAGTACCAGTTACGCAACAGGTTCATCACATTGTGATACCAGCCAATGTCACTTTCCAGAATTTCTCCCGTGCGTGGATCGTGTACGTGAGGTCCGTATGCGTTCTGAACATCTGAGGAGAAATAACGAATTACAGAATAACGTATATCCTCAGGACTCCAGTCAGGATTTTCTTCCTTTGTTGGAGCATCTTTGGCAATAATCGCGTTTTTGAAACCGGCTGCCTCAAAAGCCACCTGCCAGTCTTCCACACCTTGTTTCAGGTAGGGACGCCATTTTTCAGGAGTAGCGGGATCGATCCAATACACAATCGGTTCTATCGGCTCAACAAGTTCACCACGGCGGAATGCTTCAGGATCTTTAGGCTCCAAACGGTAGCGGGTGATGTACGTTCTGGTTTTAGCACGCTGAGCGTCTAATCCAAAATCGGTTTGTGTCAGGCTGAAATATCCAACACGTTCATCATACAAACGTGGCATAATAGGATCTTCAGGAAGCTGAATCATAGAGTGATTCACTTCTAAAGAGATCGTATTAGCCGAGAAGTTTGACGGCGCTTCACTTGCTTCATATGTAAGCGTAACGCGGGTTTCAATATTCTCGGGATAGCTGTTGATGTGATTCATGAACGTTCTTCCAGCGTCTAATCTTCGTACACGGTAACTTTCCCGGCGGCTCTGCTGGATTCCGAGTGATGGCACATCAGTAGTAAACAGCTCTGTGACTTCGATTACAATACCACTGGAATCTTTCGATAACGCCTTGATAGGCATTTTATGAATAATCGGCTCAAAATTGGAGTTTCTAACCGACTGATATACCGGAAGTGAATCCGCGGCCACGTTTTCGTAACTCACCATTCGCAGAAGAATATCATCTCCCATGCGCTGCCAGCGAACAACCTGAGTATTCAGTTTTTCACCGCCATACCCGATATTGGTGGCTGTTTTGGCGATTCGGCTGACCATGAGCATCTCATCGTCAAGCAGATCGTTGGGGATTTCGTAGAAATAGGTATCATCAATTTTATGGACTGTAAACAACCCTTCATCCGATTCAGCTTTATCTGTAATCACTTTTGAAAAAGGTTGAATGCCATCTTTCGAAGCGGCTGATTTCTTGGCGGCTGCATCCGATTTACTCACTTCTTTGGCTGATCCGCAGGCACCCATCGTCAGGGCGGCCACAAGCATCAGTACCATCAGGCGTGTATAGGTCATTCTATTCAGGTTTAGTGAAAAATTAAGTCATTGAATTGATTCCATCCGACAAAATATTTCTTTCTTTCAACTCTCCCCACTTTGGAAATAACTGACAGAAAGAGACTCCGTCTTACTGGTAATCAATTTACTTTGGCGAATTATAGACAGACATAGAGAATTGTCAAAAAACACAGCTCTCTTATTGCATTCAATCAGCCGATTTTTACCAATTTTAACGAAGTTGAATAGAATGGGGAGATCAGATTGTTCCCTCAGGATAAAGCGAAGGAAAATAGTAGCCGACCACCTTGGGTGGAATGTTAAATTGAAGAGGTTTTTTGTGATTGGAGGATGCCAGTAACTCTTCATCCAGAAGCTGACTTGTCAATTCGCGAGCCGTTCTGTCTCCTAACCCCGTAATTCGTGCAACTTCACCTCGCTTTACCTGCCCTCTCATCATGACTTCTGTAAGAATGTATTTTGCTTCTATGCGCAAGGGATTTTCACCAGGTAACATATTCTGAGATCTGAGCTGAACATATCCTGAAATTCGATTGTATAGTTCATCAAGATTCAATAATGATTTCATGAACTTAATTTGATCCAAAGCTGTATTGAAAATGTATTCACAAAATTTGACTAATCCTTTCTCTGTCAGATTTCCACGGCCATCATAATTCCCCTGCCTTGTACCATCAGCCAGTGCCAGCATCCTTTTATATTCGCTTGCCGACCGAGCTAAACCTCTCGAAAGAGTCCATAATCCGACGGAATCCAATGAGGTTTTTCGCATAAAAGCGTATGTGAATAATCGGCCTACACGGCCATTCCCATCTAAAAACGGATGAATCCACGCTAAGCGATGATGACTTGCCACAGCCGCCACTAATTTTTTATGGCCGTACAGATTTTTAATCCTGTAAACATCTTCAAAACGACGCATAAAATCATGTAGCGATTCTGCTGAAGGAGCAAGATGGTCTCCTACATAAACCTCTCTTTGCCTTAATTCGCCCGGAATAAGGCGTAACTCTTCATCATTTGTCGGGTTTTTTATTATCCGAAACTCCTCAGGAACATTTTCATAAAATTCTTTGTGAATCCACCTGATAAATTCTGTAGAAACTACCTCCAAATCTTCTTTATCTAATCGCTTATCGATTTTTTTCTGAACCTGAATATGGGCAAGACTAAGCAATTGTAGCCTCTTGTTCTTCTCATTTGAACTAAATTCCTGTCTGACAGCTCGTTCAATATCAGCGGGAGTTGTATGTTCACCCTCAATTCGATTTGAATAATAACTATTGATATGACGCAACAACGCCACGATCTTATCCCGGGTAAGCGGATGAATCATTTCAGACAGCTTCGCCGATTCACTAAAAACCTTAAGAGCCAAATCAGACAAATCTCCCTCTGTCTTAGGAAATAACGGCTCCATTTGAGCAGGATTTGTATACATTTTTTGCCGGTTCTCATGCCGGTTAATTTTTATATTATATACTACTGAATTTAGTCTATTTAAACATCATATCAAACAACTCTGTATCCAAACATTCTGCCGGTTCTTTTGCCGGTTAATTTTCCGCGACAATAGATAATATAAAAAGCCCCAAAAGAGTGCGAGGAGGCAATAATTTTAACGAAGTTGAATAGAATGGGGAGATCAGATTGTTCCCTCAGGATAAAGCGAAGGAAAATAGTAGCCAACCACTTTAGGTGGAATGTTGAATTGAAGAGGGTTTTTGTGATTGGAGGATGTCGGTAACTCTTTTTCCGCAAGCAGATTTGTTACTTCACATGAAGATTGTTTTTTTATTCAAAAAGCATCACCTGATTATTATTAGTAGCGCTACCTACGGAGCGCACCCGAGGCAAGCACTGTGTTTTTTTAATAAATCTGATGCTCCGATTGGAGCATAAAAACACATCGTCCTTACAGATTCTGAAGTCGTTGGGCTATATCAAATATTTAGCAACAAGAATAAACTATGGGCTAAAAACGGCTCCGAAGGAGTCAAACAACAATCGCCCCGGGTTGGCAAAAGCAACGCTCAAAAAATCGCGCAATGACAAAATCCGTAACACGAACAAAGTCAGCGCCAGAAATATGCCAACGGCATCACGTTGTGGAACCCGGGGATTAAGAAAGCCCCCAAAAGTGTGCGAGGAGGCAATAATTTTAACGAAGTTGAATAGAATGGGGAGATCAGATTGTTCCCTCAGGATAAAGCGAAGGAAAATAATAGCCGACCCCTTGGGCGGAATGTTGAATTGAAGAGGGTTTTTGTGATTGGAGGATGTCGGTAACTCTTTTTCCACAAGCAGATTTGTAACTTCACATGACGATTGTTCTTTTATTCAAAAAGCATCACCTGATTATTATTAGTAGCACTACCTACGGAGCGCACTCGAGACAAGCATTGTGTTTTTTTAAAAAAATCCGATGCTCCGATTGGAGCATAAAAACACATCGTACTTACAGATTCTGAAGTTGTTGGGCTATATCAAATATTTAGCAACAAGAATAAACTATGGGCTAAAAACGGCTCCGAAAGAGTCAAACAACAATAGCCCCGGGTTGGCAAAAGCAACGCTCAAAAAATCGCGCAATGACAAAATCCGTAACACGAACAAAGTCAGCGCCAGAAATATGCCAACGGCATCACGTTGTGGAACCCGGGGATTAAGAAAGCCCCCAAAAGTGTGCGAGGAGGCAATAATTTTAACGAAGTTGAATAGAATGGGGAGATCAGATTGTTCCCTCAGGATTAAGCGAAGGAAAATAGTAGCCAACCCCTTGGGCGGAATGTTGAATTGAAGAGGGTTTTTGTGATTGGAGGATGTCGGTAACTCTTTTTCCACAAGCAGATTTGTTACTTCACATGACGATTGTTCTTTTATTCAAAAAGCATCACCTGATTATTATTAGTAGCGCTACCTACGGAGCGCACCCGAGGCAAGCACTGTGTTTTTTTAATAAATCTGATGCTCCGATTGGAGCATAAAAACACATCGTACTTACAGATTCTGAAGTCGTTGGGCTATGTCAAAAGTTTAGCAACAAGAATAAACTATGGGCTAAAAACGGCTCCGAAGTTAGTGCCATATGGCACAATAGTAGGAGTCAAACAACAATAGCCACGGGTTGACAAAAACAACGCTCAAAAAATCGCGCAATGACAAAATCCGTAACACGAACAAAGTCAGCGCCAGAAATATGCCAACGCCATCACGTTGTGGAACCCGGGGATTAAGAAAGCCCCCAAAAGTGTGCGAGGAGGCAACAATTTTAACGAAGTTGAATAGAATGGGGAGATCAGATTGTTCCCTCAGGATAAAGCGAAGGAAAATAATAGCCGACCCCTTGGGCGGAATGTTGAATTG
>Ga0306910_1000681_pt1 | contig 14341 bp, 11 predicted proteins | sample AntRauMFilla2698_FD_190438 | JGI IMG/M metagenome (GOLD analysis project Ga0306910, IMG submission 190438) | Saline lake microbial communities from Rauer Islands, Antarctica - Metagenome Filla 2 #698 (v2) (version 2) | ecosystem: Environmental > Aquatic > Non-marine Saline and Alkaline > Saline ... | reverse complement strand
AGTCACCGTATTAAAATTCAAAAAGCAACAAAACTGAAAGAAAGCGAATTAACATGACTTCGGAAGTCGAAACTCTGATTATGGTTACAAGGTGATTGGCGATAGGTAACAACCGACTTCCGAAGTCACTTCGAGAACAAAAAAAAGGAAATCGAAGGTAGAAAACGTTGGGACGACGACTTCTGAAGTCTGTAGGTGGAAATTGGAAATAAAGACAAGAAAACCCAACCCAAAGACTTCAGAAGTCGCCGTACAGTGCCAACGGCATCACGTTGTGGAAACTCAAAAAGCAACAAAACTGAAAGAAAGCGAATTAACATGACTTCGGAAGTCGAAAGTTCGAACATGGATAAAAGGTTGGCCTTAGTTGACAACCGACTTCCGAAGTCACTTGGAAAAGTAAATTGCAGGAAATTTAACTTATTATACTTCGGGACGGCGACTTCTGAAGTCTTATCCCTGAAAACATAAATTAACCATCATTTAATACGAGACGCACATGTCAAACGCTACCGATTCGAGCGGCAAAATCAACTACACATTTGCCTTTGCCGTCGTAACCACGTTGTTCTTTATGTGGGGATTCATCACCGTTCTTGTTGATGCTCTTATTCCCCGATTACGTGATGTTTTTGAATTGACCTATTTCCAGGCTGGACTTGTACAGTTCGCTTTTTTTACCGCTTACGCCGTGTTTTCCATTCCCGGCGGCGGAATTATTGCCCGAATCGGGTACAAAAAAGGTGTCATTTTGGGATTGATTACTATGGGGATCGGGTGTTTGCTTTTCTTCCCGGCTGCTGAATTTCGTGTTTTCATTATCTTTTTGCTCGCCCTGTTCATTTTAGCCGGTGGGATCACCATTCTACAGGTTGCGGCAAATCCTTATGTAGCCGCTTTGGGACCTTCATCAAGTGCCTCAAGCCGGCTCAATCTTTCTCAGGCGTTTAATTCTCTCGGAACCACCATCGCGCCGCTTGTCAGTGCCGCGTTTATCCTGAGTAGTACTGTACTTTCTTCTGCCAACGTTTCCACACTCACTGAGCTGGAACAGCAGGCTTATTACGCTCAGGAAGCCTCAGCCGTTCAGGGCCCGTTTTTGATTCTTGCGGTTGTACTCTTTTTACTCGCAGCCGGATTTGCGCTGTTCAAGATGCCACGTATTCTCGACGGTGACGACAGAAAACATGGCGACTACAAAATTGCCATAAAAGAACGCCATCTGATGTTCGGCGCTCTGGGAATATTCGTGTACGTTGGAGCCGAAGTCTCTATCGGAAGCTACCTTGTAAACTATATGTTAAATTTGAACTTTGAAGAGCTGGTTGCCGGAAGCGTGGCCATGCAGCAAATTGCCGAAGTTCTTTCCACGGTTTTCTCCGATGCCAAACTTTCTGAAATGACTGCTCCTCAACTCGCCGGTACGTTTGTTTTCTTCTATTGGGGAGGCGCTATGGTAGGACGCTTCATTGGCTCAGCTCTGCTTCAAAAGATCAATCCCGGACATCTTTTAGCTCTCTATGCCGCGGTTAATATCACATTAATTGCCATCTCCATGGGCACAGGTGGATTATTTGCCATCTGGTCATTATTACTCATTGGATTATTCAACTCAATCATGTTTCCAACCATTTTCACGCTGGCTATTCGAAAGCTGGGAGATCACACTGCACAGGGCTCTGGAATTCTCTGCACAGCCATTGTCGGAGGAGCGTTTATTCCGCCATTATTTGGTTTGTTGGGAGATACCTACAGCCTTCAATTCGCGCTCATTCTTCCCGCTCTGTGTTACGCCTACATTGGTTGGTATGGAAAAGTCGGCTCCAGGGTCATCCCGATTTCAGCAGATTAAAAAACCCATCGCCCAAAGACTTCAGAAGTCACCGTGTAGTGCCAACGGCATCACGTTGTGGAAATCAAAAAAGCATCCAAACCGGCAAGAAAGGAATTAAAATGACTTCGGAAGTCGAAAGCCCGAACATGGATGCAAGGTTGACCTTAGCTGGCAACCGACTTCCGAAGTCACTTCAAGAATAAAAAAGCAGGAAATCGAAGGTAGAAAACGTTGGGACGATGACTTCTGAAGTCTATAGGTGGAAATTGGAAATAAAGACAGGTAAACCCAACCCAAAGACTTCAGAAGTCGCCGTATTAAAACCCAAAAAGCAACAAAATTGAAGGGAAGCGCATTAACATGACTTCGGAAGTCGAAATTCTGACTATGGTTACAAGATAATTGGCGATAGGTAACAACCGACTTCAGAAGTCGCCGTACAGTGCCAACGGCATCACGTTGTGGAAACCCAAAAAGCAACAAAACTGAAAGGAAGCGAATTAACATGACTTCGAGAACTGAAAAAACAGGAAATTGGAGTCAAAAACGTTGGGACGATGACTTCTGAAGTCTATAGGTGGAAATTGGTGTTAAAAATTTAGGCAACAGGCTTCTGTAGACATCTCCCACTCCAAATCATTTTGGACAGATTTGGTGAAGCCCTATCTTTAAGTCTTCGCTAATCTTATTGATCTGCATCACTTTTCTTACCTCTTATGAGTCATAATCACAATCACGGCGACCACTCCCATCATCATCACGCCCCCGATTCGTATGGCAAGGCCTTTGCCATCGGAATTACACTGAACATTATTTATGTGATTCTGGAAGCGGGTTATGGCTGGTATATAAACTCCTCAGCCCTCCTCGCTGATGCCGGACATAATCTGAGTGATGTTCTAAGTCTTATTTTCGCCTGGCTGGCTATTTTATTTGCGAAAAAACAGCCTTCAGCAGAATATACCTACGGGTTGAAACGCACAACCATTCTTGTCTCGATTTTAAACGCCGTTCTGCTTTTTGGCGCTGCCATCGGGATTGGCTACGATGCCATCCGCAAATTTTTTAATCCCGTAGAAATTCCCGGCACTACCGTAATGATTGTGGCTTCAGTTGGAATTGTGATCAACACAGCAACCGCTTTGCTCTTTATGAAAGGTCAAAAAGATGATCTGAACATCAAGGGAGCATTTCTGCATATGGCAGCCGACGCCGGCGTTTCACTTGCTGTTGTGGTCTCAGGATTGTTGATCTATCTGTATAATGTCACCTGGATTGATCCCGTAATGAGCCTGATTATTTTGGTGGTGATTGTGTACGGAACCTGGGGGTTATTCAAAGACTCGGTTAATTTAGCTCTGGATAAAGTGCCTGAACATATCAATTTGCGCGAAGTTAATGATTTCATAAAATCACTCGACGGAGTTGAAAGCGTTCACGATCTTCACATTTGGGCAATGAGTACCAATCAGGTTGCCATGACGGTTCATATTGTGCGTCCCGATGGCTGCACAGATGAGTTTTTAGAGCAGACCAAAAACGCGATAGCTGATAACTTTGATATCGACCACATCACACTGCAGGTTGAGCAGTCTGAAAAGTTGGATGAACATGATAATTGCGGGGAGCTTGCATAGTGAGTTAAAACCAACGAGAGTTGTTTATTCTATCTTCGAATTTTACAAGTTTACGTCATTCCGGTCTCTGTGCCGGAATCTTAATTTGGCTATCTGATTGAAATAGGGTTGTGACTCTTGTATTTCTACATCTAAAACTTCGCAGGTCAAAATACTTACCCTGGTTCCCCCCCCTGTGCAGATCATGATGACGTCTTTTTGCGTTGCAAAAAATCAGTTTTCCCATTCAAGAATTCCCTCAATTCAAACCAACAAATCCGTTTTCAATCCGACTGATAAATCCTTATTTTCAGTTGCTTTAAAATCAACCTCATCTGAATACATCAATCATAATGACAACCGACCTTCACCCGGAAAAAAAAGATCTTAAATCACTCAATCGTGAGGAACTTACAGAGTTTTTCACTTCGCTCGGACTCGCATCCTATCGCTCAGATCAGGTTTTGCAGTGGATGTATCAAAAAGGGGTTTATTCGTTTGACGAGATGACAAATCTCAGCAAAGATCTCCGCGCGCAGCTTGATGAAATCGCTCAAATTCGCACCATTAAACCGGTTATTGAGCAGGTTGCCAAAGATAAAACCACTAAATTTTTATTTGAACTCCACGACGGTCACCGAATCGAAGCCGTTCTTATTCCCGAATTTTTCGATGACGGCGTAGCTGATCGCCTCACTGTTTGTGTTTCATCACAAGTGGGATGCGTTTTTGGCTGCTCTTTTTGCGCTACAGGAAAAATGGGACTGCACCGGAGTCTGGAAGTCGGCGAAATTGTCGATCAGCTTGTGCACATCAACAATCACTGCCTTGAAAATTACGGAAAGCGCATCAACAACGTGGTGTACATGGGAATGGGTGAACCTTTTCACAATTATGAGAATGTTGTGGAATCGGCACACATTGTGACAGATAAATATTCCATAGGACTTTCTCCCAAACGCATCACCATCTCAACGGTTGGACTCACAAAAATGATTACCCGATTTGGTGATGAAGAACAACCTTTCCGATTGGCCATTTCATTGCACGCTCCCAACGATAATAAACGGGACCGTATCATGCCGATCAATAACTCGCTGAATCTGAAAAACCTGAGAGAATCTCTTCAGCATTATCATCGGAAAACAGGAATGGATATCACGTATGAATATCTCTTGTTTGATAATTTCAACGACGGCACAGAAGATGCGCTTCAGCTGGCCGATATCGCAAAATGGATTCCGAGCAAGATCAACATTATAATGTATAACAACGTGTTGGGCGTTCATCTTAAGCGTGCACGGGAAGATCGTCTGAACGCATTTATCAGAACTCTGTCGAAGCAGCAAGTCAGAGCCACCGTACGCCGCTCTCGTGGCGATGATATTGATGCAGGTTGTGGTCAGCTTGCTATTCGCGAAGGTGGAAAAAAAGGTAAGACGATCGCCAAAAATTAATTGGCTTTTGGGAAGCAGGCTGTATAGAATCTATCAGGTAATGCAAAGTCACTTGTTGAGCGCAGAATCTGCCATTGACCTTCCAACATTTTAATAAATAAGAAATTGTCATTGCCAGAGAAATCAAAATCTCTGCGTTTACGAAGCAGTTTCCCGAACGGCGTCAATAACCATCATATTTGCCACCGCATCTTCCAATGGCGTCGGCACCTCGGTATCATCCAGGATTGATCGGGCAAATGCATCACACATCAAGCTGTATTGATTCGATTCTGCTATCTCTATTATCTCTTTTTTCTTCTGTTTAAAGAGATGAATCTCCGCGTCAGCTCCCGAACCCGGATTGAATGGAGATGGCAATACGATATGTCCTTTATCTCCGGCAATGACCGCTTCCTGCCTGTTGGATTGCTGCGTGCCGCATGAAAATGAAGACGTACCTTTCTCAAATTCCATAATTCCATGGGTAAGGCGATCAACCCCGAATTCCGGATCGAATCTCATGAACGCTTTAAGATGCTTGGGCTCCGATTCAAATATAAAACGGGACATAGAGATACAATAACAGCCAATATCCATCAATCCGCCGCCACCCATTTCCGGAAAGTTTCGAATGTTATTCTCATCATCGTTATAGTAGAAAAAGTGCGATGTGATGGTTTTTAAATCTCCTATTTCACCCTCTTTCACCAAGTCTTTCACTTTTTGCCATTGCGGATGAAATCGATACACAAACGCTTCCATCACTCTGAGAGTTGGGCATTCTTTACTCTTTTCAAGGAGCAATTCCGCCTCTTGCGCATCCATTGAAATTGGTTTTTCGCAAAGCACATGTTTGCCAGCTTCCATCGCCTGAATTGTAACGGGAACGTGAAGATGATTAGGCAAGGGATTATACACAGCATCAATATCAGGATCTGCGAGCAATTCCTCCGTACTACCGTAAGTTTTAGCAATACCAAGCTCATCGGCAACCTTTTGAGCGGATGATTTACTTCGCGACGAAATAGCTGTCACTTCACAAAGTTGTGATTGCCGCATCGCGGGAATAATTTCACTCTGTCCAATTTTAGCCGTGCTGATGATCCCAAATCTGATTTTCTTCATCTTCTATGATTTATATTCATTTATTACTGCCATTTCACTCATTTTAAGATGATAAAACCACTAACGAATTCCATACATTTTTTAATTCCACCACAAAAAGTGATCACAAGCCGGTAGCCAACTAAAATCATAAAACGCATTCCCTATTTTCTGCAAACTGTTTATTCAGATCTATCATTCTGTAAAATTTCAGGCTATAAAGCGATTTTTATTAATTCTATTATTTTCAATATTATGATTCTGTGATATTAATCGCTGAAATGTGCTCATTAAAATTACATCTCACACATTTATCATCTGCAATTACCTGATTTCTATGATCGCGAGAGTTACTCTAACCACAGATTCTCCTAATCAAATCGTTATCCAAAAAACCCAGAATGAATTTCCACCGAATATTTATTCAGGAACAACATATTCACATACATGAAGATAGTTGACGTAGCGGAATTTTATACAGATCAAGGCGGCGGGGTTAAAACCTATATTAACCAAAAGCTCAAATTTGGTTCTGCCATGGGACACGAAGTTGTAATTGTGGCACCGGGTGAAGATTGGGGAGAAGAAAAAAGACACGGCGGACGCGTAGTATGGGTAAAAGGTCCGAGGTTACCTGTCGATTGGCGCTACTACATTTTATGGAGAGAAAAGGCAGTTCACAGAATTTTGGATCAGGAAAAACCTGACGTCGTTGAGGGTTCCTCCCCATGGACAGGTGGTTGGTTTGCCGGGAGATGGAAAGGCGATGCAGTGAAGTCCTTTATCTTTCATCAGGATCCCATTGCCGCTTATCCGCATACTTTTTTAGGAAATACTTTAGGATTTGATCGTGTGGACAAGTTCTTCACGTTTTATTGGAAATATCTTCAAAAACTCAGCAGAAACTTTGACGCAACGGTGGTAAGCGGAGAGTGGCTGGTCGATCGTATTGGTAACTATGGAGTTCATAACCCAATTTCTATACCGTTTGGAATAGAAAAAGATTTCTTTTCTCCCGAAAGAAGAGACGAACAATTGAGGGCCAAATTGTTGTCTGATTTTGGGCTCCCCGAATCAGCTCATTTAATGATTGCGATCTGTAGGCATCATCCGGAAAAACGATTGGGAACAATCATTGACGGGTTTAAAGCCGCATCAAAAAAATCCCCAATGGCACTGATGATTTTTGGTGACGGGCCTATAAGAGCATACGTAAATCAAAAAGCCAGCGGGTGTGAGTACGTAAAGGTGATGGGATTCACTGATAACAGAGATCAGCTGGCTGATATACTGGCCTCATCAGATTATTTTGTCCATGGTTCAGCCGCTGAAACTTACGGAATTGTTGTTGCTGAAGCCGTGTGTAGCGGCTTGCCGGTTTTAGTGCCCGACAGAGGTGGTGCGGCAGATATCGGCGACCCCGAAATTGGTGAACTTTACTCCACTGGAAATGCTGAATCTTTTACTAAAAATCTACTCAAACTCATTCAAAGAGACAGAACGAAACTTGTGAATGCAACGACAGAAGCAGCGAAAAATAACATTGTAACAATGCAGGAACACTTTGAACTGCTGTTCAAGACTTATCAAAATCTCCTGGATAAAAAATAAGTTTATAATGCAGATTTAGGAAGTCGTCTCGTTTAGCTATCCGGGACAATATATTTTCTTCTTCTAATAATCTGAGTTCAATTATAAATCGATTCGCTAATTTTTTAAAATTCCTCACCCATTCATATCAAAAATATACCTTCCAAAAATCTCACGCCGAATGGCGGTTGCCTAAACCCATTCGGGGTAATTCACCTTTTTCGAAATGTTTACCCCCGAAGCATCGGGGGCTATATCATTCTGTTTGTACAGAATGGTTGGACACCTATCGGTGTCTGATTCTTATAAAACCGGATCATGAATTAATAATATTTTGCTTAATCAAGTATCACAAATAAACATTGGGAAAAAACGGAATGACAACTATTGGTAAAGATTAGGCTGTATTTGCTAATATTCTTATTGGAAAGGTTAAATCCTGCCTACACTTTTATTACTCCCCCTGAAATACTGAATAGTTGTTTATCAAACTCAGTTTACCAAAGAAAAAGCCTGACACATTTCTGTATCAGGCTTTTAGATTCTGCTAAAAAGTTCTATCAGCTTTAAAGCTCGTTGTTGGCCACGCCAATAACACCCATGGCTTCACGTGCTCCTGCTGCCCCGGTTGGTTGTGAGGTCAGATCATCTTCACCGGCGTGAATGATTACTCCACGTCCGAGGATGTTTGATTCTCCATAAAAGTTGAGATTGGGATCGACACGTTTATACGTGGCATTTCCATTTTCATCAGCTGTGATATTTCCAAGGTCTCCTACGTGACGCATGTCATCTTCAGGTCCGGCGTGCTCATGTTCTTCCGGATTAAAATGTCCGCCGGCTGAAGTCCCGTCACTTTTTCTTATATCACCAAACTGATGGACGTGAAAACCATGATCGCCCGGTGTTAAGCCGCTGATTTCAGCTTCTACCAACATCCCGTCTGCTGTTTTAGTGAATGTTACCACTCCTTCAACCTCGTTGCCCTCAGTGGGAGTCATTACGGCAATGGCCTGATCAAAAGATGGTTCAATATGCATCATAACTTCCTCTTCAACATCTTGCTGACATGCGGAAAAGAGGAAAAATCCCCCTAAAAGGGTAAACAGTAACTTTCTCATAACTCTTTGCTTCGGTTTATATTACAATTGTTTCACTAACACAAAACACGAAAGTTGCCTTTTCCATTTCGAAGAAAAATACTTTTACGACTCAGGTAACTTAGTCCATAAGCATTGCGATGGAAGTATCATCATTCTGCTTCTTTTCTCCCACCTGATTGAGCTGAATAAGGCGTTGTTCTAATAATTTCTTTAAACGAGTGCGTTTCTCTTCTGAAAACTCTTCAGCCGGAGGATTATCCTGTTTGAATGGATCAACCTGCCGTGAGTTTTTCCAAAAACGGTAACAGACATGGGGACCGGTAGCAAGTCCTGTTTGACCAACATAGCCGATTACCTGACCTTGTTTTACTTTTACGCCCGATTTGATGTTCGTTCCGAATCGTGTCATATGCAGATACCCGGTTTCATAAACAGAATTGTGTCGAATACGCACATAATTTCCATTTCCGCTTGTGTAGCCGGCTTCCTTAATTAATCCATCGGCGGTCGCATAGATTGGTGTTCCTGTCCGGGCAACATAATCCGTTCCCAGATGAGCTCGATAGTGCTTCAAAACAGGATGAAATCGACGCTTGGTGTAGCGCGAGCTGATGCGCTCGTAACGCACCGGCGCTCTTAAAAATGTTTTTTGAAGTGAACGGCCATCTTCATCAAGATAAATTTCCCTTCCGCTTTCATCATCTTCAATCTTAAACGCGTAATAATCTTGTCCGCGATGCTTAAACAGTGCCGAGTTGATATACACATTTCCGGTCGGCTCATCATCCACAAATTCCTGCTGATAAACTACTTTGAAGGCATCTCCTTTTTGAATACGGTAAAAATCGACCTGCCATGCAAAAAGATCAGCCAAACGATAAATCAATTCATTTTCTCCGTCAATGGCGTGAATGGTTTCGTAAAGTGATGATGAAATGGTGCCCTTGAGTTCTGCTTTTTTATACGTAACTGGTTTCAAGCCGCGAGTGGCATAGATTGAGTCGGTAAGAGAAACAGTAACATAGCTACGCTGATCTTCTTCATACACAAAATAAGCCGGGGTTTGAAGGCTGTCGTTTTGAGTAAATACATGATATACGCGATTTCTGGCAAGTGAGCTCATATTAAAATGCTCTTTCACCTTATGCGCAATTTGATAGATACGCTGTGGTTTCATTCCATAAGTATCCATGATACCGTAAAATGTATCTCTTGAAGAGATTACGCTCGTTTCCTGCGTTAAATCAGCTGTACTTTCAATGTTGAAAGATTGCTGTTCGGGCTCCTCAAGAACTGCCGAAACCTGTTCAATGTGATTACTTTCTTCGTTCGCCAGATCGCTTTGATCAATCTGAGGTGAATTCTGTTGTACATCACACGAAACCAAGATGGAAAAACATGCTAAAGTTGTAAATAGGCGAGTCAATACCCCGCTAAACATCATATTTTTAATCATTTATAATCCTAACCTTCTAAAAAATGTCGTTCGAATATAGTGAGTGTTCTACGAATTCCCTACATGAAAATGTTTCATTATCATCCTAACATATAGTTTATGATATTCTTACGACTTATAAATCATGGCTTTCACCATTCTCTCACGTTGTTTTCTGAAATACACATAACATGCCAAACGCTCTGATCGATCGGTATTCCCAACGGTTTAACCCAAATTCTTCTATTTTCACATATCTTTACCTTTATAATTCAGCCTCTTCCCTAATTATAAGTTAAATCAAAACATGAACCATCTACGCATCGATTGTTTAGTAATTTTCGGATGATATTCACATTCAAACACACATTAATCCTCTTTTTAGCACTGATATTTCTGCTAATCGGGATTTTTGCCTTACCACCTGTTTTCGCTTTTTTCTTTTCTGAAGATAATTCCATTTCGCTGCTATATCTTCGCGTCATACTCTATTTCATCTCAGCAATAAGTTTTGCGTGTTCAGCTATATTTGTTTTTAAACGGAAAAAACTGAGCTCTCCACCCGCTTTTTCTTCCATTGCACTTTTTTCTTTATTCAGCGGAGCTATCATTTTAGCGTTGATTATAGGCGAATTTTTTCTGCGGACCTTCTTCCCACTTCCGAACGGGATGCCCAATCATAATCATCTTTTTCAACCCGATTCAATCTACGGCTGGCAGTTCATTCCTGATATTACAGCCACGGTGAACTGGCGTTATGAAAGTCAGGTTCAGGTTTCAATCAATAGCTCAGGATTTCGGGATGATACATTTGAAAATCAGCCACATATAGCGGTTTTGGGTGATTCATTTGTGGCCGGAATGGAAGTGGAGGACGATGAACGTTTTACAGAATTATTGGAGCAGAAATTGGGAATGTCAGTTCGGAATTACGGCCTGAATGGATATGGCCCGACACAAAGCCTGCTTCAACTCAGAAATAGAATCCTAACTGAGGATACTGAAATGGTGATTTTTCAGCTTTATCTTAGAAACGATTTTCATGATGTTTCCGGTGCTTATGAATGGATGGCTGTGCGGCAGCGTCCCAAAGCGATTATTTCGGGAGATTCCATTCAACAGATTAAACCGGTGCAAAATCTCCCAGAAGTTGACGTGGAATACTGGCAATCGTGCTTTCAGGCGGATCGCAAAAAACCGATTCGTCCGCAGAATTTTCATCTTTACAATCTGATGACCAAGACAAAAGAAACCATTACCGATCGCTGGTTTTCTGAGGGTAAATACAAACCACATCCGCCCGAGCGACGTTTACTTTCTGCTGAAACAGATTCCCTATTTCAAAACGCTTTTTCTGACGCTCGCGTTATCTTACGTGCGATGAAGAAAATTACTCAAAACCATAATATTCCGTTTCTTGTCACCATAGCTCCGTCGTTTGTCCAGGTAAATGATGAGTTGTGGGATGAATTCTTATCACATTATCCAAATGAATCTTTTGAGCGAGAAAAACTTTCACGGATGATTAAAGAGTGGGGAGATGAGGATAATTATCCCGTATTAGATCTGTTTCCGGCACTTGAAAAAACCTCTTCTGAGCAAACCCTTTATTTTCCCATCAATCAGCACTGGACTCCGGCCGGACATAAGGTTGTGGCTGAGGAGCTTCTTCCCGTGCTTTCGTCCATTATTAATGGGGATAAATGAAAGACGTTATTTCAGAGATTGATTTCAGGATTCACGCCGCTTTTTTGGGAGGATTTCTCATCACTTTTATCGCCACTTCGTTGTATGGTGTGGGATTAGGTCCCGATAGTATCAGCTATCTTTCGGCCGGACACCAACTGTGGGAGCAGAATGGTTTTTATATCTATTCCGGCAGATTATTTGTTCACTGGCCGCCACTTTTTCCCGTCATTCTCGCTTTTATCACCTCTCTACCGGTTGACGAAACCTTACTTTTACGCCTTTTACAATCACTCACCCACGGCGGGATTGCGGCGCTTACTTTTTCCCTGATTCGCTCCGAGTGGTCATCGGGACGGTCATTATTGTGGGTTGTTTTCCTTTTTTCCGTTGCGCAGTGGCCGGTTTTGTATCTCACTAAAGAGTTGTACGCGGGTGGATTATTCCTGCTGTTTTCCCTTGCCCTCGCCTACAGTTTCAACCGCTGGATTTCCCACCTCGACCATACGCACGTGTGGGGTATCATTTTGTTTTTATCTCTGGCGATGCTTCAGCGCTATATTGGCGTCACCTTGTGGTTTACCGTGGCGATTCTGCTTTTTCTGAGCTATCGTCATCGTTTTTCTATTTCTTCTTATATCCATGTATTGGGAATTCCAGCCACGTTTCTGGGAATCTGGCTCTTTCGAAATCAAATTATAACAGGCACACTTACAGGAGAGCGTTCGCAGCCATTTATCGGGCTATTAGACAATGCCATGGGTGGCATTGTTGTCCTAAGCAAACTTTTGCTCCCACACGCCATTCCTGATCTCATTCGTGTTGTGATACTATCTTTAATGCTTGTTTTTTTGATATGGATGATCACAAAATATCCGCTTTCTGACAGATTGAAAGGCAATGCCTTGTTCCAGTTCTCGACGCTATTCAGCGGAACCTATCTGGTTGTTCTTTGGATGGTTTCATCTTCCGGAGCAAGCGATGCCATGAGTTTTCGGTTGATTGCTCCCATTTTTCCGTTTTTGATCATTTCTCTCTTTTTAGTGATTGATGATCTTTTATCCGCTTCTGAGAACATCCTGTTCAAAATTTTCTTTCTCACGGGATTTGTACTGATCGTTTCCTATCACGCTTACTTTTCATTCAACCTGACTCGCTACGCAACTGAATATGGTGCCGGCGGGTTCAACACACGCGTTTGGCATGAATCTGAGACAATGGATTGGGTGAAAGAAAACGCAAGCAACGCTGAATTTATCTCAAATGCCTCAGATGGAATCTATGCGTTCACCCGATATAAAACCAGAAGTACGCCTTTTCGGTATCAAACCAATACCTCCTATTACTCCCGAAGATACGCAGGAAGTTATCTTGTCTGGTTTGAAGAAATAGATCGCCAAAATCTGTATCCACAAAAAGATCTGGTTGAATTTTGGGATTTAACCATTGTAGAAGAGTTTGATGACGGCACAGTGTATCGCTTTCCTGATATAGAAATAGAAATGAATTGATGCGCTACCGTCACTCCGGCCTAAGTGCCGGAGTCTGCATTGACAACCAGCGAGGTATTAGACCATATAGCGTAGCATAAAATGTTAGGTTATGGAATACGAAGAAATAAGCACAAGGCTTAGTTTGCCCCGTCCTGAGGCTTTGGGACGGAAGGATGTGGATTCTTCTATAATCACATTGAAGATTACAGATTCTAAATTATCGCAACACGATCCCCTTAATATAGACCGTCTCGTCATGCTGCGGCTGCTCAGCATGGATGGGTATTATTTTTCCAATCTTATAGCTTTACTTCTATTTCCCTATCTTAACCACGAAACAATAAAACTATACACTCACTAATCCTAATTATCTATGCTAACAGCAACTATGGAGACCTCTAAGGGCGATATTAATCTCAACTTGTTTGAGGATGTTGCACCTTTAACCGTGGCTAACTTTGTGAATTTGAGTCAGCGCGGATTTTACGACGGACTTACATTTCATCGCGTAATTGATGATTTCATGGTTCAGGGCGGATGTCCTGAAGGAAGCGGACGTGGCGGACCGGGTTACAAATTCAAGGATGAAACAAGTCCCAAGGCAAAACACGACGAACCGGGAAAACTTTCGATGGCTAACGCCGGACCAGGAACCAACGGAAGCCAGTTTTTCATCACACACATAGAAACCCCGTGGCTCGACGGCAAGCACACCGTATTTGGAGAAGTTCAATCGGATGAAGATCAGGCTGTAGTTGATTCCATTAAAATGGGCGACACAATTAAAAGCATCTCTTTTGAAGGAGACACCGAAGCATTGCTCGAAGATCAAAAAGAGAAGATCGAAGAGTTTAATAAAGTGCTGGACAAGTAGGGATTTTAGAAGATAGGATTCAGAATTGAGGAGTCAGGATTCAGAGGTTTTTGTACTTGAATTCTGACTCTTTTTTTGTCTGTTTCAGGAAAATGTTTCTCTATCTGTCAACCGAACCCAATCCATCCTGAGCGCGAGCCCTAAAGGCGAGCAGTCGAAGGGTTGAT
>Ga0306910_1000679_pt1 | contig 14396 bp, 16 predicted proteins | sample AntRauMFilla2698_FD_190438 | JGI IMG/M metagenome (GOLD analysis project Ga0306910, IMG submission 190438) | Saline lake microbial communities from Rauer Islands, Antarctica - Metagenome Filla 2 #698 (v2) (version 2) | ecosystem: Environmental > Aquatic > Non-marine Saline and Alkaline > Saline ... | reverse complement strand
CACTGGCGAAACGGGCGCAGCTAACAAGTTTAGCGTTGCGGCGGTGATCGACGCGGCGGGAACCCTTGGCGACCAGATGGGCGGGCTATCTGCAATGGGGGTTCACTCCGATACCTACAAAGTGATCCTGAAATCTGATGCGATTGAGTATGTGCCAGACAGCCAAGGCGGCATGATTGCCACCTATCGCGGCATGGCGTTGATCGTGGATGATCTGTTGCCGGTGCTGACGGGCGATTATACATCTGTTTTGTTCGGGGCTGGTGCAGTGGGTTGGGGCATGACAGCGCCGCGCATTGCCGAGGGAACCGAGATCGAGAGCAAACCGAGCGCAGGCAACGGCGGCGGGCAACAGGTTCTGCACAGCCGTGTGAACTTGGCGATGCACCCGGCGGGCTTTGCTTGGCAGGAATCCAGTGTTGTTGGCGACAGCGCCACGATTGCCGAACTTGGCGAGGCGACCAACTGGAACCGCGTCGTGGAGCGCAAGGCGGTGCCGTTGGCGTTCCTGAAGCACCAGCTATAGGCAGGTTGCGCCTTGCGGTTAGAGAGCCGCAAAGCAACCCCGTTAGTCGGGCAGTGGGTAAACCCCGACAAGGCGCGGTCTATTTCTTGTGTGAGTGGACGCGGTGCAAACAGAGGCCGGGGGGCGATGCTTCCCGGCCTTTTCACGTCCAAGCCTGTCTAAATCAGTCTGTTGATTGATGGCGGGTAATCAGGCGGGTAGTTTTTTCATTTTACAGAAAATTTAGCAAAAACAATACCTTAATAGGTCTTGTGGCGGAGAAACAGGGATTCGAACCCTGGGAACCCTTTAGAGGCTCAACGGTTTTCGAAACCGTCCCGTTCGACCACTCCGGCATTTCTCCGCAGGGGGCCTTCGGGTGCCGTCCTAGTCGGGTTTTCAAAGTGGTTCAAGGTGCTTTGTGCGCATCTTTGCCAATGCCGAGAATTTGCATTGCGGCGCCATGCGGAACCGCTATTTTGCGGGCTCAATCTGAAAAGGGGCTTACATGCATCTCATCCGCCACGCGCTTTTGATTCCGGTTATCGCCATGATGCTGGGGTTCGGCGCCGCGCCCGCACAGGCGCAGGCTCCCACACGGGAAAATCTGGAAGAATTCCTCGAAGTGACGGGATTTGACGTCGCCTTGGAGAGTATCCGGCTGTCTGCTGATGCCGCGCCGCAAATGCTGGGGCTGGCGGCCGATGATTTCGGGTCAGAGTGGAAGCGCCTCGTCGCGGAGGTGTTCGGTGTCGAGATCATGCATGGCATGGCCATCGACATGCTGGAGCAGACCCTCTCGGACGATCTGCTGACCCATGCGATGGATTTCTACGGCTCCGATCTGGGCGCGCGCCTCGTGGTGGCCGAAAACACCTCGCATATGATCGAGGAAGACGGGCTGAAATCTGAAAGCGGGGCGCAGATCCTTGAGGGTCTGACACGCATCGGGTCCGACCGTGTCGCCATCCTTGAGCGTCTCAACGCCGCCAGCGGCAGCGAGGACAGCGCGCTGCGCTCCATTCAGGAGGTTCAGATCAGGTTCCTGATGGCCGCCGCAGGTGCGGGTGTGATCGAGTTGCAGATGGACGAGCCTGACCTGCGCGAAAGCATGACCGCCCAACAGGACGAGCTGCGCGCAGCCCTGCGTCAAAGCGCGTTAGAAGGCGCCGCCTATACGTATCAGGCCTTTTCCGACGCCGAGATGATAGACTACGCGCAAGCGCTGGAGAATCCGGACATGAAGCAAGTGTACGAGCTGATGAAAGCAGTACAGTATGAGATCATGGCAAACCGCTTTGAGGCCGTGGCCGAGCGTCTGCGCCTCATGCAGCCCAGTCAGGATCTGTGATGCATCGCCTGCTTGCCCTGTTTCTGGTGCTGCTGACTGCGGCGCCGCTGTTGGCAGGCGCGCGCCATACGGTATTGATGGATGTTCTCCAGATCCGTGATCTGAGCCAGACGTTACAATCAGAAGGTCTAGAATTTGGTGCCACGCTCAATACCGACTGGTTGAACGGGCAGGGTGGGCCCGCGTGGTCGGGGCAGGTCGCGCGCATCTACGATGCGGAACGGATCGCTGAAGGCATCCGCACGGGGCTTGAACCTGCGCTGACAGGTGAGACGCTCGAGGAAGTGATCACATTTTTCGCCTCAGATCTCGGGACGCGGATCGTGACCTTGGAAAATTCGGCCCGCGCGGCAATGGCCGACGACGCCATCGAACAGGAAGCCCGCGCGCGATTTGCCGAGTTGTCGGAGACTGACAGTCCGCGCCTCGCCCAGATCAACCGGATGATCGACGCGGGCGACCTGATCAACCGCAACGTCACATCGGCACTCAACTCCAACTACCAGTTTCTGCGCGCGCTGGTCGATGGCGATGTCTATGCCATGAGCGATGAGGAGATCCTTGCCGATGTCATGTTCGAGCAGGACGATATCACCGCGGACACGATCAGCTGGCTGGGCGCGTTTATGCTGCTGGCCTACAGTCCGCTGAGCATTGACGAGCTTAGGCTTTATGCCGATTTCGCGGCCACCCCTGCGGGCAAAGCGCTCAACACCGGTCTATTTGCAGGTTTCGATCCGCTCTACGAGGATATTTCTTACGCACTGGGCCGCGCGATGGCGCTGAACATGGCCGCGGAAGAGCTTTGATGCGGCAATCAGGGCCGGGGCCGCAAAAAATTGCCCACCGACCGCAAATCCCCTGAAATGCAATGCAAAGCGCCTTGACTTACCGTCCCTTTGACCGGATAAGCCGCCAATCCGGTACGGGTTTGCCCACCGGATTTATTTTTCAATGACGCCCCAAGGGCGCGCTGTTCGAGGTGGATCAGAAACACTCTGATCCGAAACGCCCGGTACCGGGGGCCACAGAACGCGGAAGATGTAAAGGAAGACCTATGTTTGCGGTCCTGAAAACAGGCGGTAAGCAGTACAAAGTACAGGCCGGCGATATGCTGCGCGTGGAACGTATTGCGGCATCCGCCGGTGAGACTGTTCAATTCAACGAAGTGCTGATGCTGGGCGGTGACAACCCAACCGTGGGCGCGCCGATGATCGAAGATGCCGGTGTACAGGCGCAGGTCGTCGACCAGATCAAAGGCGAGAAAGTCATCCACTTCGTCAAGCGTCGCCGGAAGCACTCTTCCAAGCGCACCAAAGGCCACCGCCAGAAGCTGACCCTCGTGAAGATCACCGAGATCCTCGCGTCTGGTGCCGGTAAATCAGGGGTCATGGCAGCCATCGGTACAGGCTCCGTTTCCGCCGCCGCCGTTGCCGCCATCGAAGAGCGTTACACCTTCAACAAGGGCGAGCAGGCCGAGATGAAGAAGCGCGTCAAGACGGGCGAAGCGGACGAAAAAGTTGCCGAGCCTACAAAGAAGGCGAAAGCCGGCAATGCCGGTGGCAAGGTCGAGACCAAGAAGACCGAGACCCCCGCAGCGGAAGACAAGCCCGCCAAGGCGAAAAAAGCCGCTAAATCCGACGGCGACGATCTGTCGAAGATCAACGGTGTTGGTCCCGTCATCGTCGGTAAGTTGCACGATGCAGGCATCACGACATTTGCCCAGATTGCAGCCTGGACAGATGCGGACGTAGAAGAGATCGAAGAGAAACTGTCGTTCAAAGGTCGTGTGGGTCGTGAAGACTGGATCGCACAGGCCAAAGATCTGGCAAAAGGCTAAGGAGAGACCTAATGGCACACAAAAAAGCAGGCGGCTCATCCCGTAACGGACGCGACTCATCTGGTCGTCGTCTTGGCGTAAAGAAATACGGCGGCGAGCTTGTCATTCCCGGCAACATCGTCGTCCGCCAGCGTGGCACGAAATTCTGGCCGGGCCAGAACGTCGGAATGGGCAAGGATCACACCCTGTTCGCCACTGTTGAAGGCAATGTTAAGTTCCACAAGGGCCTGAAAAACCGCACATTCATTTCCATCGTACCGGTAGCGGAAGCTGCTGAATAAGCCGTACCCGTTGGATGATGCAAAATCAGGGATCGGCGGAAACGCCGGTCCCTTTTATTTTTGTGCCATAGCGCAACCCGGCCCTATCCGCACAGGCGGGGATATGACCGAAACCGCACCGCCTTCGCAAAGGACTTAGATCATGGTTGAGCTTGCCCACCAACCGACACTGCAAACCGACCGGTTCAGTCTGCGGCCCGTGCGCATCTCCGATCTGACCCGGATCGAGCATTACGCCGCCGACGTGCGGCTGGCGATGAACACCTCGCGCATCCCGCATCCGCTGCCCCCTGGCGTGATCGGCGCATTCATCGAGCGCTCGATGGCGCCCGACCGTGAGGAAGACGTCTGGGTCATGGATGGTGGCGCGGAGCACGGCGAAGAGGTGATGGGAGTGATCAGCCTCGTGCGGCTTGATCGCAATCAGTCCGAAGTGGGATACTGGGTGGCGCCACCGTTCTGGAACACCCATCTGGCCTCCGATGCGGTTCAGGCGCTGGTGACAGGCAATCCGCTGAACAATGCCACGATGTTCGCGAGCGTCTTCCATGACAATCCTGCCTCTGCCAAAGTCCTCACAAACGCCGGTTTTGCCTATCTGGGTGATGCCGAAACATTCTGCCTTGCACGCGGTGCCACGGTTCCCACATGGACCTACAGCCTGAAACTGCGGTAACCCCTTAGGATATAAAATGAAATTCCTCGATCTTACCAAAGTCTACATACGCTCCGGTGCCGGTGGGGGCGGCTGTATATCTTTCCGCCGCGAGAAATATATCGAATTTGGCGGCCCCGATGGCGGCGATGGCGGCGGGGGTGGCTCTGTCTGGGCCGAAGCGGTGGACGGGCTCAACACCCTCATTGATTTTCGCTACCAGCAGCATTTCTTTGCCAAGAATGGCCAACCCGGCATGGGCAAGCAGCGCACCGGCAAGGATGGCGACGACATTGTGCTGCGCGTTCCTGTCGGCACCGAGATTCTTGACGAGGACGAGGAGACGGTGCTGTTTGACATGACCGAGCTGGGCCAGCGCGTCGAGCTTGCGCGCGGGGGCAACGGAGGCTGGGGCAACCTGCATTTCAAATCCGCCACCAATCAGGCGCCGCGCCGGTCGAACCCCGGTCAGGACGGGGTCGAGCGCACGCTGTGGCTGCGGCTCAAGCTGATCGCGGATGTCGGGCTGTTGGGTCTGCCCAATGCGGGCAAGTCGACCTTCCTTGCTGCCACCTCCAATGCACGGCCCAAGATTGCCGATTATCCCTTCACCACGTTGCATCCCAATTTGGGCGTCGTGGGGGTGGATAATGCCGAATTTGTGGTGGCCGACATTCCCGGCCTGATTGAGGGTGCCCACGAGGGGCGGGGCCTGGGCCACCGCTTTCTGGGCCATGTGGAGCGCTGTGCGGTGCTGCTGCATCTGGTCGACGGCACATCCGAAACGGTCGCGGAGGACTACCACACCATCATCGGTGAGCTTGAGGCTTACGGCGGCGATTTGGCCAACAGACCACGCATCACCGTGCTCAACAAGGTTGATGCACTGGATGAGGAGCAGCTGGCAAGTGCCTATTCTGAGTTGAAAAATGCCTGTCCAGGCCCGGTGATGCAGATGTCGTCCGTCGCCAAGATCAACACCGTCGATGTGCTGCGCGCCCTGCGCACTGAAATCGACGAAAACCGCTTGCGTCTTAATCCTGCCGAGGAGGAAGCGCCTTGGCAGCCCTGACTTCAGCCAAGCGCATCGTCGTCAAGATTGGCTCGGCCCTGCTGGTGGACCGCACCACCGGCACCCTGCGCGCAGACTGGCTCGCCTCGCTGGCGCAGGACGTCGCATGGCTCAAGGGGCAGGGGACAGATGTGGTGCTTGTATCGTCCGGCTCCATCGCGCTGGGGCGGGGTGTGCTGGGGCTTGGCCTTGGCACGCTGGCCCTGGAGCAATCGCAGGCCGCAGCCGCAGTGGGCCAGATCCGTCTTGCCCGCGCCTATGAAGAAGTGCTGGCACCGCACGGCATCACCACCGCGCAAGTGCTGGTCACGCTGGAAGACAGCGCCAACCGCCGCCGATATCTCAACAGCCGCGCCACGCTCGAGACGCTGTTGGGCTTCGGCGCCGTGCCGATCGTCAACGAAAATGACACTGTCGCTACGGACGAGATCCGCTTTGGCGACAACGACCGCCTTGCTGCTCAGATTGCCGTCACCGTGGGCGCCGACCAGCTGATCCTGCTGTCTGACGTGGACGGTTTCTACAATGCGAACCCTTCCGAAGATCCGACCGCAACGCGATTTGAAGTCATTGACCGGATCACGCCCCAGATCGAGGCGATGGCCGGCGACGCGGGGTCCGGCCTCAGCAAAGGCGGGATGAAAACCAAGCTGATGGCAGCAAAAACCGCCGTATCCGCAGGCTGTGCCATGGCGATCACCGAAGGCTTTGTGATGCGGCCGCTGCATGCGCTGGAGGCTGGCGCGAACGCCACGTGGTTCACGCCCCAGACCGACCCGCAGGCCGCGCGAAAAGGCTGGATCGCCGCGATGAAGCCGATTGGCAGTGTCACGCTCGACGCCGGTGCCGTGGCCGCATTGGGACGCGGCAAAAGCCTGCTGCCTGCGGGGATCACAGCGGTTACGGGCACATTCGAGCGCGGCGATGCGGTGGCACTTCTGGGGCCGGACGGGGCAGGGATCGGCTCTGGGCTTGCGCGCTATTCCGCAGGTGAGGCGCGCCTTATCAAAGGACACCAGAGCGCCGAGATCGAAGCGTTGCTGGGGTATCCGGGACGCGCGGCCCTGATCCACCGCGATGACATGGCCTTGTGAGGACAAAGATATGATCGAGATACAGACCCTGATGGCTGACATCGGCGCACGCGCAAAAGCAGCGGCAGCGACGCTTGCCACCGCCAGCGCGGAGCGCAAACACGCAGCCCTTATTTCGGCGGCAGAGGCAGTGTGGACACACCGCGCCACCATCCTTGAGGCCAATACCAAGGACATGGAATATGGCACCGAAAAAGGGCTAACGCCCGCGATGCTCGACCGGCTCAAGCTGGACGAGGCACGCCTGCAAGGTATCGTCGACAGCCTGCGTGCCATTGCGGAGCAGGCCGATCCCGTGGGCGAGGTTCTGGCTGAATGGGACCAACCGAGCGGGCTGCATATCCGCCGCGTGCGCACGCCGCTGGGCGTCATCGGCGTGATTTACGAATCGCGCCCTAATGTGACCGCCGATGCCGGTGCGCTGTGTCTGAAGGCCGGCAATGCCGTGATCCTGCGCGGCGGCTCCGAGAGCTTTCACAGCTCCCGCGCGCTGCATGCTTGTCTGCAACAGGGCCTGCGCGATGCCAATCTGCCCGAGGATGCCATCCAGCTGGTGCCGACCCGCGACCGTGCGGCGGTTCAGGAAATGCTGAGCATGACGGGGACCATCGATGTCATCGTGCCGCGCGGCGGCAAGGGCCTTGTGGGGCTGGTACAGCGCGAAGCGCGGGTGCCGGTCTTTGCCCATCTCGAAGGCATCGTGCATATCTACATCGACAAGGAGGCCGATCCCGAGAAAGTGCTGAAGGTCGTGCTGAACGCCAAGACGCGGCGTACCGGAGTTTGCGGCTCTGCGGAATGTCTGCTGATCCACAAAGATGTCATGGCAACCATAGGCAGCGGCGTGGTTCGTGCGTTGATCGACGCAGGCGTCGAGGTGCGGGGCGATGAGACACTACAGAAGATCCCCGGCGTTGTGGCGGCCCGTGAAGACGATTGGGGGCATGAGTATCTCGACATGATTATCGCCGCGCGACAGGTTGACTGTCTGGAAGAGGCCATCGCGCATATCCGGCGATATGGCTCGAACCATACCGATTGCATTCTGACCGAGGATGCGGATGCGGCACAGACGTTTCTGAACACGCTCGACAGTGCAATCGTGATGCACAATGCCTCGACCCAGTTTGCCGATGGCGGCGAATTCGGGATGGGTGCCGAGATCGGGATCGCCACAGGCAAGATGCACGCGCGCGGCCCGGTGGGCGCTGAGCAGTTGACCAGTTTCAAGTATCAAGTGACAGGCAACGGGACCGTACGTGCCTAGCGCTAAATGCTGATGCGGATAAGTTCGTCCGTGACGACCACATCGAGGTCGACAGCCTCATCGGCGGCAATCACCGGCAGCAAGCCAAATTGCACATGCGCAGGACGCAGGTCGGGTACCTTGGCGGTGCCGTCAAAAGCGCCCCACAGATCGGGATCAATCTTGAACTTGTCGGCATAGCCGGTGATGACCAGTTTGTCGTCCCGCTCTGCGACCTCGATGCGCCCGCCAAACGGCATGCCAGTTTCCATGCACATCAGCGACAGGAAGGTGAGGCGGATCTTGCGCCGCTGTTGCGCTTCAAGCGGGCCCCAGGCCACCGTCAGGCGCGTCGGCGCGTAGACATCCTTGAGGATCGATATCACTTCGGGACGCCCGATAAGTTGCACTCCCGCAGCCCCGAATGCGATTCTGAAAAACCGGATGCGCGCACTGGCATTCGTCACACTCTCCGAGATCAATGCCATCTCGGGGCCCATCGACGGCACGCTCATCTCGATAAGCTCAATACCGTTGTTGATCGCGCCGATTGGCGATATCAGGTCGTGGCAAATCCGGCTGCCGATCAAGGTTGCGAAGGTGATGTCTTGGCCCATTAAGGTGGCCTCCTTGGTAGAATAAGGGACAGTGATGGAAGATTTTAACGCGATTCTTACGCCCGGTATGCTGGTTCGGCATCCTGATATGCCAGATTGGGGTGTTGGTCAGGTACAAAGCAACATAGGTGGTAAATTAACCGTAAACTTTCGCGACGCCGGCAAAGTTGTGATCGACAGTACCCGTGTCGCGTTACTCCCCGTTTTTGACAATTAGTGTGCCGAAGGTGTCAGTTTATCCTTTTTGGTGTAACAGATTTTTTGAAATCTACCGTGAGTTGCAAGCGAATATCTGCGTCGCGTTGCCCATATGCACCGAATTACAGGGCACCCCAACACTATGAACGGCGACCAACACCCTCTCTTTGACGTAAAACTAGCCGAGACAGAGGCCGAATTGCGTGCGGCGCAGAGGTTGCGTTATGATGTTTTCGTGCGTGAACTTGGCGGGGACGGGCCATTGGTCGACCACAGTTTGACCACGGAGCGTGACCGGTTCGATCCTTACTGCGATCATTTGATCCTCACCCATAGCGCAAGCGGCGCTGTCATTGGTGCGTACCGGCTGTTGCGCGGACCCCAAGCTGCGGAGGCCGGAGGGTTTTATTCGGAAACCGAATACGATCTGACGCTGCTCAAATCCTCGGGCCGCAAGCTGCTGGAGCTGGGACGCTCCTGCCTGCATCCCGATTTTCGCGGCGGCACCGCGATGCATTGTCTGTGGGGCGGGCTTGCGGCCTATGTCGCTCAGCACAGGATCGACGTCATGTTCGGCGTGGCCAGTTTTCACGGGACCGATACCGCAAAGCTGGCCCAGCCGTTGTCGATGTTGCACCACCGTCATCTGGCACCGCTCCATCTGCGCGTGCGCGCACGGCCAGAGGCGTTCCGGCGGATGGATCTGGTCGCACAGCAGGATCTGGACCGGCGCACAGCGATGATTGCCGTGCCTAGTCTGATAAAGGCCTATCTGCGCCTCGGTGGTCATGTGGGCGAGGGGGCTTTCGTCGATCACAGCTTTAATACGACCGATGTCTGTTTGGTTATGGAGACCGCCAATCTGAACGCCCGGCAGGCACGGATATATGCGGGGCGCAGCACATGAGCACCCCATGGGACAAAGGGAGCCATCCCGACGTACCGAGACCGAAAGGCATTGATTTTATACGGATCATTCTGCGCGCCGCAGGCCTGATTGCGCTGGTGTTCGGCGGTCTGGTCGTGCTCGTCGTGCTGCGTCTGATCGAACGGCCCTTTTGTGGGGAAAACCGCCCCATCACCCCACACATCACCCAGTTCGTCTGCCGCAACGCGCTGCGCATTGCCGGTTTGAAATTGCGTGTGACGGGGACACCGATGCAAGGGCGCGGCGCGGTGGTGGCGAACCACAGCAGCTGGCTCGATATTTTTGCACTCAACGCGGTCAAGCGGGTGTATTTCGTCTCGAAAAGCGAGGTCGCCGCATGGCCCGGTATCGGGTGGCTGGCACGTGCGACGGGGACCGTATTCATCGAGCGTAACCCAGCGCGCGCGCGGATGCAGACGCAGCTGTTTCGAGACCGCCTGCTTGCCGGGCACAAGCTGTTGTTTTTCCCCGAAGGGACAAGCACGGACGGGCTTCAGGTTCTGCCTTTTAAAACAACGCTTTTCGAGGCGTTCTTCACGCCTGACCTGCGCGGCAGGATTGCGGTCCAGCCGGTAGCGGTGATTTACCGCGCACCAGCGGGACGCGACGCGCGGTTTTACGGGTGGTGGGGCAGCATGGAGTTCGGGGCGCATGTGCTGGCCGTCCTTGCGCCCGCAACGGCAGGCGCCGTCGAGGTGGTCTATTGCACGCCGCTGCCGGTCGCGGATTTCGACAATCGAAAGACGCTCGCGGCGGCTTGCGAGGCGGCGGTGCGTCGCGCCCATACCGAAATGCTGGACGCACCTGCCGGATAGTCCCTGATTCACCCTTGCGAAGCGGGACAGGCTGGGGTATCGCCGCGCTACTTAATCCCGCAGTCGGGGATGGGACCAATGGGGAGACATCCCAAAGGTTCCGCCGGTTGGCCCGCATCCCGCGTGTCATGCCCCCGATGAGGTTCAAACCGGAAAGGTATAACGACATGGCTCTTCCTGAGTTCTCCATGCGTCAGCTGCTCGAAGCAGGCGTACACTTTGGTCACCAGACACAGCGCTGGAACCCGCGTATGGGTCCGTACATCTACGGCGCGCGCAACGGCATTCACATCATGGACCTGACACAGACCGTCCCCATGCTGGACGATGCGCTGAAAATCATCCGTGATACAGTCGCCAAGGGCGGCAGCATTCTGTTCGTCGGTACCAAGCGCCAGGCTGCACAGCCGATCGCGGACGCCGCCGAGAAATGCGCACAGTATTACATGAACCACCGCTGGCTCGGCGGCACGCTGACCAACTGGCAGACCGTGTCCAAATCCATTCAGCGCCTCAAGCACATCGACGAACAGTCCGAGATGGGTTTTGGCGGTCTGACCAAGAAAGAGCGTCTTGGTATGGAGCGTGACCAGGGCAAGCTTCAGGCATCCTTGGGCGGTATCCGCGAAATGGGCGGTCGTCCCGACCTGATCTTCGTTATCGACGTGCGCAAAGAGCAGCTGGCGATTGCCGAAGCCAACAAGCTGGGCATTCCGGTCGTTGCAGTGGTCGACACCAACTGCTCGCCCGATGGCATCGACTATATCATCCCCGGCAACGATGACGCGGCACGCGCAATCGCTTTGTATACCGATCTGGCCGCACGTGCGGCACTCGACGGTATGTCCGCACAGCTGGGCGCTGCCGGCGTTGATCTGGGCGCAATGGAAGAAGCCCCCGAAGAGGAAGCCGTGAGCGATATGCCCATCGGTGGTGCCTCGCAGGAAGCGACCGCCAATGACGCGATGGCTAAAGATGCGCCATACGATCTGGAATCGACCAAGGAAACGGTTGAAAAAGCCAAATCCTGAACTGGCCGCGATCCCGACGGATCGCAGGCAAGGGCATTGAACACGGGGCAGGGTGACCTGCCCCGAACGCATAGCGAATATAGATAGGAGCACCACGCAGATGGCAATTACAGCATCGATGGTCAAAGAACTCCGCGACTCCACCGGCGCGGGCATGATGGACGCCAAAGCGGCACTGACCGAAACGAACGGCGATATGGAAGCAGCCGTTGACTGGCTTCGGACCAAAGGTCTGGCCAAAGCGGCCAAGAAATCCGGCCGCACCGCGGCAGAGGGTCTGGTGGCTGTCAAAGTCGAAGGCGGCCGCGGCGTCGCAGTCGAAGTCAACTCCGAGACCGATTTCGTCGGCAAGAACTCCGACTTCCAGAAAATGGTATCGGGCATCGCAGATGTCGCTGTGACCGTTTCCGATGTCGAAGCGCTTAAGGCTGCTGATATGAACGGCAAATCCGTCGAGCAGACCATCACCGACGCAGTTGCCGTGATCGGTGAGAACATGTCGGTGCGCCGCATGTCCGCGCTCGAAGGTGACACGGTCGTGTCCTATGTGCACAACGCGGCGGCACCTGGCATGGGCAACATCGGTGTTCTGGTCGCATTGACCGGTGGCGACGATGCATTTGGCAAACAGGTTGCGATGCACATCGCTGCCGTGAACCCCGCATCGCTGTCCGAAGCTGATCTTGATCCGGCAGTCGTCGAGAAGGAAAAGCAGGTCCAGATCGATATCGCACGCGAATCGGGCAAGCCTGACGCCGTGATCGAGAAGATGATCGTCGGCCGCATGCAGAAATACATGTCCGAAGTGACACTTCTGAATCAGGCGTTCGTGGTCAATCCTGACCTGACCGTTGGTGCGGCTGCGAAAGAAGCGGGCGCTACAATCACAGGTTTCGTACGTCTCGAAGTCGGCGAAGGCATCGAAGTTGTGAAAGAAGATTTTGCAGCAGAAGTTGCAAAAGTTTCCAAAGGTTGAGCCTGGTAAATTGAAGATCGAGGCGGGGCTCAGGCTCCGCCTTTTTTATGTTTGTCCTGAAGGTGAAACGCGGCATCCCGAAACCGGAACGCCGCGCAGGTCTCGTCAGGCCCATTAAGGGACATGCACCGCGGGGAGGGCAGTGGGCCTTCGAGGGTCCGGCCAGCGGGGACACAAATTGACCCCACTTCGACCGGCGACCCGGCAGAGCTTTGAAATCACAAAGGTATTCGGACCGTCTGCCGAATAAGCCAAGCTCTTGATATCCGACACATGGACTGTGCGCCGAAACTTCCCTTAGGGAAAGTAGGGTATTCCTTACCTAGGGTAAAGACAGACCTTATAGATCCAGAACAAACATCTGGTTGGTAAATGCCGCCTTCATCACCGCTTGGGCTGTCGTCTCGACCGCAAGCGCGTCGCGTGCGAGCCGCAGGTGCTTTTCCACCGTCGCAGTTGTGAGGCCCATCAGCATGGCGATATCCTGTGTCGTCTTGCCATCCCCGACCCATTCCAGCGCCTCACGCTGGCGTGCCGTCAGCGCGCGATTGGGTGTGTTATAGGGCAGGGTAAGAATTTTCAGGTGTACGATATTGTTCATCAGCGCAATATCCGCCCCGTGCTGCGCCCAGACGGTATCAACGTCGGCCTGCGTCATGCCAGCTTGCGCCGTGAGCGCGATCGCCCCTTTGGAGCGGGCCGAGGCGGCCTTGAAACTGATGGAATATCCTGCCGTTACACCCATTTCACGGTTGAACTCCAGAACCCGACGTTCGGCCGCGCTTAGAGTTTTGGTATTTTCCATTTCCGCAAGAAGCTTCCAGCTTTTTACACCGTCGTTCGCAAGCGCCCACCGCACCATCGGCGCATGGAAATAATGGCCTTCATCCACAAAAACATCGGTATAAGCCCGGCTGTGATTGGTCAGGACGATGAAATCTCCCGGATCGCCAAGTGACGTCGCCGTACGGTAACGGGTAAAACCATAGAGCAGCCGGTCAAAGCTGTATTCACCCATTTTGGTGACGTGCGCGTCCCAAAGCGCTTCCACGCTGTCGCTGTCCACCACATTGGCGAGATAGCGGCGCAAGCTCATGGTGCATTCAATCTTGCGGCGCATGCATCCAGCGCCATCAGGTAGCCTTGCGCGCCGAAACCACAAATTTGTCCAACCGCGACTTTCGATAAATACGATACGTGGCGAAACGGCTCGCGGGCATGAATATTGCTCAGATGGACTTCAACCATCGGCAACGCGACCGAGGCGACGGCATCCATCAGAGCGATCGAGGTATGAGTGTAGGCGCCGGCGTTGATCACAAGTGCTCCGTGAACGCCCTTGGCGGCATGAACGGCGTCGATCAACTCACCTTCATGGTTGGATTGCATAAACTGCACTGCAAGTCCAAGCGCCGCTGCATGGCTGGTGCAGGAGGCCTCGATATCGGCCAGAGTGGTGTGACCGTAGACGTCCGGCTGGCGCTGACCCAGCAAATTGAGATTTGGACCGTTCAGAATGAGGACCGACGACATAGACTGTTCCGATTTATCAAGTGCTTCTAAAAGCCTGCCAGCCTTGACCAGACGTGTCCATACCCCAAAACGTTTAATCCCGTTCAGGCCTGTTTCGCGAAATTCGCCAGTTCATGCAAGATTTACATTACATAATAAACCTTATGCGTAATTTTTCAATAATATATCTTGTGTTGCAATGATATACTAACGGAGTCATGCTGTGTTCACCCTACTGGCTAGGACAATACACATGCTTCGTTCAATTCAAAAAT
>Ga0306910_1000672_pt1 | contig 14553 bp, 16 predicted proteins | sample AntRauMFilla2698_FD_190438 | JGI IMG/M metagenome (GOLD analysis project Ga0306910, IMG submission 190438) | Saline lake microbial communities from Rauer Islands, Antarctica - Metagenome Filla 2 #698 (v2) (version 2) | ecosystem: Environmental > Aquatic > Non-marine Saline and Alkaline > Saline ... | reverse complement strand
CACCGCGTCGAGGTCAGCGAGGCTGCCAGCAAAGCGCCGTTCCTCGGTCAGAACGCTCACGGCGCTCGCCCCGCCCGCGGCGTACGCCCGCGCCAACTGCGCAGGATCCGTGATCGCCGACAACGATCCGCGCGACGGACTCGCCCGCTTCACTTCAGCGATCACTTTTACCCTCGCGCCACGAGCGAGCGCAGCCCGGGCATCGAGCGCGGGTGGTGCCGCGAGGGCTGCGGCTTCGACCATCTCCCACGACCGCGACTCTCGCCGACGGGCGGCATCTTCACGCGCGCCCGCGACGAGTTCCGCCAGCACTTAGGTGCGCGCCTTCGAGACGTGCCGCGGGCCCTTGACGCCGTAGCCCGCCTTCGCGAGCACGCCACCCAGAATCCAGCCGACGAGCACGAGTGCTGCGCTCGCCCAGACCGCCCAGGCCACCTCAAAGAAGAAGGCGACGGTGCCGGTCGTGAAGCCGACGAGCATGATCGTGACGGCGATCCACGCGGCGGGCGAGTGCCCGTGTCCGGGCTCTGACTGGGCGTTCATGTCTCTCCATCGCGTCGAGGGAAGGTGAGTCTCGAGTCTATCGTGTCGTCGGGTCTCGGCCGTCGCTGAGGGCGTCCCATGCCCCGACACTGTCGTCACCCGATCCCTCCGCCTCGGGGGCCGTGCGGTCGAAGCGCTGTACGCGCGCCGGCCACGAGCGGGCGGTGAGGGCGATGAGGAGTCCCACGGCGGTCGCGAGGATTCCCACGATGACCGCGAGGAGGGGCCACGCTGTCAGCTGCACATCGTCAATGAGCGCCCGAATCGAGGACTCGCCGTCGACGCCGGTGAGGGCAGTCACTCCGGACGCCGCGGCGATCACGGGGTCTGCCACGGCGCGAAAGCTCACGGCGATCGACACCGCGCCCAGCAGTGCGAGCACGACCCCCAGCGCCGGTCGCACGCGAGGCGCCGCGATCGCGAGCGCAGCGGTGAGTGCAAGCCACGCGATCGCGATCGCCGGTAGCACGGCCGCGGCGCGGTCGCCCGAGACGAGGATGCTGACGCCATCGCTCAGTGTGATCTCCACCCACGGCTGGCCCCAGGCCACGAACAGGGCTGCGGCGAGCAGTGGAGGCGTGAGCAGGGAGGCCACCCGCACGCGGGAACCGCGGCGCGGGGCATCCTCACTCCTCATGCGACACCTCCCTCAGCGCGTTGGCGATCGCCACTGCACGCAAGGGTGCCGCAGCCTTCGCGAGCGTCTCCTGAAACTCGGCCTCGGGCTGCGAGTCGGCGACGAGTCCCGCGCCTGCCTGCACCCGCGCGACTCCATCCGAGAGAAAAGCAGTGCGGATCGCGATCGCGAGATCAGTATCGCCCGAGAAGGCGAGGTAGCCGACGACTCCCCCGTAGACACCGCGGCGCGCGGGTTCGAGCTCGTCAATGATCTCGAGCGCGCGTGGCTTGGGCGCTCCGCTCAGCGTGCCGGCAGGGAAGGTGGCGCGAAAGACGTCGATGGGCGACGACTCTGGTCGCAGGGTTCCCTCGACGCTCGAGACCAAGTGCATGATGTGGCTGAAGCGCTCCACCTGCATGAACTCGGTCACCTCCACCGTGCCCGCAGCGCACACCTTCGAGAGGTCGTTACGCGCGAGGTCGACGAGCATGAGGTGCTCGGCCTGCTCTTTGCGGTCAGCCAGCAGTTCGTCGGCCAGCTCACCGTCGCGCTCCGGCGTCTCCCCCCGGGGGCGGGAACCCGCGATGGGGTGCATGTGGGCACGATCGCCCGTCACCTTGACGAGAGCCTCCGGTGACGAGCCAACGATCGCATACGGGCTTCCGGAGGGCGTGCGCAGCGTCAAGGCGTACATGTACGGTGACGGGTTGAGCGCGCGCAAGACGCGGTAGACCTCGAGCGGACTCGCCGTGAGTTCGTGATCGAACCGCTGTGCGATCACGACTTGAAAGACGTCGCCGTCGCGAATGAACCGCTGGGAGCGCTCGACCGCCGCCAGGTACTCAGCGGGGGTCGAGCGGTGATGGGCCGTCGGTGCGGCGTCCAAGTCGATGCGCGCGACCTCGGGCGCGGCCGCCTTCGTCATCGCGTGCTCGAGCCGATCGAGGCGTTGCCGCGCATCGCGCCACAGCTCGTCCTCGTCGTGTGTTCCGTCGTTGAGAGCGCTCACGACGAGGGAGACAGTGCCCTGACGGTGATCCATGACGACGAGCTCGGCGACGAACGCGAGAGCCAACTCGGGGCACGCGAAGTCGCTGGGAGGAGCGCTGGGAAGGTGTTCCACCTGCCGGACGGTATCCCAGCCAATGAATCCCACGAGACCTCCGGTGAGGGGAGGATGGCCCTCCTCGTGGGGTGACCGCCACCGATCGTAGAGAGCGTCGAGAGCGGCCAGCGAGTTCCGAGGCGCAGCGCCACCGAAGGCCCGAGCCTCGTCGACGTCGTCCGCGAGCCACACCGTGTCGCCGCCCTGCTCGGTGAGGACCCCGAACGAGCGCACTCCGATGAACGAGTAGCGCGACCAGATGCCCCCTTGCTCCGCGGATTCCAACAAGAAGCTCCCCGCGCGACCCTCAGCGAGAGATCGATACAGGCCCACGGGCGTGAGCGCGTCGGCGAAGAGCGTACGGATCACGGGAACAACGCGGGAGTGGGCGCACTTCTGCGCGAAGTCGTCGCGGGTGGTGTCGGTGTTCACGGTCATGACGGCTCCCCCACCACCGGATCGAGCGGGTCGACATCGAAACATGCCGCGGCTCCCGTGTGGCACGCAGCACCGATCTGGTGCACGCGGATCAGCAGCGTGTCACCGTCGCAGTCGAGCGCGGCAGCGCGGACGTACTGACGGTGCCCACTCGTGTCTCCCTTGCGCCAATACTCGTGGCGTGATCGGCTCCAGAAGGTCACGCGGCCCTCGGTGAGCGTTCGTCGCACTGCCTCGGAATCCATCCACCCGAGCATGAGCACCGCTCCCCCGACGTCGTCTTGAATGATCGCTGGCACAAGGCCAGCGTCGTCGAAGCGGATGCGCTCGATCACGCTGTCTGTGGACGCCGAATTTCCGCTCATCGCACCATCATCCCCTCCCGACGAACGGCACTCTTGACCTCGCCGACCGTGAGTTGACCCGTGTGGAAGACGCTCGCCGCCAACACGGCATCGGCCCCGACGCGCAGAGCCGGGGCGAAGTGGTCGAGCGCACCGGCACCGCCCGAGGCGATGACGGGCACGGTCGCGATAGCGCTGATGGCGGCGGTGAGTTCGAGGTCGAAACCCTCTTTCGTACCGTCGGCGTCGATCGAGTTCACGAGCAGCTCCCCGGCACCGCGGTCCATCGCTTCTCGCGCCCATTCGACGGCATCGACGTCGGTGCGTTCCCGGCCGCCGTGCGTTGTCACGATGAACCCGCTGCTCGCGCGCGCATCACGCGTGACATCGAGCGACAACACGCACACTTGCGAGCCGAACCGACGCGCGATCTCGTCGACGAGCGACGGGCGCGCGAGAGCAGCACTATTGACGCCGATCTTGTCGGCGCCGTGTGCCAAGAGTCGCGAGACGTCGTCGACGCTGCGCACCCCGCCGCCGACGGTGAGAGGAATGAAAACCTGCTCTGCAGTCTCTCGAACGACGTCGTACATCGTGTCGCGATTGTCGACGGTCGCCTTCACATCGAGGAACGTGATCTCGTCGGCACCCTGCTCGAAGTAGCGACGGGCGAGCTCGATCGGATCCCCTGCGTCGCGCAATCCTTGAAAGTTCACGCCTTTCACGACCCGACCCGCAGCGACGTCGAGACAGGGAATGATCCGGACGGCGAGAGCCATCAGATGCGAGCCGCGTGGATCGGGCTCACGAGAATCGCCCGGGCACCGAGCTCGTAGAGCTCATCCATCACGTGGTTGGTGTCGTTGCGGGGCACCATCGCGCGCACGGCCACCCAGGCCGGGTCGGCGAGGTCACTCACGGTGGGCGACTCCAGGCCCGGAGTGATGGCCCCAGCGCGGTCGAGCAGTTCGCGCGGCAGGTCGTAGTCCATGAGCACGTACTGTCGCGCGACCAGCACGCCCTGGAGCCGACGCTGGAGGGTGGCGATGCCGGGTCGATCGGGTGCAGCGCTGATCAGCACAGCGGTCGATTCGAGAATGACCGGGCCCACGATCTCGAGACCCTGCGCTCGGAGTGTTGAGCCCGTGGAGACGACGTCGGCCACCGCATCGGCGACGCCCAGCCGCACGGCCGACTCCACGGCGCCGTCCAGTCGAACGAGTGCGGCGCGAACACCGTGACGCTCGAGGAAGTCTTCGACGAGAGCAGGGTAGCTCGTGGCGATGCGGCGACCACCGAGGTCTTCGAGCGACGAGATGTTTCCCGGCTCTGCGGCGAATCGAAACGTGGAGTGACCGAAGTCGAGACTGCCAATCTCGACCGCGGCAGACCGGGAATCCAGCAGCAGGTCCCGGCCGGTGATGCCCACGTCGAGGGCTCCGGACCCGACATAGGTCGCGATGTCACGAGGGCGCAAGTAGAAGAACTCCACACCGTTGCGCGGGTCTGCCACCGTGAGTGCGCGCGGATCGCGCCGACCCGTGTATCCCGCCTCGTGCAGCATCTCGATGGCGGTCTCAGAGAGCGAGCCCTTGTTGGGCACCGCGATTCTCAGCATGTGCTTGTTCGCTTTCCTGGTCGCAGTGGGGCGAGAGAACACCCGGGAACACTCACAGGTGCCGATACACGTCGTTGAGGGTGAGCCCCTTAGCGATCATGAGCACTTGCACGTGATAGAGAAGTTGCGAAACCTCGAGGGCCGTCGCGGCGTCGGATTCGTGCTCAGCGGCCATCCATACTTCGGCCGCCTCCTCCACGATCTTCTTGCCGATCGCGTGGATTCCCGCGTCGAGCTCGGCCACCGTGCCCGAGCCCTCGGGACGGGACACCGCCTTCTGGCTCAGCTCGTCGAAGAGCGCCTCGAAAGTTTTCACGCCCCCAGGCTACCGGGCACAGAACGGGTACGAGCTCTGCGCCGGACGCCCGTATCGCGCAACAGTCGCGGGGGGTTTAGGAGACCCCGAGCAGGTCGATCACGAAGACGAGAGTCTTGCCCGACAGTCGATGCCCGCCGCCCGCCGGGCCGTAGGCGAGCCTGGGTGGGCACACGAGCTGGCGACGCCCCCCGACGCGCATCCCGGGAATGCCCTGCTGCCAGCCCGCGATGAGGCTGCCGAGCGGGAAGTTGATGGAGCTGCCGCGGTTCCAGGAGGCATCGAACTCGTCGCCAGTGTCGAACTCGACGCCAACGTAGTGCACGTCGACGGTCGAGCCCGGTGTCGCCTCGACGCCGTCGCCCACCTCGAGGTCGGTGATGACGAGCTCCTCGGGCGCGGGCCCCTCGAGAAAGTCGATCTCGGGCTTGGTCTTGTCGGTCATGCCTCTATCCAACCAGAGACCGAGGCCCCGGTGTGACGTGCTCAGCCCGCACGCACGTGAGCCGTGGCGGCCCGCCTCAACTCCGCGATCGCATCCTCCACGGATGCGCTTCCGTAGACACTCGAGCCGGCCACGAAGGTATCGGCCCCCGCCTCGGCGGCCATCCCGATGGTGTCGAGGGTGATGCCGCCATCCACCTGCAGCCAGACATCTCCCCCGCTGCGTCGTACGGCGTCGCGCAGCAACCGCAGCTTGGGCAGGGTCTCAGGCATGAAGGACTGCCCGCCGAAGCCCGGTTCGACGGTCATGACGAGGATTTGGTCGAACTCTGGCAGCACGTCGAGATACGGCTCAATGGGCGTTCCCGGCTTCACCGCAAGCCCCGCTCGAGCTCCGCGCTGCCGCAGCGCCCGCGCAGTGGCGCGGACATCCGTAGCGGCCTCTGCGTGAAAGGTCACCGAGTATGCCCCGAGCTCGGCGTAGCCGGGTGCCCAGCGGTCGGGGTCCGAGATCATCAGGTGCACATCAAGGGGGATCGGGGAGACCGCCTGCAAGCGCTCCACCATGCGCGGCCCGAAGGTCAGATTCGGCACAAAGTGGTTGTCCATGACGTCCACGTGGACGAGGTCTGCGGAGCTGATCCGATCGACCTCGCTCTGCAGATTGACGAAGTCGGCCGACAGGATGCTCGGATTGATGCGCACAGTCACGGTCTTGAGGGTAGCGAGCGGGTCGGGTTTCCCGAAGACGACGGTCCGGCGAGCAGTTGAATGAACATGGCATCCGTGCCGTGACGATGGGGCCACAACTGCACCGCTCCGCCTCCCGCGGCCGCCTCGAGTGGTTGCCTGCTGATGGCGTCGAGGATGCCCGGAGTGTCGAGTCGCTCGATGAGCGGGTGGTCACGCAGGACCGCGTCCACCACGTCGGTCGTTTCGGCCGGGTGCGGCGAGCACGTGACGTAGGCGAGCAGTCCGTGGGGCGCGAGCGCGCGCAGAGCAGCGTCGAGCAGTTCCCGTTGCAGGACGGCGAGGTCAGCGACGTCTGCCTCGGTCTTGCGCCAGCGCGCCTCGGGTCGACGCCGCAGAGCGCCCAGTCCCGTGCACGGAGCGTCGAGCAGGATCCGGTCGAAGGGCTCGGGGCTGTTCTCGTCACTCCGTGTCGAGAGCGTGCGCCCGTCGGCGATCTGCACCGTCACGGCGTCACCGAGGGGGGAGACCGCGCGACGCACGAGTTCGGCGCGTGCGGCAGATACTTCGTTGGCGAGAAGGTGAGCGCCCGCTTCTCTCGCCTCAGCACCCAGCAACGCGGCTTTACCTCCGGGGCCCGCGCAGACGTCGAGCCACCGCTCACCACGGTGCGCGGGGCGTGCTCGGCTAAGGGCCAAGGCGGCGAGTTGTGACCCTTCGTCTTGCACCCGCACTCGCCCGGCGGCCACCTCGGGGTCGGCTCCGGGATCCCCGCGCAGAGCGCGCACCGCGACGGGTGAGTACCGGCCCCGGTCATCGTGTCGGGCTCGAAGGACGTCGTCGGCCAGACCGGGCAGGGCCACGAGAGAAACGCCCGCGGGAGAGTTGTCAGCGGCCAGAAGCGCCGCGAGCTCATCGGCGTGGCCCTCTCGATCGAGAGCGGCCTGCAGCGCCGAGACCACCCAGCGGGGATGCGCGTGCTCGAGGGCGAGGCGATCCAGAGGATCCTCGATCCCCGTGACTAAGAGCGCGATCCACTCGCGATCGGTGCGCTCGGAGACGCGACGCAGCACGGCATTCACAAAACCCTTGGCACGACCCAGACGCAACGCGCTCGCCAAACGCACCGACTCGTCGACCGCGGCGTGCGCGGGCGTCTGCATTCCCAGGAGCTGGTGCGCCCCCATGCGGAGAAGATCGAGAACGGGAGGATCGATCGTCGAGGTCGAGCGGCCAGCCGCGCGCTCCACGACGGCGTCGTAGTGCCCTCGGCGCCGCAGCGTGCCGTAGCAGAGCTCTGTCGCGAACCCCGCGTCGGAGCCCGTGATGCCCGCCCGACGCAGTCGCCCGGGAAGCATCAGGTTTGCGTAGGCGTCTTCCCTCGTCACGGCGTGAATGACGTCGAACGCGATGCGCCTCGGGGAGGTCATCATGTGAACCGTGGCGGGCTGTTGCCCCAACCCCGTGCCCACTCACGTGCGGGCATGGCCTGCTTGCCGGCGGGCTGGACGCGCACCAGTTCGAGGGGGCCGCTGCCGGTGCCGACGAACACGCGGCCGTCGGTCGTCCAGAGCATGCCAGGAGTGCCCTCCCGTTCGGAGTCAGCATCGGGGCCGAGCTGCAGGAGCTTGACCGCGAGTCCGCCGTCGGTCTGAGTCCAGGCTCCCGGTTCGGGGGTGACACCGCGCCACTGCGCGAGAATCCTGGCAGCATCCGCGGTCCAGTCCACGCGCCCATGAGCGCGCTCGAGCTTCGGCGCGAGTGTTACCGCTCCCACTTGCGGGTGGGCAACCGCGCTGCCCGCCGCGAGCGCGTCGACTACGCTGCTCGTGAGAGCCGCACCCGTCTCGCTCAAGCGATCCAGCACGGCTCCCGCCGTATCCGAGGGGCCGACCGGCTCGCGATGCTGCGCGTACCAGTCACCATCATCGAGGCCGGGGGTCAGCTGAAACACGGTGGCGCCCGTCTGGTGTTCTCCCGCCATGAGGGCGTGTTGCACGGGCGCCGCTCCGCGCCACCGCGGCAACAGTGAGAAGTGCAGGTTGATCCAGCCCAATCGGGGCCACGACAGCAGTGGCTCGCGTACGAGGGCCCCATAGGCGACGATGACCCCAAGATCGACGGAGCCGGCGAGCAGATCTGATTCCAGCTCCTGCAACCTCACCGCCTCGCGCACCGGGATACCCCTCTCGGCGGCCTCCTGAGCCACCGGCGTAGGGGTGAGAACGCGCTTGCGCCCCACGGGCGCTGGCGGACGCGTGATGACGTACTGCACCTCATGCGGCCCGAATGCGAGCGCGCGCAGGGTCGGCACGGCGGCCGCGGGGCTGCCGGCGAACACGAGGCGGAGAGCAGTCACTGCTCCATCCTGGCGGAAACCGGCGGGGCTGTCGGACTGCCCGCGGCCGATCGCGGAGTGGAGGCATCATCGAACGGCTCTGCGTCATCAAAGCGCACTCGCAAGACCGGGGCGCGTCGTCGGGTGTCGCGGCCCGGCAGGGGTTTGGGGCGGCGGGCAGCGCTCGCAATGAGCTCGGCTTTGAGCGTCTCCGCGACGATCGCGCCACGCGCGTAGTCGAATCGAACAATCGCTCGCACTCGATTTTCTTCGAGCACCACAGGACCGAGGACGTCCACGCCGTCGAGTGCGGACACCGCTTGCGCGGCCCGCTCGACCGCCTGCGGCTCCCCCGCGAGCGCCGCGACGCGCACGGCGGGCGGAAAGCGCAGCGCGCGGCGATCGGCGAGCTCGGCGATCACGATGTGTTCGGGGTGCCCGAGCGCGAGCGCCGTGGCCACCGCACCCCCCACCCCGACGAGCAGCACGGGAGCATCTGCGGCGGCCAGGGCGGCCGCGTTGAGCCACCACCGCACGCAGTCTTCGACGACGCGCAGGCTTTCCCGCGCCAGCATCTGCTCGCCGTCCAACAGCAGCACGGCCGCGTACCCACCGGGTACGAGAGGTTCCGCTCCGCGCGTCGACACCACCAGGGTGCGACCGCGCGGGATGCTCTGCACGAGGTTGCTGCCATCGGCCACGATGACGCGAGCGCCGGGGAAGGCTCGCCCCAGCTCGTCGGCCGTGCGCGTGGTCCCGCGACCCACCGTGCGCCACCGTGCGCTCTCGCACGTGCCGCAGCGCCAGTCCACGGCCAGAGCGCCGCACCACTGGCACGACGGAGTGGCTCCCTTCTCGCGGAGGGCGAGCGGCCCGTGACAGCGCCGGCAGCGGGCGGTGTCGGCGCACTCCGCACACGCGAGGCGCGGGGCGTACCCGGGGCGTGCCACCTGAACGAGAACGGGACCGTGCTCCAGGGCACGGGATGCTGTTTGCCACGCGGCCGAGGGAATCCGGGCGCGATGCGCCTGAGGTTCCGAGCCCAATTGATGCGCGGTCGGTGTGATGCGTCGCCGCGCGTCCGGAGTAGGAGCGAGCTCGTGGAGCCACCCCAGCTCGAGCAACCGCTGCGTATCGGCGCTCGGCGCATGCGACGCGAACACGAGCGAGCACTGAGCGTGTTCCTGCCGCAGCAGCGCTAGATCTCGGGTGTGGACCCCCGGCGCGTGCTGCTCGATATGGAGAGGATCACCGTCATCCCACACCGCGATGAGCCCGAGCGCGTGCGCCGGCGCGGTGACCGCGGTGCGCGTGCCGAGAATGAGCAGTGGGCGCGGCTCGAGGGCGCGAAGGAACCCCCGATAGCGGTCCGGGTTGGATTGCCCTGCGTCGACGCGCGCGATCTGCGTGTCGTCGAGCAGCTCGCGAGCGGCCCGCTCGACGTGCGCAAGGTCGCGGTAGTCCGGAACGCTGATGATCGCACTGTGGCCACCGGCGAGGGTGGCGGTGGCCAGTTGCGCGAGAGTCTGGGCGAAACCGGGAACCCAGTCGCCGCCGTCGAGGGCGATCGGCCAGGGGCGGGCCCGCAGGAAGGCGCGCTGCTGGGGGCCCTGCGGGGCATCGCGGTCGAGAAGCTGCCGACAGTGGTGGGCGTCATACCCGCTGATGGCGGGGGCTGCTGGGGCGTCGGGGCGAGGGTGATCGCTCGCGAGCCACGCCTTCTCGACACGCACCATGCGCGGCGGTACGGCCAAACGCACCATGTCACTGGCCGTGCCCGCAGCGCGATCAGCCGCGCGCCGTAGCAAACGCCACACGGCGGGATCCAGCACGGGAACCGTCGAGACCACGGCGTCGAGGTCGTGCAACGACCCCTCGTAGTCGACTTCGTCGGCGAGCTCGATGATGTACCCCCGTGCGGTGCGGCCGGCGCTGCGCAACGGCACGATCACCCGAACGCCGACCGCCGCCTCACCACTCAGTTCCGGAGGAATTCGATAGTCGAAGAGCCGATCCAGCTGCGGCAGGGGCGAATCCAGCAGGACTCGCGCGATCGTGGGCCGCGTCACGACTAGAGGCCGGCAGCGGCCCGCAGTGCATCCGCGCGGTCACGCCGCTCCCACGTGAAGTCCGGCAGTTCGCGCCCGAAGTGGCCGTACGTGGCGGTCTGCCCGTAGATGGGGCGCAACAGGTCGAGGTCGCGGACGATCGCCCCGGGTCGAAGATCGAACACGTCGCGCAACGCCGTGATGATGCGATCGTCGTCGACCACTCCGGTGCCAAACGTCTCGACGTACAGACCGACGGGCGACGCCGTGCCGATGGCGTACGCCACTTGCACCTCCAGCCGTTCGGCGAGCCCCGCTGCGACCGCGTTCTTGGCGACCCAGCGCAGCGCGTAGGCCGCTGACCGGTCGACCTTCGACGGGTCCTTGCCGCTGAAAGCACCCCCGCCGTGTCGCGCCGCGCCGCCGTAGGTGTCGACGATGATCTTGCGACCGGTGAGGCCCGCGTCGCCCTGCGGCCCACCGATCTCGAAGCGGCCGGTCGGGTTGATGAGGATGCGCGGCTGCGCGTCGCCGAAGCCGTTCTCGGCGAGCACGGGCCGAATGACGTGGTGTTCCACGTCGCGGCGCAATTGCTCCGTTGAGACGGACGGCGAGTGCTGAGTGGAGAGTACGACGGTTTCGATCGTGCGCGGCACCACGCCGTCGTAGCCGACGGTCACTTGGGTTTTGCCGTCGGGTGCGAGGTAGTCCAGTTCGAGTGATCGGCGCGCCAGCGCAAGACGCTCGGCGAGTCGGTGCGCCAACCAGATGGGCAACGGCATGAGGGTTTCGGTCTCGGTCGTGGCGTACCCGAACATGATCCCCTGGTCGCCCGCGCCCTGACGATCGTCCTCGTCGAGACTGCTGCCCTCTCGGGTTTCGAACGCTGAGTCGACACCGGCAGCGATGTCGGGCGACTGCTCACCGATCGAGACCGAGACCCCGCACGAGCGGCCATCGAACCAGACGTCGGAAGAGGTGTAGCCGATGTCGGTGACCGTCTTGCGCACAATGCCCGGGATGTCGACGTATCCCGAGGTGCTCACTTCGCCGGCGACGTGCACGAGGCCCGTCGTCACGAGCGTTTCTACCGCGACCCGGGAATGGGGGTCAGCAGTCAGAAGCGCGTCGAGAATCGCGTCAGAGACCTGGTCGCAGATCTTGTCCGGATGCCCTTCCGTGACTGATTCTGACGTGAAGAGGCGCAACTGGCTCATGCAGGGAATCCCATCGTGGTGAAAGCGAACGCGGTTCCCGGGGCGGTACGACCGGCGGTGGCCGCACGCGCCCTCAGGCGACTACGTCGAGGATACGGTGGGCGACCGACACCTTGTCGCCGTGCGCTCGCGCGAGCTCCACACCCTCGCCGTCAAGAATGATGACCGAGTTGTCGTCGGCGCCGAAGCCCTCGCTCCAGCCCACGCGATTGACGACGAGCACATCGACGCCCTTGCGACGTGCTTTGTCGGCGCCGAGGGCGAGCAGGGCATCCTCGGTGTCGGCGGTCTCGGCGGCGAAGCCGACAATGCGCGTTCCCGGTGACCGGCGCTCGGTGAGGCCGCGAAGGATGTCCGGCGTGCGTTCGAGGTCGAGTTGGAGCCCGCCGTCCGAGCGATCCTTTTTGATTTTGTCGGGGGAGATCGTTCTCGGCCGAAAGTCAGCGACCGCGGCCGCCATGAGAATGGTGTCGTGGGTGGTCGCGTGGTCGCGAAGAGCGGTCTCGAGCTCGAGTGCCGTGCTGACCTGCACGACCGCGATGCCCGCGGGGGGCGCCACCTCCAGGTGAGAGGCGATGAGTGTCACGTCGGCGCCGCGAGCGCGCGCCGCGAGAGCGAGGGCGACCCCTTGCTTGCCACTCGAACGGTTGCCGAGAAAGCGCACGGGATCCAGGGGCTCCCGCGTGCCACCCGCCGAGATGAGCACGCGCCGACCGACGAGATCCTGGGGCAGTAATAGTCCGCTGGCCCGCGCGAGGATCTCTTCCGGTTCCGCCATGCGGCCCGCCCCCGAGTCAGAACCGGTGAGCTGACCCGTACCAGGGCCCACGATCGTGGCGCCACGAGACACGAGCGTCGCGACATTCGCCCGGGTGGCAGCGTGCTCCCACATCTCGGTGTGCATGGCGGGTGCGATGAGCAGAGGTGCCGAGCTTGCGAGCACCGTGGTGCCGAGCAGGTCGTCCGAGAGACCCATCGCGAGTGCGGCCAGAGTGTGGGCGGTCGCGGGCGCGATGACGATGAGGTCGGCCCGTTGACCGAGCGCGACGTGCCGCACTTCCGCGACGCCGTCGAAGAGCTCGGTGTGCACGGGATTGCGACTGATGGCCTCCAGGGTCGGCCTGCCGACGAACCGGAGAGCACTCGTCGTCGCCACGACATGCACATCGTGCCCGGCAAGCACGAGGCCGCGCACGACCCCGACCGCCTTGTAGGCGGCGATACCCCCGGTGATGCCGACGACGATCATGCGCGGCTGTCCCGAGGCGGCGAGCGTATCCGCCACCGGTCGAAACCTAGTCTGCGAGGCGGGTGAGGACGAGCTTGTCCTCGTTGATCTCGTGCAGGGCCACCGAGAGCGGCTTGTCATCGACGGTCGAATCCACGAGCGGGCCGACGTTGTCGAAGAGGCTGCCCTCGTGCAGATCGGCGTAGTAGTCGTTGATCTGGCGCGCGCGCTTGGCGGCGAAGATCACGAGTTGGTACTTCGAGTCCACCTTCGAGAGCAGGTCGTCGATGGGGGGCTCGATGATGCCGGAATTCTTGTCAACCATGGGTGCTCCTGGTCTGTGGGTCATGCGGGCGCCGAGAGTGGCGTGATGTGGCGTGCGATTCCCGGGCGGGATTCGCGTCGTGGTCGGCGTGTCAGGGGCGCGAGGCGCCGCCGGGCACTGTGAGTAAGTCTACGACCTCCTGGGCGGCGCGGGGCACATCATCGTTGATCACGAGCACATCGAACTCATCCTGTGCCCCCAGTTCGACCTTCGCGGTGTCGAGGCGCCGACTCTGCTCGTGCGCCGATTCCGTCCCCCGCCCGACGAGGCGTCGCACGAGCTCCTCCCAACTGGGAGGAAGCAGGAACACGAGCACGGCCTCCGGCATGGCCGCTCGAACCTGGCGGGCACCCTGCAGATCGATCTCGAGAAGTACGCTGCGCCCCGAGGCGAGCGTCTGCTCGACGGGGGGTCGAGGCGTGCCGTAGCGGGAGAGATTGTGCACCGTGGCCCACTCGAGAAAATCGTCGCGCGCCACCATCGCATCGAACTCGGTGTCGTCCACGAAGTAGTAGTGCACACCCTCGCGCTCCCCCGGCCGGGGCGGCCTCGTGGTCGCCGAGACACTCAGGAGGACATCCGGATAGTGCTCGCGAATGTAGGTCGATACTGTGCCCTTGCCCACCGCGGTGGGGCCCGCTAGGACGACGAGGCGCCCTCTCCGGAGCGGAGTGTCGCGTGCGCTCACAAACTCTCGCAAGCGCTCCCGCTGACGGTCACCCACCCCGCCGAGTTTCTTGACCTCCGAGATGCCGAGTCTCTCCATCACGGAGGCAACCCGCGCAGGGCCAAGCCCACGCAGCGACTGCAGCAGTTCCCGAACGCGCAACCCAGCCTCGGCAGACTCCTGATCCCGCCACGCCGTCTCCACGACGTCGAGCGGAGAGCGCGAGCCGTCACGCACCGCCTGCTTGATCGCGGCACGCGCGCGCCGCACGCGCACTGCCGCCCGAGAGGCTGCCGCTCGGTCGACAGCGGGCATCTCGGTCACGAGATCAGCTCGGCACGGTGTGCGTCGAGGGCCGCGCCGATGCCCTCGGGTCCCGACCCGAGCACGCTGCGCGACACCGAGGCGATGACCGAGTCGGCGGCGACGCCGTAGAGCTCCCGCAGCTCCGTCAATCGGCCACCCTGAAAGCCGAATCCGGGTGCCAAAACGGGCGTATGCGCGAGCAGTACCGGGTCGATGCCGGCACTCGCGAGAGGCTCGGTGGCGCCAATGACGACCCCGACCGAGCCCCACCCCGATGCCGTGGCATTGAGCACGCCGACCTCGCGCG
>Ga0306910_1000670_pt1 | contig 14576 bp, 15 predicted proteins | sample AntRauMFilla2698_FD_190438 | JGI IMG/M metagenome (GOLD analysis project Ga0306910, IMG submission 190438) | Saline lake microbial communities from Rauer Islands, Antarctica - Metagenome Filla 2 #698 (v2) (version 2) | ecosystem: Environmental > Aquatic > Non-marine Saline and Alkaline > Saline ... | reverse complement strand
TTCTTCATCGCCAGCTTCATCGAAGATCATTTGCGCTGGCTGAGCGAGAAGCTCTAGGCGCGGCTTCAGGCCGCTGGCACCAGTTCGGAGAGCTGGCCGCCCACCCGGATCGGTTCGCAGCGCACCGCTAGACCCGTCCGGTCGTCGGTCTCCACAAAGAGTCCGCACGCCGTGGCGTCGCCGGAGGCGGTCTGGAAACGGCCGCCGCGCATGCCGGTGACGAAGCGGTTCACCGGCTCGTCCTTTTCCATGCCGATAACGCTGTCATAATCGCCGCACATGCCCGCATCGGTCTGATAGGCGGTGCCGCCCGGCAGGATGCGGTGATCGGCGGTGGGGACATGGGTGTGGGTGCCCACCACGATGCTGGCGCGCCCGTCGCAGAACACGCCCATGGCGCATTTCTCACTGGTGGCCTCTCCGTGCATGTCCACCAGGATCGCATCGGCGACCTGGCCCAGCGGGCAGGAGACCAGCTCCTTCTCCACCGCCGCGAACGGGTCCTCCAGCGCCTGCATGAAAAGACGTAGCAGCACATTCATCACCAGGATGCGCCGGCCGTCCGGCAGGTCGTAGAGCGAGGCGCCCCGGCCCGGCGCCGTGCCTTCGCGGTAATTGACCGGGCGCAGGAGCCGCGGCTCGCGCGCGATATAGGACAGGGTCTCGCTTTGATCCCAGGCGTGATTGCCCAGGGTGAGCACGTCCGCGCCGGAATCATACAGCTCGTTTGCGGTACGCTCGGTAATGCCGAATCCGCCAGCGGCGTTTTCTGCATTTACAATAACAAAATCAAGCGACAGGCGCTGGCGCAGATCCGGCAAATGATCGGCCAGCACCTCGCGGCCCGACTTGCCGACCACGTCTCCAAAAAATGCAATGCGCATGGGCGCTCCCTTCACGCCGCCGCATATAGCGCGCAGGCGCGGGCCTGACCATGGCGGCACATGTCCAGGGCGGGCGTGCGGTCAGCTGCGGGCGATCAGCGCCGGGCCGGGTCTTGCGCCATCTGACGAAAATGCACGCGGCAGACCGGCTCGTATTTGGATTTGTCGATATCCAGTTCAGGGCCGTCCAGCAGGACTTCGCCGGCCGGGCCGTGGCGGGCATTCAGGATCGCCTTGCGCCCACAATGGCAAAACGCGGTCAGCTCACGCATGGCATCGCTGAGCGCCATGAGCGCCACGGCACCGGCGAAGGGCTCGCCCCGAAAATTCGTGCGCAGCCCGAAACAGCTCACCGGAACCTCCAGCTCGTCACTGATCCTTGCCAGCTCCCAGACCTGGCCAGCGCTGAGAAACTGGGCTTCATCGATGAAGACATGGCCCACCGGGCCGGCGTCGAGGCGTGCCTTTACCAGGGCCGAGAACGCGGTGGCGGTATTAAAGCCAACAGCCGGCTCCTGCAGGCCCATGCGCGAGGCAATGACCGCGCCGCTCGCCGCCGCGCCGTCGGCGTCGAAGGTGAACAGCATGGCCGGCTTGCCGATGCGCGAATACTGGAACGCATCCTTGAGCAGCTGCGCGGATTTGCCCGAATTCATCGGCCCGTATGCAAAGGTCAACATGTCGCTGGCTCCGCCCTGCCGCCGCTGCTAACCCACAAAGGACTTTTCCACCACATACTGGGCGGGCCGCGCGTTGGAGCCTTCGGTCAGGCCCGCGCGCTCGCAGCGGATCTTGCAGTCCTCGATCATCTCCAGCGAGCCGCAAATCATCACCCGGTCCTCCTCCGGGCTCAGCGGCGGAACCCCGAGATCCTTGAAGATCACGCCCTCATCGATGAGCTGAGTGATCCGGCCCGGGCGCTCGAAGGCTTCGCGGGTGACGCTGGGGTAATAGACCAGCTTTCCCGCGGCGAATTCACCCACCAGCGGATCGGCGCGCACCGCGTCCACCAGCTCGCGGCCATATTCAAGCTCGGCAACCTCGCGGCAGGTATGGGTGAGGATCACCTGCTCATAGCGCTCATAGGTCTCCGGATCGCGGATGATCGAGGCGAACGGGGCGATCCCCGTGCCGGTGGAGAGCAGATAGAGCCGCTTGCCCGGCGTCAGCGCGTCGAGCACCAGCGTGCCCACAGCCTTGGTCCCCAGAAGAACTGAATCGCCCGGCTCGATCTTTTCAAGGCGCGAGGTAAGCGGGCCATCAGGAACCTTGATGGAGAAAAACTCCAGCCCTTCATCCCAGCTGGGGCTCGCCACCGAATAGGCGCGTAAGAGCGGTTTTCCGTCCACGGTGAGGCCCAGCATGACAAATTCGCCCGACCGGAAGCGGAAAGCTTGCGGGCGCGTCACGCGGAAGGAGAAAAGCCTGTCGGTATAGTGCTTGACCGATGTGACCGTCTGCTCGCTCACCGCCGCCATGAAACCTCCATCGTTCTTGGACCCTTGAGGGCCGAGGTATAGAGCGTCGCCCCCGCCGGTCCAAGCGCCGCGCCGATGCCAGGTCCTGCGTCCTAGGGACGCTTACCCCCGGACCGGACGAGCGCGGACCGGGCGGACATCGGGGGTGCGGCTGAGCAGCGCCACGGGAGTCCAGGTGAACATGCGCGCCGTCTTCAGGGTGGAGACCTTGCGTGCCGCCTGCACCGCGCGGCGCTTCTTCATGAGGTTCGGCCAGTCCTTGAGCGCATCGCCAACGGCCCGGCCGAACAGAGTGAACTGTCCAAAGCGCGCCGCCGACAGCCATAGCAGCGCCGTCACGCCCAGATGAACCGGTGCCAGCAAGATCAGGAGCGGGAGCGGCGTATTCTTGAAGAAGGTCCAGAACCGGTTGCGCGCCCCGTGATAGGTGGCGAAGGCTGAGCGCCGCCCGGAGCTGGCGTAGCCCATATGGCTAACGCGCGCGTCCTTGACCTGGATCGCTTGATGGCCGGCGAGCCGGGCGCGATAGGCCAGGTCCACATCCTCCACATAGCAAAAATAGTCTTCGTCGAAGCCACCCAGCGCCTCGAACACATCGCGGCGCACAAGCGTTAGCGCCCCGCAAGGCCCGAAGACCTCGCCCTCCTCAGGCGGGTCCATCGTCCGGCCATAGCCTCCGCGATAGGGCAGCCCGGTGGCGTGGTAGACATCGCCCGCCCCGTCCAGCACACCCGGCGCGCCATGGGCCAGCTGCGTGGCCCCAAAAAGTGCCGCGCCGGGATGGCGCCCCGTGGCGGCGATCAGCTGCTCGATCATGTCGGGCTCTGGAAAGGCGTCGGGATTGAGAAGCAGCAGCCAGTCCTGCTCAACGCCTTGAGCCAGACGGTTATTACCGGCAGCAAAGCCAAGATTGGTCTCGCCTTCCACAAGCTCCACCCAGTGCGGCAATGCAGCCGCATCCACGCGCTCTGGCGCCGGTGAGCCGTTCTCCAGCAAGCGCACGCGCGATGGCGGCACGCTTTGACGTGCCAGCGCCTCGATCACCTGGGGAATCGTCTCCCGGCTGCGAAACGCGACAATCAGCACGGCGATGGAGGCCGGCTTAACCATGGGTGACTGTCTCCTGCGGCGATGGCGCGATCAGCGCGCTCACCTTGGCGCATCGCCTTGGTAATGCAAGACGGCCAGGGCGCACGCAGCGCGCGGCGTGACAAACCCGGTCGGAGCGGGGCATTGTGCGCGCGATTACAACAGAGAAAGTCGCGACATTCATGGCGATTCTGGTTACCGGCGCGGCCGGTTTTATCGGGTTTCACGCCGCACGCGCCCTGTTGCAGCGCGGCGAGACGATTGTCGGCGTGGATTGCCTCACCGAATTTTACGATGTGTCGCTGAAGCACGCGCGCCTGGCAGAGCTTGCCCGGTTTGAGCGGTTCTCGTTTGAGCGCCTTGATCTGGCTGACCATGACGCCGTGCGCGCGCTCGTCCTCGGTCACGGCTTTACGCGGATTCTGCATCTGGCGGCCCAGGCCGGCGTTCGCTATTCGCTGGAAAACCCCTTCGCCTACACCCATTCAAACGTAAGCGGTCATCTGTCCGTGCTTGAAGCCGCGCGCGCCCTTGGGCCACGCCTTGAGCATCTGGTCTATGCCAGCTCCAGCTCGGTCTATGGCGAGCGACCGGCCAGCCGGGGCTTTCGCGAAGATGATCCGGTGGACGCGCCGGTCTCGCTTTACGCCGCCACCAAGCGCGCCGACGAGCTGATGACGCGAACCTACGCCCATCTCTACGCCCTGCCGGCCACGGGCTTGCGGTTTTTCACCGTGTACGGACCCTGGGGCCGGCCGGACATGGCCTATTTCAGCTTTTCTGAAAAAATGGCCGCGGGCGAAACCATCGAGCTCTTCAATGCCGGCCGCAACACGCGCGACTTCACCTTCATCGACGACATCATCCCCTCGCTGATCAGACTGCTTGAGGACAATCCGGGCCCCGGCGCGCGGGTGTTCAATATTGGCGGGTCATCGCCGGTGGACACGCTGTCGCTGGTGTCGGCGCTGGAACGTGGCCTCGCGATGACAGCGCAGGTTGTCCACACCGCGTCCCAGCCCGGCGATGTCAGCGCCACATGGGCTGACACAAGCGCCTTTGAGGCGCTCTACGGAGCCACCCCGCAAACCCCGCTGGATAAAGGGATCGGCGTGTTTACCCGCTGGTTCACCCAGTGGCGCGACACCCGGGCCAAGGCCAGCTGACCTGCCGACAGTGCGGGCCGTTAAACCGCCTTGCGGACGGCTTTGACCACGGTTTCAAGCCGTTCGCCGTCCACATAGGCGTCCATGGGCAGTGACACGACCCGGCCGGCCGCGGCATCGGTGACCGGCAGTCCGCCAGGCACCGTGGGGAAGCGCGCATAGGGCGCCTGGTGGTGGATCGGCACGGGATAATACACCGCCGTGGGAACGCCTGAGTCCGCCAGCGATTTGCGGAACGCGTCGCGGTTCTCCACCTCAATGGTGTACTGGGCCCAGACCGACACCCCGCCCTCGATCACGGTGGGGGTTTTCACCACATCGCCAAATCCCTCGGCATAGGCACGCGCAACGCGGTTACGGCCCTCGATCTCGTCGGCGAAGATTTCCAGCTTGGCCAGCAGGATTCCCGCCTGCAGCGTATCCAGGCGTGAATTCATGCCGATGCGCGCATAGGCGTAGCGCTCCTCGCCCTCGCCATGATTGCGCAGGGATTTGAGCATCGCCATGAGATCTTCATCGCGGGTCAGCATGGCCCCGCCATCGCCATAGCAGCCCAGCGGCTTGGCCGGGTAAAAGCTCACCGTGGCGATGTCGGCCCACTCCACCGGGTGCTTGCCGTGCAGGGTGCAGCCAAAGCCCTGGGCGCTGTCGGCGATGAGCATCATACCCTCCGCCTGGCAAATTTCAGAGATCGCGGGATAGTCCGCCGGCTGGCCGAACAGATCCACCGCGATCACCGCGCGCGGCTTCAGCTGGGGCTGGGTCTTCACCCACTCGATCGCCCGCTTCAGGCTTTCCGGGTCCATGTTGTAGGTGTCAGGATCGATATCCACGAAGATCGGCGTGGCACCAAGCCAGGGAACGACCTCGGCGGTGGACGCGAAGGTGAAGCTGGGCACGAAGACCGCGTCGCCGGTGCGCAGGCGCCACGCCATGAGCGGCAGAGCCAGCGCATCGGTGCCATTGCCGCAGGTGAGCGCCGGGGCGTGCCCGAAGGCGCCGAGCTTGTCTTCCAGCTCGCTGACTTCCGGGCCGAGCACATAGCGTCCCTCTTCGATGATCTTTGCAATCATCGGCTCCAACCGGTCCTTGATGCGTGCGCGCTGGGCGGCGAGGTCGATGAAGGGGATCATGGTTGCGGCTCCCTGGTCTGGCTTGCGGGCCGCCCGGGCGGGCGATCTGCGACTGTCTGCGTCAGGGGCCCGATTACTTGATGCGCCGCCCTGACGTAAATCACGAATGGTGACCGAGCGTAACGCTAGCCGGCCGGCGCGGTGGGATAGGCGGCGGCCTCGGTTATAACCCAGTCCAGCGGCGCGTCGTGCGCCTGGGTGGGCACACGCCTGACACGCTGCGCCTCATAGGCGAGCCCCACTGCGATCACGGGCCCGGATTCGCGCAGCCGCGCCAGCGTGCGATCATAATACCCCGCACCATAACCCAGGCGCCGGCCGGCCAGATCGAAGGCCAGCAGCGGTATCAGAACCAGAACCGGGCGGACTTCCGGACTGGACAGACCGGGTTCCTCGACGCCGAACGCGCCGCGAACCAGCGCATCGCCGGGCGTCCAGCTGCGAAAGACCAGCGGCAGATCGCGCCCGGTTACGCAGGGCAGGCCGATCCGGACCTGTTCGCAGTAAAACGTTTCCAGCAGCGGTGCCGGATCAATCTCGTCGCGAATGGCGCTGTAGCCGGCCACGATGGAATGCAGTGGCGGCCAGATTTCGTCGGGAAAATGCTCGGCAAGCTGTTCGCCGGCACGGGGATTGGCGGCATGCGCCGCGGCGCGGGCGCGCTCCGCCTGAGCACGAGCGCGCTTTTTTCGCCAGGCTGTCAGCATGATAGGCGCGCGCTGGGCCGGATCAGCGCAATGGGTCTGCAGACGCAAGCGCCCAGCCCCAGCATCAGCGAAGATACCCAGGAAGAAAAACCGGGCCCTGCAGGCCCGCAAGGGCAACCGCCCGCCCGCAGCGTCAGCGAGGATAACCAAGAAGAAACCCCGGGCCCTACAGGCCCGCAAGGGCGACTGCCCGTCCGCAGCGTCAGCGAGGACTTCCAAAAAAAGAAAGCGGCGGGTCCAAATGCGCCGATGACCATGTTCCAACCCTGATGACCCGGTGAACCAGGTGGGTGCCGCGTATCCGAGGCCACGGCCAGGGACAGAGGAAGCTCCCTCTCAGAGATGTAAGGTCCTCGGGATGTTATGGCCTGTCGAACGCTCCAGAGCCCGCCTTCATCGAATGTGGGGCCGGCGCGCTCTGCGCTCAAGGGGTTTCTCCACTTGCGTCCTGCGCATCCTCAGAAGGGTGGCTGCCGGGGTCCGGTTCGCCTGCGCCCGCCAGCGCTTCAAGATGCTCTGCCGCCCGGCTCACGGCCTCAGCGGCGCGGGCGCGCTCGGCGCGCACGCGCGCTTCGGCCTGGGAGAGCCTGCCCTTCAGCTCGGTCATCTCCTCCTTCATGGTCTCCGCCCGGCCCTGGGCTTCGCGCATTTCATCGGAGACGATGAGCGAGGCCATGAGCAGGAGACGCACATCGCCAATCTGGCCAACCTTTTCAGACAGGTCGCGCACATGGCCGTCCAGATGCCCGGCAAGGTCGCGCAGATAAGCTTGCTGGCCCTCTTCGCAGCCAATCGTGAAGGCGCGCCCGTTCAGGGAAATTGTCACCTTGCTCATGGCGCGGCCTCCGGATCATCAAGATCGCCCGGATCACCCAGCACCGCGGCGAGCTCGGCCATGGCAGCGTCCAGCGCGGCATCGGCATCGCGGGCGGCTGCAGCCAGCTCGTCTTCCCGGCCCTGGGCGGCATCCAGCGCTTCAGCCAGGCGGGCCCGGTCCGCGTCGCTGTCACGAGAGGCTGCAGCCTCTCCTTCAGCGGCGGCGCATCGACGCTCCAGCTCGCTCAGCCTCGCGCCCACACGCGCGCACGCCTGCTCAAGCCGCGCGGAGGCAGCAGCCAGGAGATCCTCGTTCGAGGGGGGAGCAGAACCGGTCATTGCCCCTAAATTCCGCCTTTACGCCGCAAAGTTCAAGTGATGCAGCAGGGTGAAATCGTCGCCGCACCGCTTTTCACCCCCAGGCCCGTCAGCGCAACGGCTTGGCGACAGCGTTAAGCCGTCCTAAGGATCGAAGGTATAGGCTTGAAATTCAGCGAGCGAATAGACGCATACAGGGCACGGACGGCGGCATGACAAAGCGATATTTCGGCACTGACGGCATTCGCGGCGCAACCAATAGCGCACCGATGACGCCGGAGATCGTGCTCAGGCTGGGCATGGCTGCGGCCTGCTATTTTCGCAATGGCGGCGAGCGCCGCCACACGGTTGTGATCGGTAAGGACACCCGGCTTTCCGGCTATATGATCGAAAATGCGCTCACCGCCGGTTTCACCAGCGCGGGTATGGACGTCAACCTGTTCGGCCCTGTGCCGACTCCGGCGGTGGCCACGCTGACCCGGTCGCTGCGCGCCGATCTCGGGGTGATGATCACCGCCTCGCACAATCCCTACGAGGATAACGGCATCAAGCTGTTTGGACCCGACGGATTCAAGCTGAGTGATCAGGCGGAGCTGGAAATCGAAGCCCTGATGGATTCAGACTCCACCCAGGCCCTCGCCGTGCCGGCCGAGCTTGGACGCGCCAAACGCGTCGACGACGCCCAGGCGCGCTATGTGGAGATCGTCAAAGCCACTTTCCCCCGCCAGATGCGCCTGGCGGGGCTTCGCATCGTGGTCGATTGCGCCAACGGTGCCGCCTATAAGGTCGCGCCGCGGGTGCTGTGGGAGCTGGGCGCGGACGTGATCCCGATCAACGACCAGCCCAATGGCTATAATATCAATGAGGATTGCGGCGCGGTGGCGCCCCAGGGCCTGGCCGATCATGTCCTGAAATACCGCGCCGATCTGGGTGTGGCGCTGGATGGCGACGCGGACCGGGTAATTTTGTGTGATGAGACCGGCCGCATCGTGGACGGGGATCAGCTCATAGGGCTGATCGCCCTGTCCTGGAAAGCAGCTGGAAAGCTCAACGGGGACTCCATTGTCACCACGGTGATGAGCAATATCGGTCTGGAACAGGCGCTGGCGAAAGCCGGCATCAAGATGGAGCGCACGAATGTCGGCGACCGCTATGTGGTTGAAGCCATGCGCGCCGGCCTCGCCAATGTGGGCGGCGAGCAGTCCGGTCATATCGTATTGTCTGATTTTGCCACCACCGGGGACGCGCTGATTGCGGCGCTGCAGGTGCTGGCACTGCTGGTGGAATCCGATCAGCCGGCCAGCAAGCTTCTGTCAGTCTTCAAGCCCGCACCCCAAGTGCTTCGCAATGTGCGCTACGCTGCTGGGTCCAAGCCCATGGAGGCAGAGACTGTAAAAAGCGCCATCGCTGCGGCCGAGGCCATGCTGGCCGGCAAAGGCAGACTGCTGGTGCGGGCCTCGGGGACGGAACCGGTGATCCGGGTCATGGCCGAGGGAGAGCGCAAGCTGGTGGTACCGGCCGTCGACGGTGTCTGCGGCGCGCTGGAAGCGATGAACCGGTAGACCGCGGCGCGCCAGGCCAGGGGCGGGTGACCCCGGCCGCCTAGGCAAAGCCTACTCGGTGATCAGCGATCCCAGATACTGGCAATACGGATTTTTCGGGTAGAGGTTGGCCATGTCGCGAAGCTCGTCTCTGGAAATCCAGTCATTGTGGTACGCGATCTCCTCAAGGCAACCGATCCGGCTACCCTGACGATGTTCGAGAATCTGGACGAACTCTCCCGCTTGCAGCAAGGAATCATGGGTTCCGGTGTCGAGCCACGCGAAGCCCCGGCTCAGCCGCTGGACGCGCAAGCGGCCCTGCTCGAGATAGATCTCGTTCAGGGTCGTGATTTCCAGCTCGCCACGCTCTGACGGCTTGACCTGACGGGCCAGCTCGCTCACCTGCCCGTCATAGAAGTACAGACCGGTGACCGCGAAGTTCGATTTGGGCTTTTTCGGTTTCTCTTCGAGGCTGCAGGCGACGCCGTTCTCATCGAACTCCACCACGCCGTAACGCTCAGGATCGGTGACCCGGTAGGCGAACACGGTGGCGCAGTCAGTATTCTCGCCCGCTGCGGCCAGGACACTGGAGAAGCCTTCGCCGTAGAAAATATTGTCGCCCAGCACAAGCGTGCATGGGTCTCCGTTGAGGAAGTCTTCGCCCAGGATGAACGCCTGGGCCAGACCGTCCGGGCTGGGCTGGATCGTATAGGTCAACCGGATCCCGAAGCGGCTGCCGTCGCCCAGGGCCCGCTTGAACAGCGGTTGATCGTGCTCGGTCGTGATGATCAGGATATCGCGAATACCCGCCAGCATCAGGACTGACAGCGGATAGTAGATCATTGGCTTGTCATAGACGGGAAGCAGTTGTTTCGACACAGCCGCTGTAATCGGATGGAGCCGCGTGCCAGCCCCGCCTGCGAGTACAATTCCTTTACGCATGATCAGGCCTGTTCTTTCTTGAATTCGCTCATAACGTCGGCAAGCGATTGTTGCCACGGACGGATTTCGATCCCGAACACACTCTGGATGAGCGTCGTATCGAGCACTGAGTTTGCTGGCCGCTTCGCCGGAGTGGGAAAGTCTTCGGTGTTGATGGGGCGCACTTCAGGCGTTGGGTAAGGCCAATCGCGAGCTTGCGCAAAGATTTCATCCGCAAAACCGCGCCAGGTGGTCTGTCCGCCGCCGCAGAAATGGAACACGCCAAAGTCCGGAGCGCCCTGCGGCACGTCAGCGACCTTCGCCGCGATCACGACAAGAGCGCTGGCAATGTCGGCGGCTGAAGTTGGCGAACCATGCTGATCATCCACGATCGTCAGCACGTCACGCTCCCGGCCGATCCGCAGCATGGTCTTGACGAAATTCTTGCCGTGGCTGGCATAGACCCACGCAGTGCGGACAATCACATGGCGCGGCGCAACACGGGCGAGGCGGCGTTCGCCGTCCAGCTTGGTCCGCCCGTAAACGCCCAGCGGCGCCGTCGCATCGGTTTCGAGGTAGGCCCGCTCCGCCGCGCCGTCGAACACGTAATCGGTGGAGAGGTGAATGATCGCCGCGCCCTGCTCCGCTGCGGCCGCGCCCATCGCCTCAACGGAGTCCGCATTGACGCGCTGGGCCGTGTCCTGATCAGTCTCGGCCTGATCCACTGCGGTGTAGGCGGCGCAATTCACCAGCACATCAAACTCGTGCGCGCTGATCACACGGCGCACGGCGTCCGGGTCTTCCAGGTCCAGTTCGGGGCGAGACAGCACGGTCAGAGCCATGCCGGCCTTGCCTGCAGCGAGGGCGAACTCTGTGGCCACCTGGCCGGTCCGGCCGATCTGAAGCACCCGGAGCACGTCTAGCTCCCTGATCCGCCAAGTCCGCGCCGGCGGGATTCGTCGCCGCGCTCATGAACCGCGGCCCACCACCATTCATTGTCCAGATACCAGCCCACCGTACGGGCGAGGCCCTCTTCGACGGTCACGCTGGGGGTCCAGCCAAGTTCGGCGCGAATCTTGGTGGCGTCGATCGCATAGCGGAAATCATGGCCCGGGCGGTCGGTGACGTGGGTGATCAGGTCGGCGTAGCGGCCCTTGGGCCGCGGACGCGCCTCATCCAGCGCGTTGCAGATCAGGGTGACCAGGTCGATATTCTTGACCTCGTTATTGCCGCCAACATTATACGTTTCGCCCAGGCGGCCCGTTTCGAGAATCGTGAGCAGCGCGTCGGCGTGGTCTTCAACGTAAAGCCAGTCCCGCACATTCTGGCCCTTGCCGTAGACCGGGATGGACCGGCCCGCCAGGGCGTTCAGGATCACGACAGGAACAAGCTTCTCCGGGAACTGATAGGGGCCGTAGTTGTTCGAGCAGTTGGAAATGACCACAGGCAGGCCGTAGGTTTCACCCCACGCGCGCACCAGCATGTCCGACGACGCCTTGCTGGAGGAGTACGGCGAGTTCGGCCGATAGGGCGTCTCTTCGGTGAAGAGGCCCGTGGCGCCCAGCGTGCCGTAAACCTCGTCGGTGGACACATGATGGAAACGGAATGTGTCGCGGGCCTCGCCCTCCAGGCCGGAATAATAAGACCGCGCCGCCTCAAGGAGCACATAGGTCCCCATGATGTTCGTCTGAACAAAGTCGCCCGGACCGTCGATGGAGCGATCCACATGGGATTCAGCCGCCAGGTGCATCACTGCGTCGGGGCGATGCTCGGCGAAGATCCGCGCCATGGCTTGCTTGTCGCAGATATCTGCCTGTTCGAACGCGTGGCGATCCGCGTCCAGGCCTCGAACATTATCCATGTTGGCGGCGTAGGTGAGCTTGTCGACATTCACCACAAAATGGCCTGCGGCATGCGCCTGACGCACAACAGCAGATCCAATGAATCCGGCGCCGCCGGTAACCAGAATCTTCATGTAACGGCCCTCAAGGGTTTAGTGCGCCAGGTGGCGAAAACAGGAAATTCGCCCGTTCAGTAGGTGAATGGCGACTCAAACTCGCTCCACAACGGGGCGCGTTCATCTTTTTCGGAGAGGTGAGCCGCATTCGCGAAATCGCCCCATCCCACCGACAGCTCCGGATCGTTCCAGCGAACCGCACCGTCGCACTCGCGTGAGTAATAATTCGTCACCTTGTAGAAAACCTCGGTGTCAGGTTCCAGCGTGATGAATCCGTGAAGAAAGCCGATCGGGACCCATAACTGCTCCGCGCCCGCGGCGCTGAGCGTCGCAGAGACAGATTGTCCGTAGGTGGGCGAGCCTTTGCGCGCATCAACAGCGACGTCAAGAATCGAGCCGCGCAGAACGCGGACAAGCTTGCCCTGGGCAAACGGGGGAGCCTGGTAGTGAAGACCGCGCACCGTTCCAGCAGACGCTGAATAAGACTGGTTATCCTGAACGAAGTTCATATCCAGTCCGGCGGCCTGCATTGCCTGGCTATTATACGTCTCTGAAAACCAGCCGCGATCATCGGAAAAAACGCGAGGCGTCACGAGTTTGACTTCTGGTATATCGAGCGAGTGAACCTGCATCCTCAACCCTCTGTCAGTGGCCGCTGGCGCAGGCCGGTATCGGGGGCGAATGGGAAGCACAATCACACGCAAACTGCAATACGCCCCCGCCGATTGCGCCTTGTCATCTGATTGATTATCGAAGCACTGTTCAGCTGCCAAGTTGCGAAAGGCCTCCCCCATGTCCAGCGACTCGCTCCCTTCCAGACTTCTCAAGCGGATCGAGCCTGGAAACACCGGCCTTGCGGTCCTCGCCGTACTGGCGCTGGCGTGCTCGTTCATCACCCTTTGGTGGGGTATCGACAATTCGATCGTCAATGTCTGGGAGTTTCGCCAGGCCCAGACCGGCTTGTCTGCCTACTGGATCAGCGAGGGTGGAAACTGGCTGGCCTATGAGACCCCGGTTTCCGGCTACCCCTGGACCATCCCCTTCGAATTTCCGACCTATCAATGGCTGATGGCGTTGCTCATCGAGGCGGGCATCCCGATGAACGCCGCCGGACGCATGGTGAGCTGGGTAATGTTCGCCGCCTCGCTGGTCGTGCTGTGGACCTATATGCGCGAACTGGGATTCAGCCAGTCCACCCGGCTGATTTTTGTCGCCCTGATCGCCAGTGCGCCGCTGTATCTGTTTTTCTCGCGCTCGATCATGATCGAGTCGACGGTGCTCTTCTTTTCATCGGTTTACCTGCTCAGCCTGCTGCGCCTCCAAAGCGGCGAGCACCGGTGGACTGTGATCATCATTCTGTTTGCGTCGGCGATCCTCGCCGCATTGACCAAGATAACGACCTTCTTTCCCTTCGCGCTCATCGGTCTGGCACAGCTGCTTTATTCAAACGGCCCGGCAATCTGGAGCGCCGGGGGCTGGACACAGCGCTTTAGACGCTTCATCGCGGCATTCGGCTTGCCGGGGCTGAGCATCGTGGCTGCCCTGTCGTGCCTGGCTGTCTGGACCCTTTACGCTGACGCGCTGAAAGCCGACGCGGGCTATGGCTCGGTCCTGACAAGCGGCGCGCTCGCCGGGTGGAATTTCGGGTCCCGGTCCAATTTCCTGAACCTCGAGACCTGGCGAGACCAGATCGCCGGACGCTCACTCGCCGACTTGTTCGGGTCCGCCTGGGTCGCGCTGATACTGCTCGTCATCGCGGCCATCACGCGGCGCCTTCTTGCCCTTCAAGCCGTGCTGATCGGCGCGTTCGCGGCGGCGTATCTCGTGTTCTGGAACCTGCACGTTTCACACGATTATTATCAGTATGCGACGGGGCTCTTCCTGTTGCTGGCGGGGGCGCTGGCAATTGACGGCATCAGGGCAGCCCGCTGGCCGTCCTTGCCCGGCTGGGCACCGAAACTGGCAGCCATCGCGATAACCTTTGCAGTGATGGGGGGTCAGGCTAACCGCTTCTTCGATCACTTCGCCTGGGGCGTAAGATCCGACCAGGACCAGAGCCACACCGCAGTTTACGCGCTACTGCTCAATGGCCGTGTCGCACCGGAAAATGTCGGGGTGGCGGTCGGCTTCGACTGGAATTCCATACTGGCTTACGAATCGCGCCGACGGGTGATCACCGCGCCGGCTTTCTCGTTTTGGGAGTTTGAAAAAGACCCCGATATCAGCGCGTGGAGCGGCGGGCGCCCGATCGATGTCGTCGTCGACTGCGATCAGATCAACTCCCCGCAGTCACGCGCCTTCGTCAATGCAGCCGCGCAGGGGCTTCAAGGCTATCGTTTCCTTGATTGCACCATATTCGACAGAGTCGGTGTGGCGCCGGATATTGACGCCTTGCGTGCAGGATTTACTCATTAGACGTCCACGGCAGCCGATCGCACAAAACGATGCAGGCGTTGGGATTGTGTGTTCGCGGTTTGATACTGCGATGATTTCTGGCCTAAGGCTGTATCGATGCAGTATTTGACTCAAACACGCCTGCTGGCACTCCGACAACTTAAGACTGTTA
>Ga0306910_1000668_pt1 | contig 14609 bp, 11 predicted proteins | sample AntRauMFilla2698_FD_190438 | JGI IMG/M metagenome (GOLD analysis project Ga0306910, IMG submission 190438) | Saline lake microbial communities from Rauer Islands, Antarctica - Metagenome Filla 2 #698 (v2) (version 2) | ecosystem: Environmental > Aquatic > Non-marine Saline and Alkaline > Saline ... | reverse complement strand
CCAAGCATATTAAGATTGGGTCCATGCAGGACCAGTATTTTCTTTACACTCACAGCGCTTCAACTATTTTTTCAGCGATTTTGGCCATCTCTTCTTTTGTGAACTCCTCTTTATGCTGACCCAATGCCACAATCTGATTCTCACTGTAAATGGGAATCAGGTGCAGATGAGCGTGCGGAACTTCGAGGCCTTCCACGATAATTCCAGTCCGAATAGTACCTAAAGCATGATCGATGGCGTGTGCGATGGGCTTCGCGAATCGGATCAACCCTTCAAGCGTTTTGTTTTCAAGATCAAAAATGTAATCCGTTTCCTGTTTCGGAACTACTAAGGTGTGTCCTTTTGCTATCGGATTTATATCCAGAAAAGCGTAAAAGTCTTCATTTTCAGCAACTTTAAACGATGGAATCTCACCGTTAATAATTTTGGTAAATACCGTTGACATCTTGTATTAGGTTTTATTGATCTGTTAGACTTTTCCTAAGGCTGATTGTAAAATGGAAACTAACATATTTTAAGCCAATTTTTACCTTAAATACCTTAAACTTGGGGTTTGAATTCAAGTTAATACCCATACGATTTGCCCAAACCCTCAAAAAAAGTTCGTTCACTTAGAAAAACGAGGCCATTCCACCGCTTTTTTGGTTTGGTTTTATCTTTGTTGATTTTGATATCAGCCGGTACAGGTATTTTTCTGAGTTTGAAAAAAGAAGCAGAGTTTCTGCAGCCATCATCGCGACAAGCCGAAGTCACTTCGCTGGAAGATTGGCTTGGCATTGATCAGCTGGCGCTAAAAGCTCAGGATGCGTTACTGGATTCACTCCTTATTCAGAATATTACAATCGACCGGTTGGATGTGCGTCCCGATAAAGGACTGGCAAAAGTTCGGTTTGAAGATGACTGGGAAGTTCAGATTGAAGGCAGTACGGGAAAAATCCTGAATATCGGGAAACGCCACGCCGACTGGATCGAGCGCATTCACGACGGGTCGATAATCAGTGATGGATTTAAACTCGTTTCTATGAACCTTCTTGGCTTTGGAATAATTTTTCTGTCACTGAGCGGACTCTGGCTCTGGTACGGACCAAAATTGGTGAAGCGCTCGCGGGCAAGAAAATAACTACCTGATTTTAGTATCTGTATTCAATGGTGGAAATTTCGGTAAGACCGATAACCAACGTTCAAAAAGGCCATTCAAAAAAACATAAATCCTGAGCCTGCCCGAATATTTAACTACAGTGACAACTCGGTCCGACCGATTTGATTTAGATCACACTGCTCTTAGACTCATCAAAAGTATTTCACCCGGAGAAAAATATCGGGCTGGAAAATTTACCTGATGAAAATATATTGGAAGCTTTTGGCGGCTGACAGGGTCTCATTAATAAGCTTCCGACTTCTGAAGTCACTTCGGGATTTTTAATGTAGAAAAAAATATTTGAGCGCTGATTCAGGCGACTTCCGAAGTCTTATCATGATCTTACTTTGCCTTGTACACCCAAACACCATTTTTCTTCGTTCTCTTCACCTTTCCATCATTTCTTCCCCAATCGAGATAGCCGGTGACTTCAGAAATGGGTAAAAAAGCAAAGCGGGGATTTTTAGCGATCGGAAATAGAATCTCTGTCATCTCCATCAATTTTTTCGGGGTTTTTAAATGATGTTGAATCGCCTGATATCTTTCACTTTGAGCTTTTAAATGCTCCTGAGCTCTTTTTTGGGGTTCTCTCACAACTCTACCATGTCCCGGATAAACCACGTTCGCCCATTCACCAACATAATTGAGCGAGTGACGCATCTGAGCAAGACAATCCAAACGATTCCCCTCTTCATCAAACGTAATTAGCGCGTTACTGGTAATGTGCTCAAGCAGTACATCTCCCGCAAAAAAAGCAGCTGATGGCTGATGTTCAAAGGCTATTTGACCTTTTGCATGACCAAAAACCTCATGAACCGTAAATGGTTCATTACCGCAAAATAGTTCTGCGCCCTGCTCCACATAGTTTATCTCCTTCGGGAACTCAAAATACTTGTCAAACGCATAATACTGACGACGAATTTCAGTAATGGTCACTTCAGCAATTCCATGTTCCTCAAAGAAACGTTGAAATAATTCGGTTTCATGCTTTTCCTCATACACATGCTGTTCATTTTTATGAGCGAAAACACGGCATCCGCTCCGATCCTGAATAATTCCGGCTAATCCCACATGGTCGGGATGCGCGTGCGTTAGCCACAGCTGAGAAATATCCTCAAATGAAACTCCATGCTTTTTGAGTTCATTTTCGAGCACCTGTTGGGCTTCATCTGTTTTGGGACCACAATCTACCAAAACCACATCGTCTTCACTGATCAGTAAATAAGCCCAGACATCACCGACAATAAATGGCGTGGGCAATGAAATGGCCTCCATAGCTAATAATTTTGAAGAAGATGATGAAGTTGGCATATAATAAGAACGTCTGAAATGTTTTAATTGTTGATGAAAATCAATACATATATTCAGTGCCTGAAATGACAGCGCAGAATGTGAAGGTTTTAGAAAACAAGATTTGAAAGACCTTCTTTAACTAACGGTAAGAAAGTAACCACGGAATGTCCATTTTTACAATAACTGTTCATCAATCGAAGCAGACGGGCTGGGTCTCGTTGTTTGATGAAGAAATTATCTCACAGAATGACCATAATCAAACCCTGTCTTTTGACTCTGATACCTTTCGCTCGTGGTTTTTAACACTTGAAAAGCTCAATAAACCCTCATTTTTTCAGTCGATTGATCATTTTACCTGGCGGGGAGAAAAAACAAACAGTGATTTCATCTCAAGGAAATTAACCCACCTTCATCACCTGAATGAAGAGTTGAAACAGAACGATGAAAGCTCACCCGATGGCTGGGGATATCCGCAATTGAATGCGGTGAAGAAGGAGATTCCGCGCACGCAGCAAGAAGCCGAACACGGAGTTTATTGGTATCAGTTTGGTAAGTTTAAAACAGATCACCTTTGGGAGATCAACAAACAGCGCATTCAGGCTATTTTGCAGCAGGAAGCAGAAGATCAACTACTGCACCTCTGTCCTGAATTTCACTTCAGTCGCGTGCTGAAAACCATTGAGCGACTCCCCGATTTCATAGATCTGAACAAAAACACCAACTGGAAAATCAGATACGAACATCTGGTTGATGGAAATCGCATTCAGCAAAAACCGACTGGTATCATTCATAAAATCACCCTCGGACAAGATTTGGAGGGAATGCTGCAAAAAGGACAATCGGGAAAAGAAGCTGATGCAGACGCAGAAGAACAAACCCGAAGAATTCCCAATGTCAGTTTTGATGAGATCGGTGGAATTGATCCAATTCTGCAAAAAATCAGAGAAGTGATTGAACTTCCGCTGAAAAATCCCGGCATGTTTAGCTATATGGGCATTGAGCCGCATCGTGGAATTTTGCTGTACGGACCTCCGGGCTGTGGAAAAACGATGATCGCCAAAGCCGTGGCAAATGAAATTGAAGCGCATTTTATTTCGGTCAAAGGCCCCGAGTTACTCAATAAATATTACGGTCAGAGTGAAGAAAACCTGAGAAATCTGTTTGAAGAAGCTTCTCGCCTGCAGCCATCCATTATCTTTTTTGATGAGATCGATTCCATCGCCCAGCGACGTTCAGGAGCTGATAACCTGAGAATTGAAGCCAAATTCGTAAATCAGCTTCTCACAATGATGGATGGAATTGATGATTACGGAAATATAAGCGTGATAGCAGCCACCAATCGCCCCGAGCTTATTGATGAAGCCCTCCTGCGCCGCGGTCGATTTGATTATCAACTGGAGGTGCCAAAACCGGACAAAGACGGTCTGAATCAGATTTTCAGCATTCACACGCGCAATAAGCCATTAGATGAGTCCATCAGCACCGGGGAGATTCTAACTGAGTTGCAGGGCGCCACCGGGTCTGATGTCGCCTACACCGTTCGTGAAGCCGCGTTCAACTGCCTGCGCAGAAACCTGACATTGAACAAAGACACGCTCGGAGAAACCATTGAGGAGAAAACATACGAGTCGTTCACCATTTCAGAAGCCGATATTTTGACCGCTTTGAAAGATTTTTCAGGGGAAAAAACAGATAGTTAGAATCTTTTTTGAAATTTTTCTTGCATTGAAATGCTAATCATTCTTATATTTGGCTCCCCAAACGGGAAACGCTTGAATCGGTAGCTCAGTTGGTAGAGCAACGGCCTTTTAAGCCGTGGGTCGTGGGTTCGAATCCCACCCGGTTCACCGTTAAGCCTCGCAACACTGTTGCGAGGCTTTTTTTATGTCTCCTTACTATTTTTTCCAACTTGAGATATCCGTTGAGCCGAAAGAAGTTTCAAGGTTTTTAAATCCATCATCTTCTTCCCTCTCTAAAAGTATTTTTACATTTTTTCCCTTCTTCTGTTAATAGTGATGATTCTCATTATATTTTCAAGCTCTGAAAATCCCGACGGGTTTTCTGTCACATCCCCTGTATAATCCTGATCTGTTTTTACGATGAATATATTTTCCAGTCGTTTTTTATCTGTTGCCTTAGCAATTCTCGTTTTAATTGGATTTCAAGGATGTCAATTATTCAATTTCACGTCTCAGGATGCTGAAACCTACGATTTTCGTTTACTCTCAGGTCACTCTCTAAGCGATGATCATCTCCTTTTATTCACTAATCAGGATACGGTTCAGATTCGTTTTGTAGATGAGTTTGGAGCTGAAGTGCTCTATTTGTCAGCACGCGATTCCATTCCGTCCTTTGCATTGGATGAAGAGATCAGAATCAAAAAAATTAAAGGTTTGTCGCTGATAGATAACGAACATGCCCTGATCTACAGCTCTGACCATCTCGAGTTTCACATCAATAAAAGACCATTTTCGGTGGACATTTTTCGTCAGGATGACTGGCTTTTTACGGACGATGGAAATTTTTCTGAAACGGACACAGTCCAGCAATTCTCGTTCAAAATTACCGATTCAGAGATACTCATGGGAGGCGGCGAGCGTGTGCTGGGAATGGACAGACGTGGTTACCGCCTGCAGCTTTACAACCGTGCTCATTACGGCTACCAAACCCACTCCGAGCTGATGTACTACTCCATTCCGATGGTGGTTTCTTCCAAAAAATACACTTTGCTGTACGACAATATCGCCAGCGGTTGGATGGACATTGCCTCGACAGATTCCAACAAAATCCAGTTTGAATCGGTTGGCGGACGCAACAGCTACATAGTCACCACAAATGATTCGTGGATCGACTTAATTGACTCTTATACCACCGCTACAGGAAAACAGCCGCTTCTCCCGCGTTGGTCACTTGGAAATATCAGTTCTCGAATGGGATATCGGAGTCAGCAGCAGGTTGAGGAAGTTGTGGATGAATATATCACCAAAAATATTCCCCTCGACGGGATGGTGCTCGACTTGTATTGGTTCGGTCCCGATCTGCGTGGACACATGGGAAATCTGGATTGGGATTTAGAAAACTTTCCTGAGCCAGTGCGGATGATGTCAGATTTAAAAGAACTGGGTGTAAAAACGGTGCTCATAACCGAGCTTTTTATTCTCACTTCAAGCTCAAAATATGATGAAGTGGTTGAAAAAAACCTCGCAGGCGTCGATTCAGCGGGAAATCCCTATGTGTTTGATTTTTTCTTTGGCGAAACTGTTTTGCTCGACATTTTTAAAGAAGAAACACAGGAATGGTTCTGGAATATCTACAAACGCCACACTGAATCGGGTGTTGATGGTTGGTGGGGAGATTTAGGCGAGCCTGAAGTTCATCCCGGTGACATGATTCATGTTAATGGTACGGGTGATGAAGTTCATAACGGATACGGTCACGAGTGGACAAAAATGGTTTATGAAGGCTACCAGCAGGATTTCACAGAAGAACGCCCGTTTATTTTAATGCGCTCAGGATTTGCCGGAACGCAGCGATACGGGATTTTACCATGGACGGGAGATGTAAGTCGCAGCTGGGGCGGACTCAAGCCTCAGGTGGAATTATCGCTGCAGATGGGACTTCAGGGCATCGGCTACATGCACTCTGATATCGGCGGATTCGCGGGTAAAGATGAGGATGCCGAGCTGTACACCCGATGGATTCAGTTCGGTGCTTTCACGCCCGTTTTCAGAACGCACGCTCAGGAAGACATTCCGCCTGAACCAATCTACTGGAATGAGCAAACCATTGACATCAGCAGAAAATACATCAATCTACGCTATGCGCTCACGCCCTACAACTACACGCTGATGTACGAAAATCACACCACAGGACTTCCGCTCATGCGTCCGCTTTTTTATTACGATGAGAATCCTGAGTTGCTTCCTGTCACCGATACTTTTTTGTGGGGAGAAAATATGCTCATCGCACCAGTGATTGAAAAAGGAGATTCCCTTCAAACAGTGACATTCCCCGATACCGGAAACTGGATAGATTTTTGGACGGGAGATTTATTTAAAGGCGGTCAAACTGCTGAAGTCCCGGTGACCATTCGGGATATTCCAGTATTTGTCAAAGCCGGAGCATTTATTCCTATGCACTCCAACATGAAAACGATGGATCAGTTTAGTAATGAGATTCTCAATCTGCACTACTTTCATGATTCAGAGGTACAGACATCAGAAGATTATCTTTACTCAGACGACGGAAATACACCAAACGCCGTAGAAAACGAACTCTTTGAAATCCTGAATTTCAGTTCTGAAAACACAGATGACAAACTTATCATCACCATAGATTCAGAAGGATTTGACTATCCGAGTAAACCAACCGAACGGCACATTTCCCTCATAATTCACGGCCTGAAAAATGCTCCGGAGAATGTTTTAGTTGATGGAGACCAGATTTCTGTTTCAACTGACGATACATCAAACAACATATCGGTACCGGTGACTTTTACCGATGAAAAAGTAGTTGTTGAGATAGAAAAGAGATAACGAAATAACAAAACTAAAACAACGCCCAAGACATCCGAAGTCCTGGTAAACAACGTTTTTGAGCTTTATTCATTTTTTTACAGACTTCGAAGAGACTTCGGAAGTCGAAACTCAATTCCACTTTCAATCGGTCTGACCGGAATGTCACAGAATCTGATTTTCGCGATTATTAAACCATTTTTCTATTTGGAACATTTCCAATCTTTGATCACCGGTCGGACCGAGATACCACCAACGCCCAAAGACTTCAGAAGTCGCCGTAATCAACGCTCACAGCCCTTATTAAACGCTTTTTAAACTCCTAAAAGTGACTTCGGAAGTCGATGGCCAATACCGATTTTCCAAACACCCTGCTGGAAAATCGGGACGGCAGAGACCGCCACCGGAGCAAAACCGGTCCGACGGCTAAAACCACCCAAAAGCAATGCGCTACGACAACGCCGTCAGACCGGTGGTTATTTAATCAGCAAAGTGGCGTTTATTTAGCTTTTTCCCAATCGGTCGGTCCGGGATGTCATGGTAATAACGTTTGAGGTTGTTTGTGGGGGTAAATACAGTGTGAGAATTTGAAAGCGCTGCTCACCGGTCGGACCGAGACCGCACCTTATTCACCGCCGCTTAGCAGCTTCACAATTTTTTCGTGCTCAAGTTCGACGGCAATCTCGCGGGCGGTTTTGTTATCGTCTGATTTTATACTTGTATCAGCATCAGCTTTCAGAAGTACTTCCACCACGCCCGTATTTCCACGCTGAGCCGCGAAGTGTAGCGGCGTGATGCCATTCACCAACTTGGCATTTACATCTGCTCCTTCGTCGATTAATACCATTACCACGCCAACATTTCCTCCATAGGCAGCATTATGAAGTGCCGTTCCGCCATCTTTGTTGGAATAATTCACATCCGCCCCTTTCTCAATCAGAAATTCCACCGTGGATTGATGTCCGGCATAGCTCGCCGCCATCAATGGTGTCACATCAAACTGATTATCATGTTGATTGGGATCCATTTTTGCTCTGTTAATCAGATTCTTCACAATCTTAAGATGACCGTTTTCAGCGGCGTGATGCAAGGCATTTAACTCAAAATCATCTTCCAGAAAAGGATCAACTTCATAATCCATAAGCAGATCCACTATTTCAGGATGATTGTATTTCGCGGCAAGAATTAACGGATACATCGACTGCTGGGCTCGGTCGTTGGGTGACATTCCTGCTTCTAAAAAAAGCCTGACAATCTTCTTATTCCCACTAACGAGACTATCGATATAAGTTTGCCGGTCGTATGGAACATTCATCTCGCTGAGCTGCTCTTTCGGACTTGTGGCGCATGAACCAAGGACGATAATCATGGCAACTACGCCGATAAGTTGAGTAAAATTTCTCATTCTTCTTTCTTTGTTACAATTTTTTGGACTGAACTTACACAATTTTGAGTTTTCTCTTTGGGAGATTTCATTACATCAAGATCACCATCTTCCGTTCAATTTTTGTATTCTTCAGCGCTCATATTTTCGCATTTAATCACGCTCATGAAATCACTTTTATCTCTTTTTATCCTCGCCATCGTTTTCTTAAGTGGCTGCAAAGCTACGTTTTGGTATTCTCCATCGGTCTCCTTTCACAAAACCGAATTACCTGAAGCCAAAACTGTTTCAATTAGTATGAACTCAGGTAAAATCACGCTGGAAAATGCCCAATCAAACAGCCTGACAGAGATCAGGTCAAAAGGAAAAAATCAATTTGAGTGGAATCAACACAGCGATACGCTTTTTATTAAAATTCAAGCGACAAACAAAAATGAGTTTGAATTAAGGCTTGGAACAGATCAAAAAATTGAGCTTACATCTTTGAATAGCCGCATAAATGTTGTTCAGATGGCAAATTCCATGAAGATCACCAGCCAAAATTCCAGGCTCCGTTTAGATCAACCGCCCAAAGATCTTGAAATAAACTCCAGTGTAGACTCCGTATTTGTGGGACTCAAACCTGAAATTAAATACAACCATAAAATTGAACTTACTTCCTCTTTTTTCAGGTTGATAAAAAATGGAAATGAGACTGATATTCATGAATTTGATGATGATCAGCAAGATTCTCTTAATTCCGTTAATATTGGAATCAGAATTTTGAATTTCGAGGACTCTGCTATTGATATTAAATCGGTCGGGCTTATTTGGTGATTGTCATTTTAAGAGAAGAATGAACACGTCAGTTGTATAGCGCAGGCCGAGAAAGAAGAGAAAATCAACGCCAAAAGACTTCAGAAGTCGTCGCTAACAGCGCCTGCAAGTCTAATTCGACGACTTTCTCCTACTCGAAGTGACTTCGGAAGTCGAAGGTCAATTCTATTTTCTAATCATCCTCACCCGTCAGACGGCGCTGTCGTAGCGCAAAAATTATGAATGGTTTCAGCCGTCAGACGGGGATTATTCCGTGCCCTTATTGCGGGACGGCAGAGCCTGTCCCTTGAGTACATAGAGGGACGGTGGAGGAAATCAACGCCAAAAGACTTCAGAAGTCGTCGCTAACAGCGCCTGCAAGTCTAATTCGACGACTTTCTCCTACTCGAAGTGACTTCGGAAGTCGAAGGTCAATTCTATTTTCTAATCATCCTCACCCGTCAGACGGCGCTGTCGTGGCGCAAAAATTATGAGTGGTTTCAGTCGTCAGACGGGGATTATCCCTTACAGAAATTGCGGGACGGCAGAGCCTGTCCCTTGAGTATGGAGAGAGCAGTCGGGACGAAGTTCTAAACGCCGCTCAGCTTTATTACAAGCTCTTTAACAGAGATAAATCCGTAATCTTGTTCCAGTTTTTCTGCTCTTGCCTGAAGTTTATCGAGCTGTAAATTTCCGGCACTGCCTTCATGACTGTGTTTGAGATTTTCAGGGCGTTTAAATGTTCCTTCACCCACCTCTTCCGCCACTTTTTTGTAAGCATCCCGAAACGGAACTCCTTCCCTGACTAATTCATGAACGCGTTCTACTGTAAACAGCGTGTCGTATCGTTCTTCATCCAAAAGATCTTCACGAATGGTCAGTTTTTGCAGCGCGAGATGAGCGATCGTAAGCGTTTCTTTCAGTGATTCAATAGCCGGAAACAGATGTTCTTTCGTCAGCTGAAATTCTCTGTGATAACCGCTTGGGAGATTTGTAAGCAAAAGAGTTAACTCCTGTGGCAAAGCCTGTATGACGTTTGTCCGTCCACGAATGAGCTCAAATACATCGGGATTTTTCTTGTGCGGCATAATACTCGAACCTGTTGTAAACAGCGGATCAAGTTTCATGAATCCAAAATTTTGGCTCACATATTGACACACATCACTTGCCAGCTTGTTCATCGTCTGCGCGATTGTTGCCAGAAACCACGCCATCTGCCGTTCTGTTTTTCCCCGGCTGAACTGTGCGTTAACAACATTCACATGGAGATCATCAAACTCAAGTAACTCGGTTGTTCTTGTTCTGTTAATCGGAAATGATGAACCATATCCCGCCGCGGATCCAAGAGGATTTTTGTTGATGTACTGCCTGATTCCCGTTCCCAATTCAAGATCATCGAGCAACGCTTCGGCGTAAGCGCTGAACCAAATACCAAACGTGGACGGCATCGCCGCCTGCATGTGCGTATAACCCGGGAGACCAATTTTTTTGAATTCTTCCGCTTTGGAACCAAGTAGGTTAACAAGCTTAATTACATGACTTGCAATGTCTTCAATCTCATTACGTAAAAATAATTTCAGATCTACCAGCACCTGATCATTTCGGGATCGAGCGGTGTGAATACGTTTTCCGGTATCGCCTAATTTTCGGGTCAGCAAAATCTCAACCTGACTGTGGACATCCTCTATGCCCTCTTCAATCTCAAACTCTTCAGCCTGAATTTTTTCAAAAATAGCTGTCAGTTCACGAAGCAATTTCTCCACATCATCGGAACTCAGCAAATCAGATTCTCCCAACATTATTGTGTGAGCCATAGAACCGGCTACATCAAAAGGCGCGAGATGAAGATCAAAATCAGCGTCGTTTCCAATGGTGAACGTTTCCACTTGTTTATCTACCGCATCGGCAGATGACCAGAGTTTATTGGATTTATTATTTGTCATGAGATTGAGATTGTGACTTGTAGTTTTTTCTGTTTTCGTGAGGGACGGCAGAGACCGTCCCAAGAGGGTAATACCACCCTCCGAGGAATGGCAGATTTATTGAAGAAAGACTTCAGAAGTCACCGTGTCGAAGCTGTGTTGTTCTGTTCTCAACTTTTGCTTTTTGAAATGACTTCGGAAGTCGTTTGTTATTATTTCCTATAACTCTACCGGGATTATTTTACTCTCCTCATTTTCTTCGTATTCAAATTTCCAATCCATGGTGCGGGACGGCAGAGATCGTCCCTTGAGGGTAATATCACCCTCCGAGGATCGGTTCTGCCGTCCTCGTAATGAACGCAAAAACACTTTTTCCAGCACTTTCAAACTCGTAAAAGTGACTTCATAATTCGTTTACCACTATTGTAGCCCTTGGTTACCTTCGACTTCAGAAGTCATTTTAATTCTCTTCTTGCCCGTTTTTCTGACTTACTGATATTTCAACGGCGACTTCTGAAGTCTTTTTTATAGTTCCACCAACTCCCACAACATCGAGATATAATCAGAAATCCCATCTTCAATCTCGCTAATGAAAATAAACTCATCAGCGGTGTGAGAGCGGGCGCTGTCGCCGGGACCCAACTTAAGCGATGACACATTCATGACCGCCTGATCAGACGTCGTGGGCGAGCCGTAACATGTTTTTCCCTGACTTTTAGCGATCTGAACAAACGGATGATTTTCGTCGATAAAGGATGGCCGCAGTCTGAACGAGCGTGCGGTTAACTCTGATTCACAGATGGATTTCAAATGCTCAAAAAGTTCTTCATTTCCCATTTTATCCGTTGTACGACAATCAATTACAAAGCGACACGAGTTGGGAACCACGTTATGCTGAGATCCGGCCTCTACTTGCGTAACCGTGACTTTCACTGGACCCAGCCATTCTGATTCTTCCTCAAATTTCAGGATTTCAATGGCGGAAATATCTTTGATCGCTTTATAGATTGAGTTTTCACCCTCACCTCTTGCGGCGTGACCTGAAAATCCGTGTGCTTCTCCATCAATCACCATAAGTCCCTTCTCAGCGATTGCCGCGTTCATCTGCGTGGGTTCTCCGACAATGGCAAAGTCAATGCCAGGAAGTTGTGGGAACGCCAGCGAGGCGCCGTTTTTGCCAGAAATCTCCTCTTCCGCCGTGGCGAGGAAACAAAAGTTATAACTCAGATTCTTTTCATTATAGAAATGCAGAAATGTCACCAACAAGCTCACCAGACATCCACCGGCATCGTTGCTTCCAAGTCCGAATAATTTCCCTTCTTCAATTACAGGAGAAAAAGGATCACGCGTGTAGGCGTTCGATGGTTTTACGGTGTCGTGATGAGAATTGAGCAGAATGGTTGGTTTCTTTTCATCAAAATACTGATTCACCGCCCAGATATTATTTTTATCACGAGAAAAAGAAATTCCATGCTCATCCAGCTTTTTCGCGAGAATTTCGGCTGTCTTATCCTCTTCCCGGCTGAATGACTGAGTTGATATCAACTGTTTGAGTAATTCAATCGCTTCTGATTGTAAATTTGTGATCGTTTTCTTCATGCTTTAATCCAAGTTCCGGTTGTTCCCGTGATGAGTTCTTCCAGTTTCTGCGCGTTTCCAATTCTGACTCCTCGTGATATCTTTTCGGCAACCGAGCAGGCATTTTCAAGTTTTGGAATCATTCCGCCTGCTACAATTCCGTCTTTTTTCAACTGTTCAAATTCAGCTATGCGACAGATTTTGATCAAGGTTTCGGGATCATCTTTGTCGCGTAACACTCCCGGTAAGTCAAATGTGTAGATGAGCTGGACATCGTAAAATTCAGCCAGAGCTATAGAAATTTCCGCGGCGATAGTATCGGCATTGGTATTGAGCATCTGGGCGGTTGACTGATGATAGGTCAGCGGCGCCAGCACCGGCACACATCCGCTTTCAATAAAATCGGAGAGTTGTTTGGTGTTGACGTGCGTCACATCTCCCACAAATCCATAATCCACAGGATTGGGTTTTCGTTTTTCCGATTGAATGACATTTCCATCTGCGCCTGTCAATCCCAGCGCGTTTTTTCCACGTTTTTGTAGCTCAGCCACAATTTTTTTGTTGATGAGTCCGCCGTACACCATCGTAACCAGTTCAATGGTCTGCTCGTCGGTTACTCTGCGTCCATCCACCATATTTGGCTTAATTCCCTGCTTTAAGCCAATCTCCGAGGCAATAGATCCACCACCGTGAACCAAAATGGCGTCTTCTTCCAAAGTGGAAAATGCGTCGAGTACAGATGACAAAGCAACATCATCACTGACAATTGCTCCGCCGATTTTTACCACCGTTAATTTTTTCATTGGTGACTTCCCTCCAGCAGAAGTTTCAAAACAGCCTGAGCAGCCGGGACACGATTGGCAGCCTGTTCTATCACAATAGATTGTTTACTGTCGAGCACATCATCAGCTATCACCACGTTTCTTCGCACCGGCAGACAGTGCATTACATTAGCATTCGGGGCTTTTTTGAGTGAGTTTTGCGAGATCATCCAATCATCCAACCCCTTCCCGATTACACCATATTTTTGATATGACGACCAATTTTTCACATACACAAAATCAGCGTTTTCGAGTGCTTTTTGCTGATTGTATTCGATGTTTGCGTTTCCGACAAATTTCTCAGCCAGCTCAAATCCTTCAGGATGTGTGATATGAAAATCTACGTCAGCCTTGTTCATCCACTGGGCAAATGAGTTTGGGACAGATTGAGGCAATGGCTTAATGTGCGGCGCCCAGGTGAGAACTACTTTGGGTTTTTGGGATTTTTTCCAGCGTTCCTGAATCGTAAACAGATCGGTGAGAGATTGTAGCGGATGGAGCGTTGCGCTCTCCATACTTAGCACTGGAATAGTAGCGTATTTTCGCAGCTGATTGATAAATTCATCAGCATAATCGGCATCTCTGTCTTTTAATTCGGGAAAGCTGCGCACGGCCAGTACATCAAGATACGCACTCAACACACCGGCGGCCTCTTTAATATGTTCGGGTTTTCCGCCGTCCATCACTACGCCGTCGGAGGTTTCAAGCGCCCATCCTCCCTGACCCATATTCACAGAAATGGTCTGCGCTCCCAGATTCTGAGCGGCTTTTATGGTGCTGAAACGTGTTCTCAAACTGGGATTCAAAAACAGCAACCCTACAGTTTTGTGCCGAAACAGATTCATTGAAGATTTCTTTCTCTTTTCCAGCGTAACTTCTGCAAGCAAGGCGGTTAGATCCGCTACATCATCAACAGATGTAAAGTGGTTTTTGATGATCATATTTTTCTTAATTAATTGTTTTAATTAAACTAAATGAAAGACTTCAGAAGTCGCCATTAACAACGCTTTTTCAGTAACTCAACCTCTCATGTTTTCCCCGAAGTGACTTCAGAAGTCGAAAGTTTGTGCCATCCTTCAACTCGTTACCATTAATGCGGGACGGCAGAGCCTGTCCCTCGATTTAAGCGCAATCAGGATTGTTAATTCGCCTTTTATCCTTGCG
>Ga0306910_1000667_pt1 | contig 14612 bp, 11 predicted proteins | sample AntRauMFilla2698_FD_190438 | JGI IMG/M metagenome (GOLD analysis project Ga0306910, IMG submission 190438) | Saline lake microbial communities from Rauer Islands, Antarctica - Metagenome Filla 2 #698 (v2) (version 2) | ecosystem: Environmental > Aquatic > Non-marine Saline and Alkaline > Saline ... | reverse complement strand
GAAAAGATTCGAAACTTATTACTGTAATTAAAACATTTTTCGTCTTTTCTGTCGTCACTATGGCTTGGCTGACATTTAAATTACCAAATTTTGATCATGTTGTCTTATATGTAGAATCCATATTTAATAATTTCTGGATACGTGATAAGTATGATATGATTACATTTATATTCATTTATTCAATGCCAGTCATATTATATCACATTGCCTACATTATTGGGAATCAATCTGTCAAAAGATTTGAATCACTAAGTATGGCAATTATGCTTTTTTTAATAGTTACTAACAGTGGCACATCCCAGGAATTTATTTATTTCCAATTCTAAACGTGAAGAAACCCCTCCTATACTCTTTTGTTTTATTAATAATTTACGAAGTATTACTTCGAATTATTAATATTGAATGGAACACGGGTCAACACCAATTTAATGTGAATGCTATCAAAGTAGAGAGGATGTTGATAGAGTCAGATTTACCTACCAAATTATTATTTGGGAGTAGTTATAGTTATCGCCTGAATGAAGATTATTGGGATACTGAAATTTTAAATGTAGGACTTGCTGGATTCTCATTTTTAGAAGGTTTGGAGTTAAAAGATCATTTTAATATCAAAGCAGATACTATACTCATTGAAGTAAATATGCTTACCAGGTCACTTAATCATCAATTTGTCGATTCGTATAGTAGTCATTTAAAAATGATTGACACTCAAAACGCTATACCTTACCCGAACTGAATATGATCCCGTTGGAGTATTTGGAAACCTGTTAATAGACCCCATAACAGGCAAGTTTTTATACAAGTTTAAATTAATATTAGAAGATTTATTTAGATCGCCACAAAAAAATCATGTTTCAAAACCTATCAATGAAGACAAGACTTCTACATTAGAAAAATTACAAGAAGTTTGGCCTCTTAGCGCACGTGATTCATTATTAATCCAAAAAAGAATAGAACTAATTAAAGAGTATGCGACCAACAATCATAGCGAAGAAATTTTCCTGATAGATATACCCATGAATTCAAAACATTATACATCGGAAAAGATGCAATATATTAAAAACCTGACATCAGAAATTGCCCGAACAACAAGCAATATCAATTTCATACCAGCAAATGACTATTCTAATTACAGCACAAGTGATGGCTCACACCTTGACCGAAGCTCTGCTATTAAGTATGTAAGATATCTTGAAAAAAGATTAAACTAACTCTGAAAAATTTCTTTGCATATAACTCTTACACATTTTGTTTGTGGGTACTAAAAACCCAATTTCAAACCTTCGGTTTTCGTTTCTGATCAGAATAAGATATTTTTATTAAGATTTAGAGCAGATAATATGCCTTTAGCAAGCACTTAGATAAATAATCTGCTATTTTAGGGGCTTACATTTATTAGCGGATCGACATTTAGTAATCCGCGTGCTATCAGAATAAAGGTTAGCCTGTCCCTGTGGCAACATTATCAAGCCTGATAACAGGCATTTACAATTTAGTTTTTAACATTTTCGGCATTACACGCACATGCAACAACACGGCAACGAATATTCTTCCAATTCAGGCAAAAAAGAGGGCAATGCGCCTAAAGGTCTTTTCGACTGGCTTTACACCGATATAGCGATTGACCTCGGAACAGCCAATACACTTATTTATGTGCGCGGGCAGGGTTTGGTACTCAACGAACCATCCATTGTTGCTTTAAATACATCGAATCAGGCCGTGGCTATTGGCCATGAAGCGCGTTTGATGCACGAGAAAACCCACCGTGATATCAGAACTGTTCGTCCGCTCAGAGACGGCGTCATTGCCGATTTTGAAGTTGCCGAGCAGATGATCAGAGGAATGATCAAAAAGGTGAAGAAAAAATGGTACTCCACTACCCGCAAAATGGTAGTCTGTGTGCCCAGCGGCATTACTGAAGTTGAACGACGTGCCGTACGCGACAGCGCCGAACACGCCGGAGCAAAAGCAGTTTATCTTGTGGATGAACCTATGGCAGCGGCTATTGGTATCGGCCTTGATGTTCACGAGCCTGTTGGAAACATGATTGTGGATATCGGTGGCGGAACTACTGAAATTGCCGTTATCGCACTATCCGGAATTGTTTACGCCCAATCTGTTCGCCTGGGTGGTGATGAGCTCAACGAAGACATCATCAACTATTTCCGAAAAAATCACAATTTATTGATCGGTGAGCGTACTGCCGAGCACGTTAAGTGCACCATCGGTTCAGCAGCCCCGCTCGACGAAGAGATTGAAATAACCGCCAAAGGCCGGGATTTGATCAACGGAGCACCGCGTACACGAACAGTTTCCTCAAAAGACGTACGAGAAGCTCTTTCCGAATCAGTTAATACGATTGTGGAATCAGTCACAAAATCACTTGAACAAACACCGCCTGAACTCTCAGCGGATATTCTCGATCGTGGAATTTTCCTCACCGGTGGCGGAGCATTACTCAAAAATCTCGACCGACTGATAATGGAGACCACAAATCTTCCGGTTCACGTTGCCGAGGATCCGCTTACAGCAGTTGTACGGGGAACCGGGAAAATTCTCGAAGATGTAGATTATTACAGAAGCGTAGTAAGTTAAACACACATGACAGATAGCGGCTAAATGCGCATTCGATTCCTTAACATTGAGGATGCTAAAGATCATATCATTACAGGAATAATCCTGGTTTTTGCCATTAGCCTCATGGTGGCTAGAAATTTAGAAAGTCTTCACAGTCTGCGTTCCGCAAGCATCACGCTGTTCAGCTATCTTGAGGAACCTCTTTCCAATGTACGTATCTATCGTCAGGCTCTGGCGACAAATGAACAGCTTCAAAGAAAAAACATTCTTCTGCTCGATGAACTCAGTCGATTACGCTCTGTTCAGTCTGAAAATGAAAGCTACCGGGAGATGCTTGGTTTTCGGGACACTACACAATGGGACATGATCCCCGTTCAAATAGTGGGCAAAAACTTAACTGGACTCAACAACATTTTTACTGTTAGCGCCGGATCAAAAGATAGTGTATCAGCGGGAATGCCTCTTGTTACCGCCGACGGCCTGGCCGGAAAAGTCATTTTGACTTCCAATAAATACGCAGAAGTGATGCCTACCCTTAATGTTCTTTTTCGCGTGAGCGCACGTATTCAGGGTTCCAGGGCATACGGAGTGGTTGAATGGGAAGGCAAAAATCTTGAAGAACTCACTATGCTCTATGTACCGCGCACTATTCCTGTCGATTCAGGTATGGTTGTTGAAACCAGTGGTTTAAGCAGCGATTTTCCAGCCCGACTTCCTATCGGAACCGTTGTGCGCACCGAACCAGAGCCCGGACGAGAAACCCAAATTGTATATCTGAGACCGGCGGTAAATATTCACACTCTTGCCGAAGGCTTTATCATACAATATAAACCCGATCCTTCTCTCCTTGAACTTGATACCCAAGAGGTAAACTGATGAAGTCAGAAACTATTCGGGATATCATTTGGGGCGTAATTTTCGTCATTATCCAGGTTGTACTTGTTCGGCATCTTCGCATATTCGACACATATGCCGATATCATCTGGGTATTTGTACTCTGGCTCGCCACTTCACGCGATCGGTTATATACAATTTTAGTCACAGCCGGACTCGCATTTATGCAGGATGCGCTACTTGATTTATGGGGACTTCATATGTTTTCAAAAGTTTTTGTCGTATTCATACTATATAATTTTCTACCCCGTACTTCTGAGAACAGGCTCATTACACTTCAGGTTTTTGTGCTGATTTTAGTCAGTTCACTTTTATTAAATCTCATTTTAGTCGGTGTGGCAACCTTTTTTGATCTCTACAATACCAATATTTTTGTGCTGAATATGCTCATTGGAAATAGCTTGTATACAGCTGTAGCCGGTTCATTTATCTATCTTTTTAGCTCAAATGCGGCATCTAACACATGAATTTTCGTCAGCGAAAACGGATACGCACATCCATCCGGGTACTTCAGGCCATAATTCTCGGTATCACAATTATTCTGCTCGGGCGTCTGTATAAATTACAGATATTGGATTATGAAACGTACAACCCACTTAGCAAGGAAAACTCCCTTCGTCAGGAGTATGTACAACCGGCCCGGGGATTAATTTTTGACGCGAATGATAATCTACTGGTTGACAATGAGCCTATCTACACTATTACCATAGTTCCGTCAAATTATAATCAAGAGAAAAATAAACTGCTCGCGCGATTACTTAGTATTACTGAAAATGATCTTTCAGAGAGAATTACTGAAGCGCAGCGGTTTTCATGGCACCGGCCAAGCAAATTAATGGCTGAGGTTGATTTTGAGATCTTCTCCAATATTCAGGAGCACATTTACGAACTTCCGGGAATTAATCACCAGATTGAAAGTAAACGCCACTATCCTCAAGAGTTGAGAGCATCACATGTTTTGGGCTATTTAAGAGAGATTAGCGAAAATGAATTTCAACAATCAGATCAATATTTGTTGGGTGATAAAGTTGGAAAAACCGGTATGGAATGGTTTTATGAATCCTATCTAAGAGGAACACTTGGAATTTCTTATGTCAAAGTGAACGCTTTAGGACAGGATTTGGGAAATTACGAGGAAGGAGTTCAAAATCAGGCACCCAGGGCCGGCTCGGATATCTATACCACACTGAATCCCGACCTCCAATTACTTGCAGAAGATTTGATGGAGGGCAAGCGAGGCGGAGTAGTTGCCTTAAATCCAAAAACCGGAGCCGTTAAAGCGATGGTAAGTTCACCATTTTATGACTTGGCAAGGCTGGCCGGTAAAATGGACCGCGATTACTGGGTTGAAATTAATGCTGATACCACAACCCCACTCTACAATCGTAGCATTTCAGCACTTCAGCCACCCGGTTCTACCTTCAAACCCCTGATGGCACTGATTGGTCTCCAACTTGGAGTTATCACACCAGATACTAAAGTTTTCTGCGACGGCGCATACTATAAAGGTCGCGCATACAAATGTACGGGACAGCATGGAAATCAGGATATGCTGCACGCCATTCAAAATTCGTGCAATACCTATTTCTTTTCACTAATGAATAAAATTGCTCTCGAACGTGGTTTAAACGCATGGTCAGATTTGGTAAAGACAACTGGTCTCGGCGTAAAAAACAATATTGATATTCCTAACGAAAATCGTGGAATAATTCCTGACAGTGCCTATTTCGACAAACTTTTTGGTGTTCGAAAATGGGGAATTGGCGATATTATAAACCTTGGAGTTGGGCAGGGTGTGGTTTCCGTGAGTCCATTGCAGTTAGCTGTTTACGGATCCAGTATTGCTAACGGAGGGTATCGAATTCAACCTCATTTAGTGCGTGGTATTCGCAGAGAAAATCAGTCTATTCCAACTCATCCCGCTAAAGACAGAATAAACTGGCTCGATTCTACAGGATTAGGAATTGTCCGGGAAGGTATGCGTCGCGTGGTGACAGATGGATCTGCTCGCTGGTACGCTAATATCAAAGCTGCTGAAGTAGCGGGAAAAACCGGAACCTCTCAAAATCCACACGGCCAGGATCACTCGTGGTTTATGGGTTTTGCACCGTATAAAAATCCTGAAATAATTGTGGTGGCATTTATTGAAAACGGTGGTTATGGAAGTGTAATTGCCGCTCCCATTGCCGCATTGATGATGGAAAAATATTTCACCGGTAAAATTCAGCGTCAGTGGGTATATGAACGGGTAAAAAACTTTGTACCAAAACCATATGAACCCGACGAGGACGAATAATGAACTGGTATAAAAATTTCGACTGGATTACCGCTTTTATTTGGCTTGCGCTTTCTTCCATTGGTTTGGTTGCCATCTACTCTGCCACTCAGGGACCTGTTTCTCAATTCTTGCCCGAATACATCCAAAATAACTTTTACAAACAGCTGGTCTGGATTACAATTTCTATTATCATCGTAATCAGTTTACAGTTTACCGCACCGCGTACATTTTCTCAGATCTCATACTTTTTTTATGGCTTTTTCCTGCTTATAACCATTTATACACTGTTTTTTGGAGTAGAGATTAACGGTGCTAAAAGCTGGATTGACGTATTTGGTTTTCGCTATCAGGTGAGTGAAACGATGAAGGTCGGCACCATTTTGGCGGTTGCCAACTATCTTTCGAACAGAAGAAACATTCAGTCTGAACGACTTGACTCTGCGTTATTTGCGGCTTTATTGATTATTGTTCCCGGGGTATTGGTTCTAATGCAAAACGATACCGGAACAGCGCTCGTCCTTTTCTCTTTGATTCCCTTTATGCTTTTTTGGTCAGGATTACCTTACGGTATTTCTTTGTTCATTATCTCTCCCGCTATAATCGGGTATTTTACCATTTTAGACCTTATGTGGGGTACAATAGCCGCAATAGTGATTTCCATAGTCATCTTTTTTGTACAGAAACGCCCATGGCTCACCGTTGTTAGCGTGGTGACTAATGTTGTGATAATCGGAGGAATAAACTTCGCCGTTAATTCCTTGTTACAGCCTCATCAGAAGGCCAGAATAGTAGCGTTCGCAAATCCTTCTTTCGACCCGCAGGGTGTTGGATGGAATGTTATTCAGGCTAAAACTGCGATCGGTTCGGGCGGACTGACGGGAAAAGGATTTCTTGAGGGAACGCAGACACAGCTCAAATTTCTGCCTGAACAGTGGACCGATTTTATTTTTTGTGTGATTGGTGAAGAGTTCGGTTTTCTCGGGGCAGGTCTGGTCATTGTCCTTTTTATGATTCTGCTTCTCAACCTTATTTCAGGTGCCGGAAGTCATAAAAACCCGTTTGCTCAATCTGTTTTAGTAGGAATTGTTTCTATTTACCTCATTCACCTGTTAATTAACACAGGCAGCGCAATGGGATTATTACCTGTAATCGGCCTTCCACTTCCCTTTGTAAGCTACGGTGGATCGGCGTTTTTATCTAATAGTTTGATGATTGGAATCGCCCTGAATCTGCTCATGTACAAGAGGGAATCCACGATATTTACGTAATTCTATTCTATGCAAAAGGACGGCAGAGACCGTCCTTTGAGTTTTTTAATTGACAGCAGAGACCCGTCCTTGAGTTTTTAATTGACAGCAGAGACCCGCCCTTGAGTTTTCAATTGACAGCAGAGACCCGCCCTTGAGTTTTTAATTGATAGCAGTGACCCGGCCTTGAGTTTTTAATTGATAGCAGTGACCCGGCCTTGAGTTTTTAATTGATAGCGGTGACCCGGCCTTGTATTTTCTGACAGGCTGTGCAGAAACCCTCTTTTGAGTTTTGTCGAACGACAACTTAGTTTCTGAGATCAGACCCCACAATCTATCTGATTTACATAAAAAAAGCCGGTATCGGGACTATTATCTCCACAACACCGACTTTTTAAATATCCCTTTCAGAATGAATAAATGTTCAGTTCTACATATTATTTCCACGCGGTTTAAAGCTCTGAATTCCTGTAATTTCTCTTCCTAGAATTAAACCGTGGATGTCAAAAGTTCCCTCATAGGTATTTACAGACTCGAGGTTGACCATGTGATGGATAACTCTGTAATCACCTGTGATTCCATTCCCACCGTGCATGTCACGGGCGACACGAGCTATTTCGAGTGCTTTACCACAGTTATTACGCTTACACAATGATACCATGCTCGGATGTTCTTTTCCCTGATCTTTCAGCTGTCCCAGACGGAAAGCCAGCATCTGCATTTGGGTAATATCTGTTAGCATATTAGCCAGTTTTGTCTGAATCAATTGATTTGCCGCAAGAGGGAAATCAAATTGTTTGCGCTCGAGCACGTACTCCCGTGATTTTTTATAGCAAAATTCGGCCGATCCAATTGTTCCCCATGCAATTCCGTAACGGGCACTGTTCAGGCACATAAATGGTCCTTTGAGTCCGCGAATGTCCGGAAATACATTTTCATCGGGCACAAAAACGTCTTCAAATACAAGCTCTCCTGTTTCTGAAGCTCGAAGTGACATTTTATATTTCGTTGCCGGAGCTGAAAAACCATCCATATCTTTTTCAACCAAAAAACCACGAATTACAGGCTTATCATCTTTATGCTCTTTTGCCTGAGCCCACACAACGGCCACATCTGCGATGGGAGAATTTGTGATCCACATTTTAGCGCCGTTCAAAACCCAGCCGCCATCTGTTTTTACAGCCGTTGTTGTCATACCACCGGGATCGGAACCGTGATCAGGCTCAGTTAATCCGAAGCATCCAATAATCTCACCTGTTGCCAGACGAGGCAAGAAGCGCTGACGCTGTTCTTCAGTTCCAAAGGTGTAGATAGGGTACATCACCAAACTCGACTGAACCGAGCAAAATGAGCGATAACCTGAATCCACCCGTTCCACTTCTCTGGCAACAAGTCCGTACGCTGTTTGACTTGCTCCCACCCCGCCGTACTCTTCGGGGATGGTTGCGCCAAGCAGTCCCAGCTCGCCCATTTCAGTAGCGATATCACGGTCGAAATATTCTTCCTGATTTCCTTTGAGAGCACGCGGCTCAAGCTTTGACTGGCAATAATCGCGCGCGGTTTCCATAATCATGCGGTCATCTTCAGAAAGAAGTGACTCAAATTGCAATGGATCGTCGATGTTAAATGAGTTTTTAGGCATAAAGTTCTGCTCTTCTTTTGATAGTTATTTATTTCCTTTCAGATCTCGATTGAAGAAACTCGGTTGGTGTTAGGACTTTCAATGTTGAGTTAGAGAAATCTGCTTTTTTCTATACAGCTTGCTTCATCCTGCAAAAATCCACTCCATTTTTCCAGAAAGTCTTCTGTAGAAAAATTATTATTTCTTTTATCAGAAATTTCTTCGATTGTAATTCTGGCCTTTCCCTTTGGAAAGTTTAAATCATCAGGTACTTGAATAGTGTTATCACTTGAAATTTCAGCGGTAAATGTGATGCTTTTCATTGATTAAATGTTTAGAGGGTGTGAACTTTCTTCTTCATTGCCAACCATTCAGTAACATCGTTTTTTAAATCTTATTCCGATATAACCCGTCCTTCTTTAATGTCATTTAATCCCATATCAATAAAATCTTTCTGATCTTGAGTTAATGAATTATGGGTTACATCAGTTATCAATTGCTTGATTTGTCTCAACATTGACTCATTTTCAATTCCAGATATCTGATCGAAAATTTTAGATTTTATTTTTTGGGTAGTTGCCATAATTGTGTTCATTACATCAGAATTCTTCTATCCAATATCGCTAATCGTTTTCACTAAATCTTCCACAAATGCTTCAGGATAATGAATTTCAGTTTCCTGAGTTGTGAAGAATGGATTCATCAACGTAAGCCTTATTAAAACGATTCCTTCTGTATTGAATTGTCCATTCCAGTCAGCCACAAAATCATCGAGATACTCTTTGTACGCTTTGTGGAATAGCGTGGTTTTGGAGACGTAAAACGGATGATTCTCACTGCTCGAATATGCTTTATATACGGCAAGCGTGCGTTTATTGGTGATTGAAACAGGCTCATTTTCTCTGGCCACACAAAAACAGCAAATATTCGTTTCACTGTGGGGAACAACTTTAATCAACGGCGATGCTTCTTTCAGAAAATGTTCCAACTGTACCCGCGCTTTGATGGTACGACTGAGAATTTTTCCATAGCCTTCTCCATTCAGCCCAATCGTTTTTGATGTCAGCCAGGTTGAAACCGCTCCGGCCGCCGAACGTGAGCCTTCAATAGTTTGAGGGCCTTTATCCAACATCTCTTTAAAATCGATGTAGGGAGCGTTTACATCACTCGCGTAATATTCTCTCGCCTTAGAACACATAAACGCTCCGCTGGCATAGGGAACGTAACCAAGTTTATGGGGATCGGTTGTAATAGAGTTAGATTTCCCGATAGCGTTCAGTGCCTGCTTCATGCTATCAGAAATATATTTACAGGCTTCCGTGTCGAGAGAGCAGAAAAATCCTCCGTAGGCCGCATCCACGTGATGCCACAGATGTATTCCCTGATCACGGTACTCTTCCAATAACTCATTCACTTCATGAATGGGATCAAAATCTCCCAACTCAGTTGTTCCCGCTACCGAAATCACTGCTAAAATCGGACGGTTTTCTGATCGTGCACGCTCAATTTGTCTGCGCAGATCGTTCACATCCTGTTTTCCACGTTTGTCTAAAGCCACCGGCCAGAACGCATCCTTCCCCAAACCAATCAAACTGACGGCTTTTTCCCACGAGTAGTGTTTGTTTTCAGGAACCAGCAGAACAGGTCCTTTGTAGGAGACTCCAAAAATTCGATTCAGCTTTTCGGCAATCTCAAACGGGTTATTTTTTTGAAGGTGATACGGCGCCAGAACAGATTCATCTGCTCCTAATTTGCCATAAAGTTCATCATACTTTTCCCAGCCCATGTGAGCGGCATCAAAAAGCGAAATTTCTTCTCCCTGAGTTTTTGCCAATGCGCCCAATGTGAGCCATTTAGCCATGCGTGATCTTCCCCGCAATAATCCCTCAAAATTAGCAACCGTTCCGCCTGATGTAAAATGTCCCACCGCCTTTTCGCGATCGTATCCCATCATTTCTGCAAGATCAGCAATCGCCTCGTCTTCAACTTGTATTCCTATTCGGGACGCTTCACCTGTAATATTATTGGGATTATGAAGCAGTGTAATGATGTGTCCCAACAGCGCCGGCAATGATATTTCGGTGACCATATGTCCGATGTAGCGCGGACTAAATGTCGGTATCTCATCGTGAAAACGGGCTATTATCTCTCTAACTTTCTCCCGAAATGTATCGTTTTGAAGTTGAAACGCATCCAGATTTTTATCAGCCGGAGTGATAGCAATTCCATCTTCAGAATCTATGCTTCTGCGCCAGGTGTACCATTCCTGAAATATCTCCTGAACCAATTCTGTGACCATGTCGGCATTTTCTGCCTTGGGTCCGAGAAAAAAGCTTTTCAGTGAGGTTTCAATGGGATCAAATTTCTTGAGATCTTGCTGTGCGTCAAACTCGGTGGTAGCCATACAAAGGGTTTATTCATCATGATTTATGGAAGCGGTTTTTCAGGGCGGAATATACGATTTTTTTTTGCCTGAATGTTGATTTCCCGTTTCCTAAAATCGCACCTCACCAATCAGGCTGATAACGTAATAATCTTCTTTCCCAAGTTGCTTCGCAAACTCAAAATTATGCAGGCTTACTATCATTTTTGATTTATTATGAAATATGTAGGCTAAAGCAACATTTCGATAGTGGTTATCTGTGTAATCCAGCGTTTTATTGTACATCATCTCGTAACGGGTATTCAAAGATATCGGGACATTGAATGGCCGTACATCAGCAAAAAAGCTCCATCCCTGAAGATCATACGATTTTTCATTCTGAGGGTTTACAAACTTACCCGCACTATCACCATTGCTTCCAAAAGCCTCAATGAGCGCATTGATATAACGGCTTTCATAGCTCATTGAAGCAGCAAGCAAATTATAATCAGGTGAAGATTCCAGATTTCCTTTACCCACAGCGCCAACAAAACTTACTTGAAATCCCGGAATCACATATGGCAAAGGCCGCAATGAAAGACGCGACTCGATGACTTTATTATTATTATACTCGAGCGCTGAGTATCCGCCGCCGTTATAAATACCCACTTCCACGCTTCCAAAAGTACCAGGATTTGATTTCAATCCTTTTCTGTATTCCTCATCCAGTGGTTTACCCAGGCCGGCAGAAAATGTAACCCCGTAATCAGCTGAACTCACGATATCATTTCTGTCCAGAAACATATTCTCTTCTGAACGAAAATCATTCACCTGCTGCTCGAAATTAAGCCACGGCCGGTGCACGACACCAAACTCCACCAACGGCCTTGAGAAACCGAACCGGTCTGGCATTCTGTAATACAGGTAGGCATACTTCAGGCGTAATTCGATATCACCCTCTCCGTCTCCCTCCTGATCAACGGAAACATCCTGAGTAAACCTGACACCTACATTTTCTGCTAATAATTGCTTGAAGGTGATATAACCACGCTTCAGGGCAAATTCATTTTCATATTCTCCATCCTCAAAATATCTGAAATCAGAGGCCAGAAAAAACTGTCCGCTAAATCCCATGGATGACTGTGTTCTTGGCTGTGCCAACATTTTTGTGAACAAACCTGAACAGATGATCAGACCGGCTATAACAATCGGACGCAATAACATAAACTTATTTCTCATTTCGCAGCAACACATTTAGTAGAAGTTGTTCCAAAATAGGAAATACACTTATTCCTGTCATGATGTAATGGACTAAAAAATAATCTACATAAAAAAAAGCCCTGTCGAAGTAAATTCGACAGGGCTTAAATTCAAAGAGTTTTACTCACATCATTTATTTGATGAGCGTCATTCTCTTAGTTATGGTTGAGGAACCTGTTGTTAAGCGGTAGAAATAGATTCCGCTTGTAAGTCCCCGAGCGTTAAAGGTAATGGTGTGTTTACCTGCACTAAACTGACTATTAACCAATGTAGCCACTTGCTGTCCCAGCATGTTAAAGACTTCAATCTGTGCTTTTCCTGTTTCAGGAAGCGCAAACTCAATCTTAGTGCTTGGGTTGAATGGATTTGGATAGTTCTGCTCCAATGCAAACTTCACCGGAATCAACTCGGATTCATTAGATACAATGGTACCTCTGGTAAGTTCGAGAGCGAATGACTCGTCTGCAAAACGAACAATTGTATTCGTCTCGGCTGTCACCGTCCAAATCAGGTTGATAGAAGCATCAGCAGCAACATCAAGTCCTGCTAAAGCGTCATCAAGTCCTTCATAAGTTAGCGTAAGTGTTGTATCACTACCATCATTATTGGAAGGAATACTGAGCAGTGGCTCAGAAAAGTCACCATCCGGAAGATCGGCATGCCATGTATATGTTACGGCGCTGTCCGATTTTGCTTGACTCCAGGTGATTTCAACTTTTGTTGTATCCTTGCCTTCAAGTGTTAGCGATGTTTCATCTGCCGGTGATAGCAGAGAAAACGCTCCAATTGGAGAACTCAGGATATCATCATCAAAGAATCCACCATAGAATTGTGCTTCTGCATCAAATCTGGCAAGAATTCCTGACAGCATAACTTCAGCACCATCTTCGGGCTCAGCTGTTCCGTCATAGAATGCTTCATCACGATCGATGCGATACGTTAAGGTATCATCACCTACCTGGAAGAACACATTTGTTCCTGAACCATCCCAGTCACCGAATCCATCTACAGGCCATGCGCTTTCTTCAGCCAAATAGATTCCCGGTTGGTCAAGCATTACATACATGCCCTGAAAATCACTCTCAACATTCAGAAATTCGTCCAAGCCGATTTCATATACAAAGACATCGTTTCCGGTTGATACAACTTCAGCTGAATCAACGGAAATCTGAATCTGACCTGCGAACGAAGAGATTGTACCATAGAGAATATGCTCATCACCGGCTGCGACTTCTAAGTCACCCTGCCCGCCAAAGAACACATTAATTCCACCGGTTTCATCCTGCAGGTACCATTGGCCGTTGTTGAAGCCATAGTTAGGTGTTGAGGCAATTCCGGTAATCGCTAACGTACTGTCATCTAATGCTCTGGCGTCTGCAATTGGAGTAATATCCATTTGGTTTCCGCCACCTTCTGTATAGAAAAAGATGTTATCAAGGTATACATCAAACGGATCAGTATTCGCTGAGCCATCGGCGTTGAATTGACCGTCAAATTTCAGCTGGAAAACAGATTCCCAACTCATATCAGCAAATGCGCTTTTTGGAATATCAACGCTGTTCCAAGAACCCGGTGTTAACGGAACCTCAACTAAAACTTCGCCTGGACCATTTCCACTGTTATCGATTGGCGTAAATTTCACCATTCGGTCAGTTCCTTCAGCTACCCAGATGTCGATATGAACATATTCCATTGCTGAGAGATCTTGCGCCGGAAATTCAGTTCCCTGATAATTGAAGTTAGGATAGGCAAGAACCGTATCGCCTGTTCCCGGATCGAAGCCGGTATTTAGATCATTTAACCCGGACTGTCCCCAGTTAGGATTAAAGTTGACTCCGTCGATGGAAGAATAAAAGTCACCGTAAATGGAAACAAGATTCTCTGCATCTCTTTCAGCAGGCTCTTCTGCGTTGATACTTGGTGCTGTTGCTATTGCAGCTGCTTCAGCAATATCATCAACAAAGAAACCACCGTAGAATTGTGCTTCCGCATCAAGCCGGGCAAGAATACCGGAAAGAATAAACTCAGCACTATCTTCAGGCTCAGCTAATCCATCGTAGAATGCCTCATCACGATCGATGCGATAGGTTAATGTATCGTCTCCAACCTGGAAAAACACATTAGTTCCTGAACCATCCCAGTCTGAGAATCCATCAACAGGCCATGCGCTCAGCTCACTTAAATAGGTAGCTGTATCTGTTAGCATTACATACATGCCCTGAAAATCACTCTCAACATTGAGAAACTCGTCCAAGCCGATTTCATATACAAAGACATCGTTTCCGGTTGATACAACTTCAGCTGAATCAACGGAAATCTGAATCTGACCTGCGAACGAAGAGATTGTACCATAGAGAATATGCTCATCACCGG
>Ga0306910_1000666_pt1 | contig 14642 bp, 6 predicted proteins | sample AntRauMFilla2698_FD_190438 | JGI IMG/M metagenome (GOLD analysis project Ga0306910, IMG submission 190438) | Saline lake microbial communities from Rauer Islands, Antarctica - Metagenome Filla 2 #698 (v2) (version 2) | ecosystem: Environmental > Aquatic > Non-marine Saline and Alkaline > Saline ... | reverse complement strand
CAATCGAATCAAAAGCGGCTGTGAAAGACCGTAAGCTAACCGCGGCAGAAAGACGTTCTATTCGCTTTTATAAAAAGCTTAAAAAGGATTCCTTAAAATCCATCGCCAATGGCGACACGAAGCCGGATATCTTATTCCGCGGCTTCCTGAGCAATAAAGAATTTTCCAAAGATATAGACAGCTTAACCCTAAAGCCCGAACAAGTTGCGCATGACCTTGAAGAATTGAAACAGCACACACGCCGTCTAATAAAATCAAAGCGCGAGGATTTAGTTGAAATTTTAAAAGAACAAAAGGCCGAGCCGGATTCAAAAACTGTCAACTTTATTATGCGCACGATCTATAATCACGGCGAGATCACTTTCAACAATAGCGGTCACACAAGTTACGCCATGTATAACGCCATTATGGCGGGTCAGGAAGATGCGGCGATATACGCATCACGCCAAGCGAAAAAAGCCAAAAAATTCAAAGAAAATCCGGGCAAGCTCGGTGTTATCTCATCTGCCCCTACAGGTACGGCCGAAGAACATTTTGGTTCGCTTCCGCGCTTTGCTTGGTATTGGTCTTTGTTCGATGTTGACGAAGAAACGCGCAACACAGGCTATAGCATGGACGCTGAAAACATGGTGTTCTTTGTAACGCAGCCCGGCCCGCCCGGATCCGAAGCCTCGCAAGCGCGTCTTATGCAAGAAGTTGTCGATAACCGTGATGTTACAATATTCTGCGCGATAAAAAATGGTTTCAAAGTCTATAACCCCAAAGACAAGCTTGGCGAGCTCATGACACATTTCAAAAGTCTGGGATGGAATGCGAGCTATAATGCCACAACCAATCAAATCGAAGTACTCGACCAGCCCTTCCACTTTCATGGTCATGGTTTTTACAATGACTTTGTAAAGATGGTTGAAAAAGTTCCGGCTGATTTACATGAAATCATTCACATCACCGACAGATCCTCTTTTGACAAGGCGCAGCAAGCCATTAAAGAGGCTAAGAAGAAAAGCACAATACAAGAGCCCGAGGATCATGTTGCTTATCGGGTTAAACGCGAAAAAGACGGCACATCCCGCCTTGAAGCAACAGACTATATGCAGCATTCATACTGGCTTGTGCGTTTGCGCCGCCAATATGGCCGTCAGTTCGGCGGCATTGTTGAAATGCTGCGCGCCTTCGTACAGCGCAGTGACGGCAAGAAAAATGTGGATGGCCTTGATGTGCGCACAGATGGCGACGGCGAGTTTTTACAAAAACAAGCGACCAGACATTTCAACGATTTTATGAAGCCCGAAGGTGACAAGCAATCCGCAAGACAGCGTAACATGGGACCATCAGAGGCCGAAATACAAGAAGGCAATGGCAAGCCAAGAGGGCGTATGGTCTTTAGACCGCGCATGGGATAAGCAATAAAGGCAGAACGGAGCGAAGTGAGAACATTATGAGTAACCCGCAAGATAACCAGACACCAACGCAACATCCGGACATTACAAACCCGGATGGTCAACCTGCGCGCCGTATCGCACGCAAGGATGATATTTGGCACTGGATTAAACGCGGCGTTATAATGCAGCTTCACTTTGACCTTGAAACCGGCGGACTGGATCGCCGCGGCGGTGATCACTCAACGCGCGGATACCCTGTTATCACGGAATATGGTGACGTGCTTGCCGATATCTCGGGCAACCTTTTAAACACCGAAGGCATTTTCCCCAAAAGACCGGAATGGATTATGCCCGAACCTGCCGCAGCCATCGTACAGCGCATGGAAGACGGCGTTGCGGAATATGATAAAGAAGACCGCAAGCCTTATTTTCAGGCGATGTCTGAGATTGCATGGCGCTTTGACAATGCGGCCTATCTGTATGACATGTTTGGCGATAAAACAACCGAAGTGTCATTCACGGATCATAATAAACAAGCCAAAGGCCCGAAAGAATGCACTGAAAATGTAATTTCACTTCCGCTAAAGCTGGATAATGGCGAGATTGTAGAACATGTGCGCTATCACCCTGATCGTAAAAGAATCTCATATCGCTATGAAGAAAGCGACACGGAAAGCCCTTATTACGAAAACATAGACAATCTGTATTACGTTGATGCCGACGGCACCAAATGGCGCTGGGTCGATCCGTGCCTCAAGGTCAGCGGCTTTAATGTGAAAAACTATGATATTCCTGTTCTACGCACAAATATGATGCGCGCAGGCATGCACCCGAAAAATATTCCGTTTATTTATTCACGGGCAACAATCACAAACAAACAGAAAAAGAAAAACTATCTGGTTGATGAACGCGATATTGCGCTCAATGTTGTTTTGCACGGCGCGCAGGGCGAAGAGGCACTGCAGCTATCCGAAGTTGTAAATCCCGAGACCGGCAAGCTATACCCTTCCGAAGCACTGGGCCGTTATTTCACAGCAAATGACCGTGAACCAAACAATATCCGGTATGTTCCCGGCGGTTTGTTAATGCCTGACGGCACAAAATTCGATTTAAATGTTGCCCACCAAGGCGTGATGGATTCCATCGCTTCATTGGCGCTGAGCAATTATTGCCATGATATTGCCTCCGACATCGTCAGTATCGTCGAAAAACAATCAGACGAAGATAATTGTATCCGGATGCTGAATGACCGTGATCCTAAGGGCAAAAAATTGCCACTGGTTTCGCTGCAGCGTAAAGATTTCCCATCCCGTCAATCTGACTCTCTGTATTACTTCATGGATACAGACGACCAACTTGGCCGCTTCAAGGATTTGGTATTTATTCACACAACGGGCGCGCTCCGTTACGAAAAATTTAACGAAAAACCGATCAATGAACTGGGCGTTGATGAATGGGCAGAATATTTCGAGAAAACGCGCGGCAATCCGGATCGTCCTGTACGGCTGGAATCTTATCGTCGCTGGCGCGGCGCCATTCCGTTTAATGATGTGATGAAGGTCAGTAAAGAAGCCGGACGCTATCGCGATATGATCGAAGATGTTGATAAGGATATGGAATTTTTAATCGAAAATCCGCAGATGCGGGAAAATATCCGCACCGCGCTCGCCCGTATTAATGCGAAAAAACGCTTCAAAGTCGGGCCTCAAAACCCAATCCCCGAAGATGAATGGCCAATCCAGGGCTTTGGCAATATTTATTATCAGGAAGATGCCCTTGCCAAAGAGCGTACAAATCTGGCCTATCTGAGACATGCCAAAAAAGGCCCTTATCAAATCAAAGGCATTCTTGAAACGCTGAAAAACCGTATGCAAGATGATTTTGACTTCCTGAATATGGCCGACGAAGCCACCATGCGCATTTTTGTCGCCCCGCATCAGATTGATTTCGTCAATGAAGATGATCCCGGCGCCGAAGAAATCTTGGAAAACTATCTAGACCTTTGTAAACGTGCTTATCAAAAGCTGCGCTCAAAAGATGCGCCTCAAATCAAAGCAATGGGCAAATATTTCATGAAAGGCGGAACGCCGCGCTTTAAATATCTCGCAGCAGCAAAACGTTTCCGCGACGCGATGCGCACAAAAGCAATGGATGATTACTTGGCCGAAATGAAATCAGGCTCTAACTATGCAGACGGACTTGTCGATAAAGATTCGGCGCGCGGTACCCGCAAGCTTTTATTCGCCAATCCTGCGCGCGGCGAAGATGGCTCAACGCCGCATGTCGTTGATAAATCAGGGCGCGAAGTACCAATAGAATACATTAAACGCCTCGCCCATGGCGACAGCCCGAAAGACCGCAACACAGCCGTCAAACAGGTGATTGATAAATTTAAGAACAAAGAATGGAGCCTGCAATTTTATCGCCTGCGCTCTGATCCCATTATTGATATTGTCATAAAGTTCTGCGTTGATAACGACAAAATAGACTTGATACCGTCCGAGCTTTACGAACATTACAAAGCGCGCCGTCAATTAACGCTTTACGGACCGCCCAACGAAGATGCCACAACATCACGTTATGCGAATATCAAGACATTCGAATATGACCAAAAGCGTCTTGAAATTAACGCGAAGCAGCGCGGCAGCAACAGCTTGGAACGTGCCTCCATGACCAGGCTCGGCGCCGCAGCCAACCTTGTAAAACATGATGAAGGGCAGCGCATTCTGGCGAAAAATAGAACATGGCTCAAAGCGCTCAAGAAAAAATACCCCTACGATTCCAAATTGAATGACAGCGTTCAATATGATCCTAAGAGCGGTATGCCTTATGATTATATTCCATACGAAATCGAGGCCGGAAATACCGTCACGATTGATATCCCTGCGCAGCATTTGCGCTATCCGATTAACCAATATGATGTGCGCTTACCGCATCGCTGTGTCGTGGTGCCCAAGCTTGACGAAGATACACAGGAGAAAATTAAGGACGGGGCAAAACTTATCCTGCGCGAAGCGGAAACAGGACGCCAATATTATCCGGGACCGGTATCAGTCCATGCCGCGCCAAAAGATTCCGATACAAGCTTTGCCAATGTAAACAACACAGCACGCAGAGCGTATGCACAATCCGGAACAGACTATCCGGATGAAGCAAACCGCGTCATACTTGGTATTGAGGATCTTTATCCGATTGCCAACACACGCAAGATCAATGCAGAGCGTCAAACCATCAAATTACCCTCATTACATTTTGATGCGCTGACCTGTCCGCAAATTTCAAGCCTTGGCGCACAAACGCTTCGCGCTGCGATTGTTCCGCTTGATTATTGCCCGCAAAAACTCGACACAGGCAAGAGAATCCAGCTGCGCGAAACAGCCTGCGCAATGTTCGAAAACATTAAAGGCGAGGCACATAATGATACAGGCCATATTTATGAAACGCGCCTTAAGAAAGTCACGGGCCTTGATAAAGCAGGTAATCGAGTCGGCATCACATTACGGGATTTATTTAATAAACTTTCAAGCGGAGAGATAAATCAAAAGCTCGTAAGAGAGTGCGGTTTCCTTGGTCTGGACAACATGAAGCAGAAAATGGAACAATGGTCCAAAGAACAGCGCAAAGACCATGACCCGCTTGACCAGCAAGTTATGGTTCTGGAATTTGACAAAGTCCGTAAAGACAGCTGGGCTTACTTCAATCCCCCCGAAGCGCCAGACGCAGCGATTACAAAAGATGGAAAGCCCGTGCCGCCATCCGCGTACCAGCCCTATTAATACATGGCTGTAAATCAGCCTTGTGGAAAACACGGGCATAAAGCTTGTTCTTTACCTAATACAAAACGTATACTTTTATCATTATCAAAATTACGGTTTACAATGTTAAGGACATGGCATGTCAAAAATCCATGCTAATAAAAAGCAGCCCATTTTAGCGGATAAAAAGAAAAACACAGTCGGTTCAAAAGACGATCAGATCATCGCGCTTTTGAATACACTGGGCGATAAAATGGTGCGCAATGAACAAGAACGCGCTCAATCAAATAGCTTATTGAGAAAAACCGCGCAACAAGTCGAAGATCTGGAAAACTGGTCTGATCAGTCCGAACGCGCTTTCCTGACCATCCATGACCGCATCAGCAAACGTGAAAGTTCTTCCGAAGATTTAGAAGAGCGCGTTGAAATCTTTATGATTGAACAAGAGCCGCTCAAGAAAAAAATTGAGAAAGCCGCCAATCTATCCGATCAGATTGCCATAGCGATTGCGCAGCAGGAAAAAATTACGGAGCGCCTCGAACAATTCACGCAGGATCGCTCACGCATAGCGCGCAAATTAGAACGCATTGAAGAAGGTCTTTTTGAAACGCGCGAAGCTATAAACGCAAACACCGCTGTTTTACTTCCCAATGGTGAACGTACAAAGCTAACGCCTCCAAAGGCCGCGAAATCTTCTGTGCCCCTCAAAAAAGAACAAACATCATCAGATGCTGCCGGGGACACACCGTGGTGGAAGCCCGGCGTACCCTCACAAGCCGTTGCGGTTGTTGTGATTATGATTATCGCCCTTGGTGCCGGCTGGCATGCAAACGAGTTTAAGCAATCCGGTTTTTTAAATTACATCCAGAACAGCTTGTCCAAAAGCACCATCGCGGTGACCGATGACATAGACCATCCGTTTGATCCCCCTGCCGCGAATGAAATGGAAATTGCGCGAGATAACACACCCACATTGGATGAAGAAACCTCCGATCAGGCCTTAGCTTCCCTCATGCAGTCCGGCGCAGAAAGCAAAGCACCTGCGATAACTGCAGACCAGCTTGCCGCATTATCGCCTGCTGCGGGAGATGCGACGCGCGACGCTAACGCGGAAGCGAAAAAAGACAACCGCCCACAGACAGAAACGACAAAGACAGAAACACCAAAGACAGAGCCAAAAACAGCAATAGCTACGCCTGTTGCAAAGACTGCAAAAGCAGCCTCCCTCTCTCAGCCTGACTACAAGCCTGATTTTAATATGGAGGCTTTTTTGAATTCCCAAAAGACCTCACAGCCACTGAGCGAGCGAATTCAGAAAGATCCTAATTTACCGCCTATGATTAAAGATGTTGAAACGCAGGCTTTTAACGGCCTAAGCTCTGCGCAGCATGATTTGGGCGTTGTCTATTCCGCAGGCCATGCCGGCGTTGGTATCGACTATCAAAAATCCTTTGCCTGGTTCAAAGAATCTGCCTTTGATAACGTACCAAACGCGAGATATAATCTCGGCGTTTTATATCATCAAGGCCTTGGCGTCACACAAGACACAGATCTTGCCATTAATTGGTACAGAGCCGCCGCAGAGCTTGATCACCCTGACGCGCTTTATAATCTTGGTATCGCAAATATTGAAGGCATCGGCATGGCCTATGCCCCGCAAGATGCTGTTTACTATTTTGAAAAAGCCGCCGCGCAAGGCATAATGGAAGCATCCTACAATCTTGGTTTAATCTATGAAAACGGCTTGCTCGGCGAGAGCGATCTGGATCAGGCTATCTATTGGTACAAAGTCGCCACAGATCAAAAAAGTATCGAAGGACAAAATGCACTGGAGGAATTAACCGCTCGTCTTGGATATAACCAAGAAGACATTAACCGCCTTTTGAATAAATTCGAGCGCAAAACCACAATATCCGAAAGCCGTGAAACACAAAGCAGCAATACAACTAAAATTATCCCTGTCAAAACAAGCGGCCTAAGACAAAATGATAAAGTGGCTCCGGCGCATAATGATACTGGCTATGTATCTTTTGATAATAGCACAGCGCAAGATAACTCTATTATGATTGCGCAAATTCAAGAACAGCTTATGGGTATGGGATATTACCCCGGCCCCGCGAATGGAATTACAGATGAGCGCACCGAAGATGCCATCATCAGCTATCAGTCACAATTTGACCTTCCCCTAAACGGCCAGTCCAGCGAGGCATTGCTTATTCATATGATGTCAAACGATCTGGTAGAACTAGGCCAAGGATCCCGACCTTAAACTATTTTATGTGCCGCGTAGCCGTGTTGCACAGACCCACCAATCCGGATATTCCGTCTGTAAATCGGACGCAGCGTTTTCACATTGCGCCATCCCATCAAACAATGCAAAACAGCACGATCCACTGCCGCTCATACGCGCCAGCCGCGTATCTTTTAACCCATTAAGCGCGCCCAGTACTGTGTCTATAACCGGATAAATGGAAACGGCCACGGGCGCCAGATCATTCTGTTTTTCTCCGAGTACGGCAATCAAACCTTCTGAACTTTCTATATCGCTCGGCATAGTTTGTGAAAGCGCCTCTTCCTGCTCTTTCCAATCCAAAGCTTTAAAAATATCGGGCGTGGATACATGTTGCAGCGGGTAAACTAATAAACAGGGAATATCAAATCCGAATGATAACGGCTTGCTGATCTCTCCGATCCCGCCGACAAGCTGCGACGCTTGCCGAAAGCACATAGGCACGTCCGCACCAAGCTCCAGCATAAGGTCATCGCAATCAGGTAGCTCGTCTATATCCCAATATTTAAGCAGGCCACGCAGCGTCGCGGCAGCATCCGCAGAGCCGCCGCCGATACCCGCGCCGACAGGTAAGTTTTTCACGAGTATAATTTCAAAGTTTGTATCGCGCTCATAAAAACCTGCAAATTGACGCGCCGCCCTTGCTACAAGATTATTCTCGGATATCTCATCATCAAGGCTCTGCGCAAAAGGCCCTTGAATTGACATTTTAAAGTGTGCAGCTGGACGGATAGTAATCTCGTCCGCGATATCCGCAAACATGACAAGAGAGGAAAGCGTGTGATAGCCATCATCGCGCTTGCCGGTAATATCAAGATATAAATTAATTTTGGCTTTCGCCTGCTCGGTAATCATCTTATGAAGATGGCCTTTTTATTCTGCGCTATCAACCAGAGAGTGATCTTCTGCCAGATCACGTTCAATGGCGTCATCTAAGCCATATTTTATTTTGGCACCGATCACATCCAGCAGCAATTCATCTTCTTCGTGGTTTTTTGCGCGTTCCCACTGGTATCTCGCTTCGACTGTGCGGTCAACCATCCAATACGCATCGCCCAAATGATCATTGATTGTCGGATCATAAGGCAATAATTCCACAGCTGTTTCCAAATACGGAACGGCCTCCTCAAATTCTCCCATACGGTATAAAACCCAGCCCATTGAATCCTGAATATAACCATCACGCGGCTTCAGGCGGACTGCTTTTTCAATAAGCTCAAGTGCTTTATCCAGCTGCATGCCCTGCTCTGCCCAGCCATATCCAAGATAATTCAGAAGATAGGGATGATTCGGGCGATAAACCAGCGCAGCCTTAAGGTCGGCTTCTGCCTGTTCCCACTGCCCCTCGCGCTCGTATGCCATGCCACGTCCGTACAACACGAACCAGTATTCATCCGGCACAGCCTCGCCTAAATGCGACACCGCTTGGTTATAAATATTCAGCGCACTTTGATACTCTTCCTGACGGCGGTACATATCGCCTATTTGTATCAACGCTTTCACGTCATTATGATCGATAAACAAGCTGTTCAGCAGCTCTTTTGCCTCATCGTAACGTTCATCCTCCGCTAGCAAATCAGCCACATGCCGCATTGTCGGAATATATGTAGGATGCGCCGGATCAAAATCCTTCAAATAAGTAATAGCTTCGTCATAACGCTCTGCCTGAACAAGGGCGTTGGCCATCAACAGCCGCGCCTCTGTGACATCGGGATTAATCGCCAGCGCCATACTCGCGAAAAGCCGCGTGATGCTATAGCTATGGTCTTGCGATAAAATCAGCGCCATATCATAAAGCGATAAAGCAACACCCTTGGCAACGCTATCGACAGCCGCAAGACCGGTGAGACTTCCTAAAAGCTCCTCATCGCCTTGTTCCAGCGCGTCAACTTTGGATTGTATAATGACATTATCGCCCCGTTGCAGCAGCTCTTGGTACCACCCCAGCGCCTTGTCTTTTTCCCCAAGCATTACATGTAAATCGGCGACACGTTCAATTTCAAAAAGGCTCAGCGAAGGCTGTTCCAGAATAGTAGCAGCGGATTGTCTTGCGACATCAGGCTTATCTTGCAGCAGAGCAATAAGAGCTTTGTGATAAAGATGGATGGTTGATTGATCCAGCGTAACGGTCAACTCTTGTCCAAGTGAAGCCTCAATCCAGCCTTTTAACAAAGGCTCTACAAATTCGGTAATATCGCCTTCGGGCATTTGGTTGATATAAGACAGCGCCTGCTCAAGATTATTGGTTTCTATGGCTCGCACAGCAATAACCAGCAGCGCCATACTGTCCGCAGCTTCAATATCAAGTGTCTTTTTGGCAATGCGTGATGCCGTTTCCAGATCACCAATCCCCACAGACAAGATCATGGCACGTTTTAAAACGTCAATGTTCTGCGTTTCTATATCGGATAAAGACACAAAATGCTTACTTGCGTTTTGCCAGTCGCCGCGTGATTGTGCGAAATAGCCCGCAAGAAAATGGCCGGACGGGCTTTTGGGCTGCGCGCCAAAATTATGTATGACTATTGGTGAAAATTCGCCGACATAGCTCTCGGGCATTGGCGGCATAATATCATTGCCTATCTTATTCGCCAAAGGCTGCGAGAATAGTAGCCAGCCCAATCCAATTGCTGCTGCCGTAATACCTGCCAAGCTGATCGTCTTTATGAATTTCATTTTAAAATGCCTTTTTTAATCTTTTACATACCGGAATAATTAGGACCGCCGCCACCTTCGGGTACTGTCCAGTTTATATTCTGCGCCGGGTCTTTAATATCACATGTTTTGCAATGTACACAATTTTGCGCATTAATAATAAACTTCTTTTCTCCGGCCTCCTCGACAACCTCGTAAACCGCCGCAGGACAATAACGCTGCGCAGGCTCTGCGTATTTGGGCAAATTCTGCGCAATCGGGACTGACGGATCTTTTAACACCAGATGCGAAGGCTGGTTTTCTTCGTGATAGGTATTCGAAAGCCGAACAGATGTCAGCCTGTCAAAAGTTAATATATTGTCCGGCTTCGGATAATCAATGGCTTCGGCTTTATCGGCCGTTAATAGCTGTTCATGGTCTGCATGGTTTTTCAATGTATATGGCAACATCCAGCCGCCAATTGTTTGGAACGCTGCGTGCAGCATCCCGCCCCATAATCCGAAACGAAAACCCGGGCGGATATTGCGCACTTTATGCAGCTCTTTCCAAAGCCAGCTTTTCTTTAAAATGTCCGGATAGGCTGTACATTCGCGCTCCTCCGTGTCCGATGTTAAAAATTCAAACAAAGCTTGCGCGGCGACCATACCCGATTTAATCGCGGTATGATTGCCCTTGATCTTCGGCACGTTTAAAAATCCTGCGGTGTCCCCCACCAGAACGCCGCCCGGAAATGTTAGCTTCGGCAGGGATTGAAAACCGCCTTCAACCAACGCGCGCGCGCCATAAGAAACGCGGCGGCCTCCCTCCAGATATGCCTTGATCGCAGGGTGCGTTTTAAAACGCTGCATTTCTTCAAATGGTGAAAGAAACGGATTTTCGTAATCAAGACCGACCACAAACCCGATTGAAATCTGGTTGTTATCCATATGATACATCCATGAACCGCCATAGGTCTTTTTATCCATAGGCCACCCGACCGTATGCAGGGTTAAGCCCTTGTCATGATTATCTGCAGGGATTTCCCAGACCTCTTTGATGCCAAGGCCGTATGTCTGCGGATCACTGTCTTTGCGTAAATCGAATTTCTGGATAAGCTGTTTGGTTAATGAACCGTGGCAGCCTTCGGCAAACACGGTTTGCCGCGCATGAATTTCAACGCCGGGCGTAAAAGCTTCGGTTTTCTCGCCGTCTTTCCCGATTCCCATATCACCGGTTGCAATTCCGATAACTTCGCCGCTGTCATTATAGAGAACTTCTGCGGCGGCAAAGCCCGGAAATATTTCAATCCCGAGCCCCTCTGCCTGCGTGGCCAGCCATTTTGTCAGCTCACCAAGACTTATAATGTAATTGCCTTTATTGTGCATTTGCGGCGGCGTCGGCAACCAATATGATTTTCCCTGCGTTAAAAAGCGAAACTTATCTTTTTTCACGTCCGTCTGTAGCGGCGCGCCTTTATCTTTCCAATCCGGTATTAATTCGGTTAATGAACGCGGCTCGAAAACTGCGCCGGACAAAGCATGCGAACCAACTTCCGCGCCTTTTTCAAGCACGCAGATTTCAAGGTTCTTGTCATGTTCACCGCATAACTGCTTAAGCCTGATCGCCGCAGCCAAACCCGAAGGCCCCGCACCGACAATCACAACATCATATTCCATCATTTCCCGATCTTCGCGCACAGATTGTGTCATTCAGACTCCTTCAAATATAAAAAATGCTTTTATTACAACTACATTTACATCTCATAATAGCTTATTATGAACTCTTCAAGAAGACGTTAATTTTTCTTTCGAAAAAAGATTGGGTAGAAGCGCAAGATAGGTTTTCATATATTCACTATTTTTGGGTATACTAAATCAAACAAACAGCAAAGTAATTGAATTATGAACACGCATTCTGCCAACGCTTATATCGAAGCCTTACGCTGGCACATCGATAATGATCTGGATGCAGCCTATACAAATGAGGCTGTAGATTGCACAGCCATTGTTAAGGTTACCCCGAGTGCACCGCCGAAAAGCGAGAGCCCGCAAGGACTGCGCGATAATGCACAGCAAGCTGTAGCGCAGGCACAAGCGCCGATGGTTTCAAATACCGAGCTTATCGATGAGGCGCAAAAACGCGCGAATGAGGCAAACACCCTCCAAGAGCTAAAAGAAGCTATTGCAGCTTTTGAAGGGCTCGCGATTAAAAAAACGGCAACGCAAATTGTGTTTGCAGATGGGAATCCTGATGCAACGCTTATGATCATAGGCGAAACGCCGGGCGCGGATGATGATCGTCAGGGCCTGTCCTTTTCGGGCGCACATGGGCAATTGCTGGATACAATGCTTCAGCATATAAACATCAGCAGACAAGCGGAAACCAAGGAAAGATCAGCCTATTTGACTAATATTTTGAACTGGCGGCCGCCGGGCAATCGCAGTCCGACACAAGAAGAAATGGAAATATGCCGCCCCTTTATTGAAAAGCACATTGCGCTTATCAAACCCAAAGCGATTTTAATGACCGGCGCGATATCTGCCAAAACATTACTGGGGAAAACAGAAAGCATTTCACGTCTGCGCGGCACATGGCACGACTACACCCCGAAAACGATTGAAAACGCCGAATCAATCCCCGCTATCGCGACGTATCACCCCTCTTATTTACTGAACTCGCCCGCGCAAAAAAAGCAAGTATGGCAGGATTTATTAAGGCTAAAGGAAAAGTTAAAAATGTTCTCCGCATAATTTGTTATACGAAAACACTGTTTTTCTAGACTCTTCCGCCTCACTCGTTTAAAACAGCATCATTATGAAGATAACAAAATACGTCAAGAATGCGCCAATCGGCACATTTCTCATAGTATTATGGTGCATGGCACTCTTGCTGACAGGCCTTGCCGTCAGTAATTCTGCGCACTCAGAGCAATATAAATCAGCGCAAAACGCAGATTTCTCGATTTTACCTTTGCCGGATCGTAAACCGCTCGCAATGAATATCGCATTCCAAGTCAAACAAACATCCGATATCCCGCTCCCGCTTGAAAAACCAAATTTCACAAGACCCATCGCAAGCTCACTACTTAGTTTTGGCTCTACCCCTCTTCCCAAAGCGCGCCCCGTAAACATAAATAACGGTATGTTGTCTCCGCATGACATCAAACTATACCGCGATATTTTTGCGCTTCAGGATAAAGGCGAATGGGACAAAGCCGACGCCTTATACAGCATGCTTGATGATCTTGCCCTGCGCGGTCATATCCTTTACCAGCGCTTTATGCACCCGACAAAATACCGCGCATCTTTTGCGGAATTAAAGGGGTGGATGGATATGTATGCCGACCATCCGGGCGCAAAAAAAGTGCATCGCCTTGCCGTTGTACGCGCGCCTAAAACATTCAAGGGCACCATCGCAAAACCGCTGAGCAGCATCAAAAAACGCATATATATTGACCCGCTCTCGCAAGGGGATAATTCCTATATTACATCGAAACGCTATTCTTATGCAGAGGCGCAAAAAATAGAATCTCTGCAAAAGCGTATATCATCGCTTTTATCGCGCGGCGCACCGACAAGAGCCTATAAATTACTCCAGCAGCAACACAAAACAACGCCGCTTGATCCCGTTGAATATGATGAATTACAAGCCCTCATTGCACGCAGCTTTATGATTGCAGGCAAGGATTTGCAGGCGCGTAAACTGGCCTCCAAAAGCGCCCTGAGATCGGGAAACAAAGTACCTATCGCCGGGTGGGTTGGCGGTCTTGTCGCGTGGAAAAAACAAGATTACAAATTATCCGCAGCGCTTTTTGAACTCACGGCAACATCGCCTTATGCCTCGCAGTGGACCGTAACGGCGGGGGCATATTGGGCATCCCGTGCGCACAGTAAAATAGGCAATACGCACGAAGTATCCAAATGGCTAAATGTTGCATCACAAAACCCGCGTACATTTTACGGCCTAATCGCCGGCAAGGCCCTCGGTAAGCGTCCCGAATTTAATTGGTCAGCGCCGGAATTTACCGATGAATATGCGGGCATCCTTCGCTCCAACAAAGCCGGAGTGCGCGCCATGGCACTTGCAACAATAGGGCAATATCATTTGGCCGAAGCCGAACTGAAGCAAATCGATTCAGGCAACAATCAAAAGCTTGAAGAGGCTCTAATCGCTTATGCCTCACAAGAAAACTTGCCAGCCTTTTCAATGCGCCTTGCAGAAGCAACACAGCACCCGCAAGGCGGCATTTTTGACGCTGCATATTACCCGGTCAGCCCGTGGCGACCCCAAGGCGGTTATAAGGTTGATCGCGCGCTTATCAATGCGCTGATACGGCAGGAATCCCGCTTTAATCCTTATGCGCAAAACACGCGCAGCGGCGCAACAGGACTGATGCAGCTTATGCCTTCAACGGCGCGTTACGTTGGCCGCAACGCAAATTATCATCGGGAACTTGATCGCTTTGCATTAAAAAACCCACAAACCAATCTTGATATCGGTCAGCATTACATCGAAGATTTAATGAGTCAAAGCGCGATTAACGAAGAGCTATTCTCTCTGGTCATTGCATATAACGCAGGC